>LFCJ01001693.1_pt1 | contig 15580 bp, 15 predicted proteins | sample 643141 | NCBI WGS metagenome assembly LFCJ01 (sample SAMN03766243, study PRJNA286221) | soda lake metagenome | biome: soda lake; feature: Kulunda steppe; material: water; isolation source: sample B1-Br-g2 brine of Lake Bitter-1 | place: Russia: Kulunda steppe | collected 2010-07 | reverse complement strand
TTCAGATGAGTGGATTTCCTTTTCAAATTAAGAGTGGTGCTTTGGTGACAGGAATTATGCATGTACCTGCTGGCTCTTTATCTTTATAAAGAGTGCATGACTAGGTCACAAACAAACATCCCTGGAATTCTGGTGTGTTGTTGGGGTTAAACGTACACCACAGCTTGAAACTTGAACACCTCAGCATGATAGGTATGCAAGTGGATAAATTCAAATGTTGTAGGTTGGCATAAAATTGTGGTAGGTTGGAAGCATTTGTATGGGAACTGCTCTGGAATTTTTCTGCATTAAGCAAAGAGCCCCGGTGTTTTTAAACATCTTTTACCTCCTTAGAACCATCCTCGTGAACACCCAATGCGCAGGAATCCACAAGGGAGAGCAGCACGAGCTACAGCGAGTTCATAAGTGCTGCAGAGGAAGAGAACAAAGAGTTTGAAAGCTCAGCTACAGAAAATGGTGGCCCAAGCCCAGATAACAGTGCCAGGATCACAAATCTTACCAGTGGCATGCTTTTGGGTACCTTGATGGTTTTCATGGGCGTCACTCTGGCACATGCCTAGATACGCTTGCTCAGGTTAATTGAGTCTGCTTATGCGTTCCCGCTCAGGGCCCGCAACATGTGTTGCACGGCTAAAACGTGGTGCAGCCAGAGCAGCAGCCAGCAGCAAGAAAGCTTTTGACAATGCCCAAGCCCTTACACATTGCAGGGAACCATCCGCAAAGCTGTACATAAGTAGTGTCCAATGTGCGTTGTGCATGAGCAGTGCTCGATGTGCTGAAGTGTGTCCCAATATACACAGGAAAGCGTATTCATATGGCATTGGCGGATCCTAGCCGTACAAAAGGGCTTTAATGTGAGGATAGAGCAAAGCATTTTGTAAAAAGTGAGGCACAGCAGTGAGGAGCAGGTGTGCTGCCAGGTTATGCCTATGAGCATGAGTAAAGGATGGTCTCTTGCTGTTTGTTGGGACTTTTCCTGGCAGGCCTTCACAGAGCGGCCTCTGTTGGTATTGGAAGAACTGAAGAAAGAAATCAGCAGGAATTGCAGGAGACCCTTCTGCATTCAGGCATACGGTGTACATGGGAAGCCTTCATTATATTTTTTTTCTGATAAAACCCTGCTGCTCAAAACACCTTGACAAATTTTTTGGTGCAAGCACTGTTATTAAGTGGAGCACTCTGTTCCATGAGTATGATGTGCTCCCTATGTCTTGCAGATGTTGCAAGGGTCATTTTGTCATTTGTGCAATCATCAGCTCCTTGTGCCTGCTGATTTGATGGTCATACTTTGTACATAATGTACATATGTAATGTCTGCCTTTATACTTAACTCGGCACGTGCATGTGTGGTCCTGCTTTCTGCTTTTCACATCTCATACCTTGGTCCGCTGTAATGTAAGCCCTTGTAATGCAGTAAGAGAATAAGTCAAAAACTTGTGAACTATTGAAGCTTTGATTTGTGGCCAGAAAATCCAGACCAATTTGCCTGATGATCAAGTTGTAACTTCTGGGTCTCCAAGGTCACTGTCAGCTTCAGATTTGAAAGTAGGGTTCACCGCTAGCCTGGACATTGCTGGTAGTCACCGCCAGCTTAATAAGTACTTGATGTGGTCATTCAAGGGCCAAGTAAGGTTTGTATAGCTGCATCTGTCCATCTGTACTGTTCTAACCTTTTCAAGATTTCAAGGATAACGCTTTTTGTCAAGAGATGCAACTGCTGGCCTGGTTTGGGGCATCTAGGACGTCGGCACAATATGACTGCTCTGTGACTGCTCTACCAGTAAAGCAGAAACAAGGGACTTGTTTCTATGAGCATGAGCTCTATAAGAATTTCTTCTTTTGAAAAGGCTTTCGGTCAAGAAGTGACAACTGCTAGCCTGATTCAACAGCCCAAAATTTTCAATGTTTTCTCAATGCACGTCTAGGATGGGCATCTGGCACAATTCTTCTTTAAGCAGGCATTTCTATTTCCAGTATAATGCAAGCGTCAGGGCGGCTAGTACGAATCTTTGCTTGGTGGAGAACTTGAAGCGGCAAGGGAAAAGTCATTCAGGGATGGATCTGCTCGTAGATCCTGCACCGATCTGTAGATCTTGCAATGCTGTGATTTTTGCTCCCAGTATCATTGAGCAAAACATCCCCCTGAGGAGCCTGTTTTTATAGCTTTCATGATATGTCTGCAAGCAATGTTGTCACTCTCAGTAATCGTGCCGGAGATGGTCTGGTGTTGACAACTTGATAGAATGTGCAAGGCCATGTCTGAATAATGACAGAGGGGCATTGAAGACTAGTTGAGGTCTTGGAGCGGACAGCATGCTTATGATTAAAAAGGGTGCCTGTACGGTAGTTAAGTGTCTTCATCTAAAAAGAATGAGCATTATAGAAAGCGTTGCTGATTCTCATGTGGGCCGTGGGAAGCAATCCCTGGTAATCTAATAAGTACTTGGTTATACGGTCAGCATGACCAAAATCATTTTTGGGGGCGTATGTGCCATGGATTTGAGAAGTTAATGAGCATTAGGGCAGGAAGTTCTGAGGGTCTTCAGATTGCTGCATCAGAGGGGGCATACGCTTTAAAGGCAAGCCAGGTTATGTCATGAAAAGGTATACCACCAATGCCAGCACACAGCGTCCCTGTGTCTGCATAATTTGTGTCAATTTTGTTGCCTGATACTGGGCTACATCATTTGCACACTCATTAACAGAAATGCCAGCGTGGGATTTGATTTTATAGGGTGCACAGGGTTTGGTGAGTTGCAGACAGCTTCCAGAAGCATCTTTTAGAATATCCCCTTGTATGTGGTGACTGCGAAGCTCAGAGTACAGCAAGTGCTTCCTGATTTGGTGGAGAGACAAGAGGCAGTCAACAGCACTATGTGAGAGGCGTGAAGGATGGCGGCTGTGATGGCAGTCACTCCAGCTATGCCGATGGTGTTTGCAATGTACACACCATTTGGTTCAACAAAGCTGGGAGGAGAGGTAGCAGAGTTGTAAGTGCCTGCCCCTGTCAGCTGCTTCGCTTGATGAATCTGGCAGCTGGCGTCTGTATATGCCCACCCCTTTCAGTTAGGCACTTTTTGGCTAAGTGAGTGGTTCTTAATTGTGGTTGAGAGTGTGTATGACTTGATAATCAAGAGGAATTTTCTTTAACTTACAAACTTGCTAGCAGTTTCATTAAACCAGTTTCAATTCTTGGGTGGCAGGCATTAAAAACCGGATCATTACTAATGTTTTCGTTTGTCGAATATGCATCATTAATGTCACAAGCTAGATCCCTGCTCCAGGTGGTATCGCTTTTACCCAGGCGCAGAAGTGCTGCTGCATTCCAAACAACAACAGTTTACATACTCCAGTTGTGGCAAGGAAGTTAAATGTCTTTGCTGATCCAGAAGGAGGGGATGGCATAGTCAAGGTTGGATGAGGAAATAGCTCCTAGAGTGCAACACTAGTGGGGGCAGGCGGTCCAAAGTTTGGAGAAGGGGTTGGTGCTCATTTGTCCCAAACATGGAAGAAATATGAATAAGGATGCATTAGTGTTGTTTGCTATGGTAGAGTAAATAGCATGTCTCAGGGCACAACGCATAATTTGATTGCCATTCACAATATGGCAGACAGAGACATTTTAAATGAAAAAAGGTCCTGTTTTCAGATAAGTCAACTTTCTTTGTCTGTCTTTCGGTATAGCAGCCTATGTTAAGGCACACTTACAATAAAGGTCAGTTGCAAAAGTCAAAGATAGATGTGAGAAATATGTAGGATTAGGTCATTCGTTCGGTCATTTTACCTTTAAAAAGCACGAATTATTCAATAAAAAGCGAAATTAGCGAATTATTCGGTCGCTTTTTCGTTCAGTTTTGGGGATTGGCCCAGGAGGGCCCTCTCCCTGGCAATTTCACCCAGTTTAGGTCCCTCTCCCTCTGTTTATGCACATTCTAATCTGACTGCATGAAAAGTTGCAGCAAGAAGGAGATGGCAGGTTGGAGCACTTTTGCTGGAACATGCATGATCATGTGATGAATTGCAAAGGTTGGGAGGCAGCCGGGATTGCCTGGAATTGACAGTGAAACGTAAATTAAATTTTTTTAATCATGGAACTTACGTAATACCTCAACTTTCCAGGGGTCGATGAGGCACAAAAGGGGATTAATTGGTCAAAATGGGTGTGAGGGGTATAAAATTCGCGATTGGTACTTTTAAGAAGCACGAATCATTCGTACAAAATCGGAAGCGATAAATTGCGTAAAAACCGAATGACCCAACCCTAGAAATATGGAAGTTCACAGTGTTGGAGTTCTTGCCCCAAAGCTCCCACCAAATTCTTGCCCCAAAGCTTTCACCAAAAGTATGCAGGACCTTATGTTGGACTTACCTAGGCAACTCTGCATATTCACTTAGTGCGGGCCCGGGGGGTCACCAAGGGTGCGGGGCCAGGATGCAAGCAAAATCGCTGCTTAAGGGGTTTCCTCAGAAAGTGCCTCCCCAGCTAAACTCACCCACAATGATTGCTGGTCAAGGTATTTGGAGCATTGTGAGGGGGGGCTGGGGGGCGGGGGCGGGGGCCCAGGAAATCGCTCACTTTTGGCAGAGAAATGGCAGTTCAGGATCACAGGACAACTCTGCACCATCCTGGGATGTGAAGGTTTTGTTGAGGAGAGATAAAGATATAAAATAAGCTTGAGGAGTCGAAATTTAGGAACAGCAAAAAACAGAGCTGCGACAGCGCTAGTTGGAAAACAAATTGTCGGGCTACCCCACATAAGTTTGACTGCTCAAGGTGGCAGCCCCTTCTTTGATATTAATTATAAGCTGGTTAGCTCTTGAAGAAGTTATTCAGCAAGGATCTGGTAGTCAAGCTTCCCATCACGGCACTAGATTGACCGACCTTCCAAATCTCCAAGTCAGGTCAGCCAAGCTAAGCCAGAAATTGAGGAGTTCTTGCCCCACAGGAATTCGAGTAAGCAGAGCTGCTGGCAAGGGTGCCTGGACCCCTCTGGCATCGAAAGAGCTAGGTCTGCCCGCCAAGGTCAGGTGACCTTGATCAGCGCATCGCCATTTTTACTCGATATACAAGTAAAAAGTTAAAAAAACATTTTTTTGGGCCCAGGAAGACCAATGTCGAGGTCCTGATTTGGAACTCATGCATCAGTAGATCCCCCAAAGACCCAGGCCTCCTGTCTTTCACTTGTTAACAGCTAAAATGTCTCCAAACTTTGGTCCACGTCCCTCACATTATCACGACATCTGCAAGGAGGTGCTGGAAACAGCATCAGAAGCAGATTGGGTGGCTGCCCGTGAGAAAACGGCTCAGGAGGAGCAGAGGTGGAAGGCTTTTTGTTAAAGGGGCTACTTCTGGGCCTGCCCGTAAGTGTATAAGCTAACAGGTGTATTGATCTATAGATTCATCGACAGGTATAAGCTAACAGGTTTATTCATCTATAGATTAACAGGTGTATTCATCTATAGACAGGCATGAGCTAGCTAGTGATCATTTTTGCGCACAAATTGAGACATTTAAATTTCACAACAGCACTAGACAGTGTCCTCAAAGGCACACGCTTCACTCAGGTACCCTGTTGTCTAGGACCCTCAGCACAACAGCGCTGGGACAGTGTCCCTAGCCAGCAGCCACTTCTTACACGCGGGTACCCAAGAGCGTGGCAGGCAAACATATTTTTTTGGGTCTGCAGATACCACAGATTGTAGAATAAATGGTCCTTTTTACAAATTTCTTTGCTGAGAGCGAAAAATGGGCACTTGTCAAAATAAAGTAGAGTAAGTAAAATAAGTAAGTAAATAAAATAAAATCATGTCTTAATCCATGACCAGTTAACTTTCGCTGCTGCTTGGCTTCCTCTCCCTTTTTGGGAGTATGTTGGGAGGCCTGCTGCTGCTTAAGGGGCCGCCCACGGCGTGCACGTGGCTGCTGCGCCTCTGTTGGCTGCTCCTGGCGGGATGCTGCAGCAATGCCTGCTTTGCATAGCCGCTTTTTATCATGCTGCCTGGCTGCATCTAGCTCTTCCTCAATTCTCTGCTGCTGCTGTGCTGTCGCCAATGCTGCAGCTGCCGCCTTGTGCTGCTGCTTGCTGAGTTGCAGCTCCAGCTGCCGGCACTCCGAGTCGAGCACATCGCACAGGTCTTGGTGATGCTTTGCGCAGCTCTCTACCTCAGCCCTGCTAATCTCCAGCAGCTCCTCTGCCGCTGCTTCCCTGGCACCTGCATCCACATGCAGCTCCCAACCCACCGACACTCCTCCTCCAGATCATTCACGCGGGCTTGCAGATCATCTACAAGTTGCTGCTGCTCATTTTTCTGTTACTCCAGCTAGAGGCGCTCAGCGGCATGCTGCTCCTCTGACAGCTGCCGCTGAAGCACCCTGGCATCTGGCTTTGGGGCAGACTGCTGCTTGCTATCACTCTTAAATCACCATGGTTGCCCGTTTTCTGCAGCTTGGGCTGCAGGTATTGCCTTGCTTAACAGCTCGCGCTGCTGTTTACTTTAAAATTTTCTTGGTACAGGGCATGTTCAAAAGCATCAGGCTCATATCAGCTGGTCCGAACAAAAACTTTTCTTGATAGACTGTTACAGATGAACCTTGAGATGAAACTGGGTATACAATGGAAGATGGCATGCTGCTCATCCTAGATAATATAGTTTGCCTCACACCATTTGCAACTTGAGGAAGACCTGTGATTCCAAGTGGCTGTTACGCAGCAAAGACTGTGAGCACGGAGCCCTGATTGAGCCATCCTGCAAACAACATCGTTAGGGAGTGTCACGCCAGATTAGTGCAGTGCCAGATTCATGCTGCATTGTGACCTGGAGGTTGGTTGAGTTAGTTGGAGGAGTATTTGATCCCTTGCTCAATTCTGCTATAGCTGTTTGAGCACGTCAAAGACGAACTCGCAGTTATACCTTGTTTGCTCCTAGCGACCTTGTAACATGTACGCCAGGGAGTAGACCCCACTAGCCCTTGGGGGGCAAACAGGCATGGCAGCGCCCAGTCCGTTATGTCAGTAATGGTCATGCTACGAGTCTAGCTTGGATGCAGCACTCTTGGCGTCACAGGAGACCAAGGAACATATATGTATCCGGGAAGAATCTTATAATGCACAACCAAGGTCCTGATCGTAGGAAGAGCGAAACACTATTGGTAGGCAATTATTTACTCTTGCGCTCTCTCTGGTGGATACTGGAGAAAGCTACCTCCCATCTCCCAAAAATGGAGTTGCCAGGCCCTGAGATCCACCACAAAACAGCTAAGATGAATGGATTCACAATTCAGCAGGTCATGTTTGAAGACATGAGAGTGAGTGCCAAACCCTCCACGGCTGACAGAATATGAAGGGACTAGCAACCATCAGACCTTATACTCAGCTGCATGCCAGCCAGAAGAACCATTATTTTTATTGTGATGCTGTTGCAACAGGTCAGGGTGTTGAAAAGCGCACTACTGCTGAGAACCAAATGAATTGTATGGGCTCCAGACCATATCCTCGAATGACACACCATGAGTGAGCAGTGTCTTTAACCCCCAGCGTTCTCACCAAAACTTCTAGCAACCACTTCAGGATGGGATTTTCCATCTCTCTGCACTGTTGCAGGTAAGAAGCAGCCCAGTTATGACTTGCAAAGCAAAGCAAGGAAAAATGAAAAACTACACAGGCAATGAAACACTCTCCCTACATCAATTTAGGAAAAGGGGTCACCTTGGGCCTAAGCACTGTATGTCACCAGAAAGAAAACAACTGAAGTCAGTGGGGATCAGGAGGGTGACTAGCGGTTCACCACTCCTGGTCTTGATGGTGATTTGTTGCAAAAGTTTTCTCAAGAGCATGTCTGGTACTAAAAAGTTTATAAGCATAATGAACCGCGTGAGCATGAAGTCTCACAGCAAGCTTTCTGAGGATCTAGACCAAGATTCTTCAGAGGCTCCACTGTAGATGGTGCCTCCCACTCCTAAAAGGATAGTGTGGAGGCTAACATTGGCCGCAGCTCGGCGAAGGTGTTTTTGGAGCACGCTGTGGTTGACTTTCATACATGCCAGCTGGGGCTGCATATGTTTTGAGGAGCCAAATCTGGGCATGCAGTTGGTCGGCAAGATCGTGGTCCCAACAAATTTTTGAATCGGACAGTGCCAGCCGTGAATGATCTCAGAGCTGCACCAGATGCAACATTTAAATTGAAAGCTTTTTCACACACCCTGTTACAGGGAGGTATTGAAAGTATCTGTGTAGGGGAGCATCAAAGTCAATTGGCGGCAGATTTTCAAACCTGGATTACACCTTAGATTTGTGTGTTGACAATCAATGGCTTTCTTGCAGCATAAATTTTCAATTTGTTTAGCGTAATCTGCATATTGGTGTGCTCATTGGACATAAGAGAGATGTCATTAGCGAACAACAAGTGTGTGACCATGAAGTTGGGACTACCAGTGAGCGCAAGACAGGTAAATTGAAAAGAGGGCACCCTTGTTCGACCCCAAACTATAGCTGCACATTTGCTTTTTTGTCGCTGTTCAGGAGCGTCATGGTCATTGTAAGCGTCATGGGGGAGGTCAAGGAACAGGATTCTTGAAGAAGCGCAAGGAGAAAGCACAACCAAGGCCTTGTTTGTTGGTGAGCCCACTAATGGTGGTAGGTTATTCGTGGACTATTGCGCTCTCTCAGGTGTGTGTGCTGAAAAAACACTTTCAACAGCATAAATGCCTGGTCCTGAGATTCACCACAAAATGGCTGAGGTCAACAGGTTCACAGTTCAACAGGAAAAAGGGAAGAACTACATAGGCAACAAAATCACTCCCTGCATTGATGAAGATAATGGGGGAACCTAGGACAATCAGTAACCCATTCCTGTCCTTGACAATGGGCTGTCGCACGAGTTTGCTCAAGGGCATGTTTGGTACAAGAAAGGGTTGACCACCAGCCTGGCCGTTAGGCTGATTGGTTTATGGCTGGTCATCGCAAGCCAACAAGTAATCCATTAACGTCTGAGATGGAAAGGCAGAGTTTGTTGTGCCGTTGAAACAGGAATCAAAGACAGTTTGCAAGAAGCAAGAAACAATCCATAAACTGGGTCAAGATTTCAAAGGAAAATCCTTCTTTAATCCAGACAAACCGATTCTGACGTCGTGTCCTGTGACTTTACAACAGAGAGCTTGAAAAAGCTGCCAGCGTGCCTCGTTAAAGGCAGTCTGATAAGCTATGCCAGCCAAAAAAGAGTCCATGATGCCTGACGCACTGATAAGGAAAAGCATGCAAAAGGTAAGGGACATCCAAAGAAAGAGCCTTGCAGAAGCAAGATAAAGGAAAAATGTCACGCCGGATGCTTGCTGCAGCTGAAATGTGCTGCACTGCGTGTTCGGTTGGTTAGAGTTGGTTGGCTGAGTACTTGAGTGATTTACAGTACAGCTACCGCTCTATTTAGACCATGAAGGGTGTTGTGTGGACTGGTTGTTACATTGTGGTTTTGTCTAGAGGCTGTTCTGCATGCAGCAGACTCTCAGCCTGACAACAGATGCTTTTTTATGAAAGAGCACAAGGAAACCTATTTGTAGCTCAGTTATTACTGCTGACCTGAGGTTAAGGACGAGAAAAGTGTAGAGGAATGTTACTGGAATAGATCCTCAGGAACGCATTAACAAACCAATGTTTTTTTAGTCTTGGTTTGCCTATCCTCTCCCAGACCTTCAAGCCAAATCATGTGCTGGCATGCGTATTGGGGGTACTCCTTTAAAGCCAGCTCTCAATTTGTTCCTTTACCTTTCTATACATGTTACGTTCTATTTGCGTGCACCTACTCTCACTGGTGTGGGCGAGGGGGAGACAGGGGGAAAGTCAAGCAGGCTTATCCGCACTGTTGGCTGTGCAGGGCGCTCCAAGCGCGGCGGCTGCAGCAGCTGATCCTATTGCCCAAGCTGTAGGCCCTGACGAGCTTGAGCTCATGGTGGGGCGGCACACGCGGATGGTTGCCGTGAACAGGCAGCTGTGGTGGCTCTTTCCAAGTCAGACAGGATTTCAATGATCGCTGCAGCAACATGGGCAGATAAGACTCTCCTCCTCTCCCCTTGCGCTCATCAAAGTTTAAATATGCGTGATATTGGAGGATGCACCCTCACACCCTCAGGTGACCATTGGGAATTCAGAAACTTGGAGTTGTTGCAGACAAGGCCCAACCTCAAATGCTAGCTAAGCCCCTGCAAACACTGGGACCCGGCAGCAGGGCTGACACATTGCCAAGTAAGTGTATGCAAATGACATGCTGGCCAGCTCATAGTAAAACAAGCTGATTAGGGCAAGAGACCATGCTGACGCCCTTGCCCATCGCGCTGCAGCTAGTGCCTAGTCTCTGGGCAGTCAGTCTCCATTGTCACCTTATCAAGGGGTGCATGCTCATCGTAATTCTACTCCCACAGGACACAACACCTATCTGTCAATAAGATGACGAGATAATAAACAAATTGAATCTTGCGTTAAAAAATTTTGGGTGTACAGGAGCGTAGAGCGTATTGCATGTTGACCAAAAGTTTGGCATGCAAACAGCACAATGTGTGAAGTTTATATTTATGCAAGATGCTATTTAATATAATGGATACTTCAAAGCAAAATGTTATCAGCACGTAGGTAAACTTGTTCTAATACTGTAGAATCAGCAGTGGCTGACTTAATCCCATCATGGGGGAGATTGCTGCCCTATCCCGTGCTTTTGACATTGAGTTCAACAAGCACTATGAGGTGCTTCCCCGGCTGGCTCACGACACGGACCATGACGCCTTCCTCAATCACTACCGCCAAGTGCAGCGCATAGCGGAGTCCATCGCGTACTACGCCTCGCGCCTGCCCCCATATGCATCAGTGCACCGCATCTTAGCCTTTGGGGACCGCTTGGCTCAGAAAGGAGAGCATCGGCTGGCCCTGGAGGCCTGCTACTCTTACGTCAAGAACCTGAACATCCACACACGTGACGTGGTCCGCGCGGATGAACTGACCTGCCTCAGCTGGCACGTGCAGGCATGCTATGGCGTGGCAGTGTGTGAGGCCACCCAGGTGCTGCACCACGACCCTCAGATCAAGCACCCGGACACACTCTCCGGCATGGTGGCCTGCCTGCGCCAGCTCAAGGACGCGTTGGCACTGGTGCTGCCCTCGGAGCAGCTGTACTGGATCACCCTCAATGGCACACTGCACATCTACTCCCTGGCCAAGCGCCTGCTGACCGCGGGCTTTGTGGCGCAGATGCTGCCCTTCCTGGTGTTCTGCGTCAAGGCCCTGGAGTCGCACGTCATCTTCTCCACCTCCAAGTACCTCACCTGGCGCACCCAGCTGTACATCTCCCTTTGCTACGCCTACTGCGATGTGCGGGAACATGGCATGGCCAAGCAGGTGCGCGTGTGTGCGGGTGCGAGGCGTGGGGCCAAGTAGGTGTGCGTGTGTGCAGGTGCGCGGCATGGCCAAGCAAGTGAGCACACGTGTGGGAGCATGGCACGGCCAAGAAAATGCGCACATGTCCAGGCGCGTAGAGGCTGGGTAGGTGTGCGCATTTGCTCATGGCGTGTGCTTGCAGGGGTTAGCTTGCCCCAGGCATGCGTGTATGCCTGGCTGCCTGCATATATGTGAGTGCATGTACGCATGGTGTGCTTATGGCCCCCCTCTCCACGCCGATCTTACTGCGGTGCAGCACCTGGGCCATGCGCACACGCTAGCACACGGCGCCAGCTCAGCACTCAGCGACTCAGCAACTCAGCTCAGTGGGTGTCAGGGCCATCGTACGGTAGCCGCCAGCGCGCGCTATGCGCACGCACACCCAGGCACGCCCGCGCCCACGCATGCAAACGTGCGCACGGCCGCGTGCAGGTCGTCCAGGAGGGCCTCAGCAAAATAGATGCGCTCATCAAGCTGCAGAAGCTTGACCCGGTGCCGGCCCCGCCAGAGGTGCAGGCTGCGTACCGATCCGCAAAGGCGACGCTGTGTGCGCTCAAGCTGAAGCTGGAGGTCATCTCCGCGCCTCCGCCGGGCTCAGGTGCGGGCTCACCCTCTCGCGCCGCGGGCCCTGCCACCCGCACGTGCGTGTGCTTCGTGGGCAAGCAGGCGCCTGTGCATGCCGCCTACTATGCTTGCGAGCCTGCACATGAAGCTGTGCACATGCATTGGAGGGCCACCAGGCGCTGCTGGTGGTGCTGCTGGACATGTGAGTGCGTGTGCTGCGTCCAGGGGTCCAGGGGGCCTCTGAACCGCAGGTTTGAGTGAGACGTGCTCTCTTGCTTCAAGCCTGTGTTTGCTGTGCGCGTGTGTAGGCACGTGTTTTGTACTGTGCCCCAGACAATGGGGGGCAATTGGTACTTGTAAATCCGCTGTTTCTGCACCAGCCGGACTTATGTGAAAGCATGGCATTGGATTACACACGTGCCTTGCGCGAGCAATGCACGAGGCTGCCTGGCCGTGCGCACACCCTGCGTGCATGTCCCACATGTGCTCCTCTCAATGCCAGAGCCATGCCCCGCTGCCACGCTTGTTCGCATCGCCAGCGCCCACCCCCTCCGCCCTCCCAGGTCACACTCCCGTGCGTCCCACCCTGACTTGATGCGAGTCCTCCCCCTGTTGCACCAACATGCCCTGCTACTGCTGCTGCTGCTGCTGCTCATCTGGTAAGACTTCCCCCTTGGGATGCTGCTGGACAGTTGCTGTGGGGCTTGCCTCGTGCCCTCAGCCTGCTGCCAATGCCGCTGCTGCTGCCGCTCCCAGGGCTGCCTGCCAGCGCCGACAAGCCTGCGCCCGCGGCCAAAGGCGCACCAGGCGGCAAGGCCCAGAAGAAGGTGGGCGCCGAGAAGGGCAAGGACAAGTCAGTAGGGGGCGGCGCCGAGCTCATCAACGCGGCGTGGCAGCCCCTGCTAGCGGAGGTGGGGGACACGCCTAAGGCGCGGCTGACGGCCATGCTGGAGGCAATGCAGGTGAGGTGCCCCAGGCGCTGGGCAAGGTGGGCAGGGGCAGCGGGCGTGGCAGCAGCTGTAGAAGGGTGCTGCTGCTGACGGCCGCGCTGGGGACTGCGCGAAGTCATGGTGTTCCTTTGCCATGGGCCCTCGCCTCTTCCAGGATTGCCCCCCCGCGCTTGCCATGCTGCCGCGCAGGGCCAGGAGAGCAGCTGTGCGTGTGGGAACTGCTGTGTGTTGACAAGCAGGCTTGGTGCAGCGCCAGGCAGCACGCCTGCCAGGGACTTTTGATGCTGTGCTGCGCAGGTGCCTGGCAAGCGCGTGGTGCACCATGAGCCTGTGGACGGCGCTTTAAGGGAGATGTTTGAGCTTGCGCGCTTTGAGGCGGCCCCCCTCATCAAGGCCCTGACAGAGGTTCTAGAAGAGCGTGAGCAGCAGCAGCAGCAGCAGCAGCAGTTTGAGCAGCAGGAACAGCGGCAGCAGCTGGAGCACCAGCAGCCGGGGGAGCAGCAGCAGCAGCAGCTGCAGCAGCAGCCACAAGAGCAGCATGGAGAGCAACAGCCCGGTGGTGTGATGGGGCTACCTCACGTGGCGCATGCTGGTGGGTTGTCTGCGCACACCCCAGGGGGTGTTGCAGTCAGCTTGCCTGACGCCCTCCCCCCCCAAAGCGCATCCTGTGGCCCAAGCCGCCTGCCTGTGTGGCCACTGTACTTTGGCCTGTTGGCTGGAGCATATGGGCTGCCCGTGGTCTGCAAGCACTGCCATACTCTTGCGAGCACTGCCATTCTCTTGCATGCACTGCACACGCACACCGACCTGCAGGCCCTCCGTAGATTTGTGTTCTCGGGGGCTGAGGGACCTGGACATTGCACTGATGCATTGTTGGTGTACTACTCTTGCAAGCACTGCCATTCTCTTGCATGCACTGCACATGCACACCGACCTGCAGGCCCTCCGTAGATTTGTGATCTCGGGTGCTGAGGGACCTGGACATTGCACTGATGCATTGTTGGTGTACTACTCTTGCATGCACTGCCATTCTCTTGCATGCACTGCACACGCACACCGACCTGCAGGCCCTCTGTAGATTTGTGATCTCGGGTGCTGAGGGACCTGGACATTGCACTGATGCCTCTGTTGGCGTACTGGTGCCCTGTTGACGTACTTATGCCTCTGTTGGCGTACTGGTGCCCTGTTGATGTACTTATGCATTGTTGGCGTACTGGTGCCCTGTTGATGTACTTATGCATTGTTGGCGTACTGGTGCCCTGTTGATGTACTGATGCATTGTTGGCGTGCTGGTGCCCTGTTGATGTACTTATGCATTGTTGGCGTACTGGTGCCCTGTTGATGTACTGATGCATTGTTGGCGTACTGATGCGTTGTTGGTGTACTGATGCCTCTGTTAGCGTACTGATGCCTTCTTGGTGAGCAAGCTGGCTGGCTGGTCAAGCGCCAGCCTTGGATCTTGGGCCTACGGCGCCAATATAGGAATCTGGGGTCTATGGCCTGACCAACTCGGCAACCCACTCGGCGTCAGTGCAGCAACAGAGGCATCAGTACAGTGCCAGGTTCTGTTCCCCACTTGCGCCTCATGTGTACGACCAGTGCGGCTCATCAGGCAGCGACCAACCTTGTTCCCAACTTGCCTCTCGTGCACACAACCAGTGCGGGTTGCAAGGCAGCAGGCCTGGCAGTGTGTACTCTGCTGGCTGCCTGTGCCCAGGCTACGCGCCAAATAACTCTGACAAGGCATCAGTACAAAACACGTGCCTGTGAATTGCTGCCTGTGCTTGACCATCTTTGTGCAACATCTTGGGTGTGATCTGTGTGTGGCCTCTTATGTGTGATCGTCAGTATATGACCTTTATGTGATTACTTGTGTGTGACTTTCTGTGTGCAACCTCTTGCGTGCAACCTGTGCGCAGGTCAAAGTGGCAGGCCCGGTAGCGCGTCCTCCATGCTGAGCAAGGCCACAGGCGAAGGCAGCCACCACCCGCAACACTTCCACCTCCATCCTCACGGTCACGGCCACGGCCATGGCCATGGCCACGCTCATGGGCATGGGCATGCCCACCCTCAGGTGCGCTGACGCTGCCAGGGGTGCCTGTGCATACAAATGCGCGTCAAACGCAATGTGTGCCGCACGCAGCATGTGTGTGTACCTATAGGCGCGTGCGTACATCTGCTTGTGTGTGCACGTGTGTGTGTGTGCGCATGTTTCATATATTCAAAAGCGGCACTTGAAACTTTCCAGGGTAACAGGTGCTTGGCCAAGCCGGGGAGGCGCACCCATAGACATCAGTCCATAGACACATGAACACGCACAGACACCCACAGGCATTCCATAGACATTCCATGCACACAAGTTGGCCCTAGGGCCTCGGGCCCCATCAATATGCGCTACTTACCTGGGAGGCCTGCGGATGCCCCTTTTGCTGCCTCTGCTCCAGTGCGCAAGATCAGTGGTGCGCTCCTTGCTGCTCCTGTGCACATGGTCCGTGCCCATCATCGCGCATGTGTGCTTGGTGCTCTGTTGTGCCACCAGGCTTGTGATGTGCTGGGCACCTCCAGGTGCACGAACCCCTGTCAGATAAGGGAAGCGCACCCCCCGTGTGTGTGAGTGTGCATGTGCTTTTTTCACACCTGCATGCATTA
>LFCJ01001692.1_pt1 | contig 15581 bp, 19 predicted proteins | sample 643141 | NCBI WGS metagenome assembly LFCJ01 (sample SAMN03766243, study PRJNA286221) | soda lake metagenome | biome: soda lake; feature: Kulunda steppe; material: water; isolation source: sample B1-Br-g2 brine of Lake Bitter-1 | place: Russia: Kulunda steppe | collected 2010-07 | reverse complement strand
TACATATACCGATGGATAGCTATCGACGCCAGGATTACGAATATCTAATTTTTATTTGGTTTGACACGTGGCGTCCAAAAGTTATGAGGACTGGACCCTCCTGCATCATGTCACATAATTATGGTCAGGTTACGGGCTTGCATTTTAAGGGCTTGGATTGTGTTTTCCTGAGCATGACGCTAAACTGCGGCTGGGGGGACTTGTCCTTTGAGGTCCCCAGTCCGATTCGGGCTGGGGGTAACGGTGGGGTTTTTTCCAAAAAAAGAGAAACCACCTTCCTTAATTCACGCCTCGGGTGTATCCTTAGTGCGTAGCTTTTCCTTTTCCCTTTTCCTTCGTGTTTTCTCCAGTAAGGCCGTCTGCAAATGAGGCACTGCTGATCATGTTGGCCAGGTGGATATCCATGCCTAAACATATGCAGCATGCTTTTTGGCTAACTCAGAGTGTATATACAATATTTGTGTTTTTGTGCAACACACACCACAATTTCGTAGAGGAAGACTTTGCACATCATGCTTCACATTTAAGAAAAAAATCCACACCAAGAGAGGTCATAACTTGCTTGCACCCTCTGGATAGCATCTAGATATCATAACTTAGTGAGACATTACAAAGCGCCTGCCTTCTAAGACATGTATTTGCATAAAGGAGGCCTAAAACAAAAGGTTACTGTGCTTAAGCTACCTGAGCTTGCACCCAGTTGTACTATAATGTACCATGTATACATGCGCCTGCATGAGCACAAAGAAAGTGCAATGCTACCTGAGCATTCAAGTGCATTATAATTTATTATATGCACAATTGCCTGTGCTATTGACAACATACTTTGAGCAGACTGTATGCAAGACCTGTAGTACCCCAATATGCTTAATACATGGGAAGACTCTGCCGTTTTCTTATGGAATATGGTGCCACTTAATGTCGTGTGGCTATTATACACTGCATGAGAGCCTCACGTTGTGAGAGGTTCCAAATTGGATCTTTGTTGATTGTGTGGTTGAGACTGAAGCCACTTGCAATGCTGCCAACTACATATACACTTGTGTGGCTATTATTGACCAGAGTTGGTATATATTGCGAGTTGTATCATTGATAAGAATTTCAGTCCAGACTTTACTTTCTCTTTGTCTGCTGGATCCGTGTTGGCTTTGTATCACTTCAAGACAAGTTGTCGACATGTGATTACTATACCACGTCTATGAAGACACCTGTCCACGGTCAGGCAAGTACTACGCTCTGTGTCAGGTCAGCCCAAAAGTCCTGTGACCGAGCTGCTCTCTTTCAGAAAGGTGAATCATCGGCACACACTGTGTGTGGCATTTGGTTTTTAAAGAGCCCTAGTGCTTACAAGAATGAGGGACACACCTCAGTTGGGTTTTCCACCTAGCTTTTTGATTATTATTCAACTAATCCAGAATTGAGTCACTTTTCTGTTTTGGCTCACTCAGTGTCCGGTAAGAGCGGCCAAAACCGTCTGTAGAAAATGCCTTGAGTGCAGCAACCTGAGGGCTCTTGATATTCACCTTAGTTAGGTGTCTCCTTTTCCTTAATAGATGTAGGGAGTGGTTTCACTGCCTACGTAGTTTTTCTTTTTCTTTTTTTCCTAGTTTGGTATGTGAAATGGGTGGGAGTGGGGAAGCTGGCCTTGATGATGTCGTGCTGATGGCCAAGATAAGCCTTGCGCGCCACAACTGCTGGGTGTATGTAGTATCGTATGCTGGCAAACAGGGGCTGCTATAGTTGCGCGGAGGAACACGCTTAATGGTGGCTGCCCTCCCTGGCTCGCCTGTCCCCCTAGTGGCATGTCTCCTGCTCTTAGTCGATGCTGTTGTGCTGCAGTAAGTCAGGACCTGAGTCTGTGGAATGGTGAATCTGTCCCCTCTGCTTTGGACGTGTGGGCGGGTGTGTCTGGTATTTTGCCCCTGCACTTATGTGTGAAAGCTTGCCTTACCTTACTGTGTGGAAGCTTGACATGCCCTTCTTCCTCCTCTGATCTGGTGAGGGTAGACGTACGGTACTTCGGACCATCGTGTCTCCTTAGCTCAGATCTGAATCAGATCTTGGTTAAACCTACTCCTGGTACACCTGATCCGAATCAGATCTTGGTTCAACTTGTTCCAAGTCCAAAAGAATTGTGCAGACAACTCTCTAAGAAAGCGAAGCGCATTTTCAAGTGTCCATGATTGGCATGAGTATGGTAGCGTCACTGATGAATGTCAAGGAAGCAGAAAGGCAGTACCCAGTCAGAATGTATAAGAAAGAAGCAATGCACTTGCACACAGGCAAGCCTGCTGAAACTTAGCTGGTCTGTAAACAATGCAGCAAGTTCATGGCAGCTTTTTCAATACTTTTAGCTTGCACCTGCACTTGTTTGGCACACACTCAAGCAGGCTGAAGACAGAACTGGTCAAAGAATGTCGCAGTCAAGACTCTATAAACAATTTTGGCGCACAAAGGATGGGCCTGGTGCTGGCATGCAATCTGGAAGATGAAAGACTTTTTAGCAACAGGGCAAGACTCCCATCTCTGTACTCTTATCTAAAAACGCAGATCACTCTCTTGACTACCTTGTACGCCCAACAAAAGGTTCGCCACACCTGCCTCTGCATACTGTTGAAACATTGCTGCGACCAGTTGGTCCCCTTCAACCCAAATCTACATGATCTGATGTGCATCACTGCTTGCTCAGACATGCATCTGGGCTTTTCTGAAGCTGCCCCTTAACAGCAGGCGCAGCAATGTGGCCCATGCCAAACTTTCTTAAGCGGGACTCAGAAACACAGGTATTTGGTTAGGCCCCAGCATCCCACCAAACCCATCAGCCTTGCCAATCCACCCAGTGACTTAACACACAAGAAGCCTGTTAGCTTGTCCTATCTTTCCCCTAATTGATGCGTGTGTGATGCTCCCTCAAAGGGCGCCACCACATAACAAAATTCCTGGGACATGGTCAGTTAGGTATGCTCTGCTGCATCTTGAACGTGTTTGATACGCACTGACAATTTAAAAGCAGACAATAAGCATTCAACATCAGAAAAATCAATCCCAGTACGTTACTGGAGGTTACTGCAAGGGAGAAGGCAAGACAGGCCTGCCCTTATGAAAATATGCAGTGCGTAACAAGTGTCGTGCACATCCTGCTTGGAAGGCAGAATCAGATGCACCTAGTATGGAAACACTTAATGAGTACACACCTTGTGGCCACCAGCTCTTTAATTCTATCTTACAGGTATCATTAGCTGCTTTGACTGCTGCAAAGCATTTGGGCTGAGCGTCAGATGACTGATGCAAAGGAATGGGGCAGCGCACCTGATGCAATGCAAAGTAATAGGGCAGCACGCCAGATTGCTTGTTTTTGCTCGATCAAGGCGTGAAGTCCTGCTTGTTTCATCGACACTACTGATTCAATTGAACTGAACGCACCACTCAGTATTGCCTCACATGCACTGGACAGCATGAGCACATGTGTGGGCGAGCATGGCATTGCTGGACTGTTCAGGCAGGTAGTACGCTTGACCTGCACTGTCGACTACGCAACTCTGCAATGCACTGTGCATGGGAGTCAGCAAGGCCTCCCTCTTCCACACGGGCACTGCAGGCCTCTTCCTCTGCATGTCACTCACACGCCTCATCAAATGACGAAATCCGCCCATTCTTCCGCTTTGCTGCTCTCGTCCAGCTTCTCTTCCATCTGTGGCTTCCACAGGAATGTGAGCATCTGGCCTTTGCCTTTGACGTCCACGCCACCTGCATGCAAGCACAAGAGATGCGTGCATGTTGGCCCTTGGGGTGTGTGCACCTTACTGTCCACAAACTGCATCATCCTGTCATCATAAGATGTCCACACACTGCACCATCCTGTCGTCATAAGATGCACAGAAAAAATCAGGCACCCCATATGATGAGCTCAGGTGAGGCAACAGAGCATTGGCAGCAGATTTGCGCCCTATGCCGCTAATTGGCCCTGCAATGGGGGTCAAAGGCTGGGGACAGCCCCTTGTTTGCTGTACATACTTTTGACAGCATTCAGTTGTGGTGCAAGGGGATTGAGGAAATCAAGGGCATGGGATGAGGTGATGCTGTGCATGGATTGAGGAGATCTAGTGTGAGAGCACTACACAGCATGTGTGCATGCATGTGAATGCAAGCTCACACACACTCGCACACACATGCATGAACACACTCACACTTGAACATACACACGCCCATCCTCACCCCTTACAAACCACACACACACACATGCACACACGCACACACATGCATGCGAACACACCCTTCCCCTCCCACACACGCGAATACATCCACCTGAGTACCCAGGTACACACTTGTCTACACGCAATCATACACTCAAGCGCGCGCACACACACGCACACACACACATCAAGGCCTACCTGTGGGCACAAAAGGGTGGTTGGGCAGCAGTGCCTGCGTGGCCTCACTTATTTGGATGCAACCGTATGGGCATGTGGACTCCATGCGGCTGGCCGTATTCCTGCATGTGCGTGTGCGCCAGCGAGCAAAAAGCAGTCAGGCACAAAGGGAACAAGTCAGCATGAATTGAAGGCATACGCAGGGAGATCAGATCCAGGCCCTTGCTTGCTGCAATACCACAAATCCTGAGCCTGCACATCATTCCAAGACTGCAGGCAGATACGTGCACTCACGCTATGTTGCAGGCGGACACGTGCGCTCACGCTACCATGTAGCAGTAGCAACAGGACCCTGACATCGCCTTGCTCACAAGTATGTGTGTGCGTGCACAACCACAAAGCGCACTACTGCACAGGCTTCATGACACACCGCATGCACCACGCAGGCCCACTGAGGCTGGGCGCCAAAAAAACAAAGGGGCACTTGGATGAGTGCTCCTTGCGCCCAGCAGAACCAGAAGCCGTGCCTGGCAAGCACAGCAGCATGGATTAGTTCAGCAGGGGCCCATAGTGGCACTCTACGTTGAATTAATTCCATCTGCAGGGAGGATCGGGCCAGCCTGAAGGCAGTCCAGTGGAGGGCTACACTGACAGCCTATTGATAGTCATTTACCCATCTAATGCTAGGATCAGGGGTACAAAAGGGCAGCCCAGCTGAGGGCCGTGCTCCAGGTCTCAAAGCTCTGGCGAGAGTGCCTGCGCCTGGTGATGCGGGTACTCCCTTGACAATGTCCCATTGACAGCATGCGCGCCTCAGCAGCAGCAGCAGGAGCCACCCAATCGACACCGCCAGGGCGCGTCTGCCACACATGAGGCTGCGCCGTGTATCCCAGACCACATTGGGCATCACACGCCAAGCCTCAATCATTGATGGACACCCTCTGCCCTCTGCAAAAGCATCTGCCTGTGCGTGTCCGCCTCAGGCTCTGCGCCTTCTAGGCAGATCTGGAAAACACACAAGAAAACTCCTACCGACAACATTGCCTACCTGATTGCAGCACCATTTACATGGTACCGCTTAACAACATCCCATATCATTAGTGCCACTGAATACCACTCACATGGTATCGCCAGCAATCAACCACTACCATGGTACAGCCAAACAGCAACTCACATGGTGTCCCCGAAGACCCCGTATTTGGGCACCTTGGTGCCAATGAGGCCTGTGACGACCGGGCCAGTGTGGATGCCCACCCGGATCTGCGTGGGCTGCCCGTTGTGCGGCATTGGCACCGTCTTGGCGCAGTATAGCAGGGCCTGTGTGTGTGCATTTTTGTATGCATTGATGAGGGTGTGCTCATACACAGGCTGCCAAGCACGCGCTTGCATCAAGTACAGTCTTGACTGGGCATGACGTATGTTACCATTGCCATTAATATGCCTCTATGATGATTATGGAAGTGTAGCCTTGAGCAAGATGACTTGTCAATGAACACAATGGCTTACTAACATATTGTACTAATTGAAGCGACCTCTCTCACTCAAGACCACACTTCCATAATCATCATAGAGACTTTGATAGCAGGTAAGTAGGGTTGTTGATTGCCATATAAGTATTGATAAACATAAATTTATGCCTACGGTACTGCAGGCATACAAGAGGGGGCAAACAATAGAAACTGTATACCAAATTGTATACAAAGCTTATGCGCTTATAAACCGTAGATATGGAATTTTAAATGCAAGTGAGTGGTGCTGATGAAGCCAGCGCCATTCCTGAGTGACTTTTTAATGGACTGTGATTACAAGTTTGTTTAAGAATGGACAAGGAAGGCAGAGCATGGGGAGGGGGAGGGGAGCAGAGAGGTGTCAGGGACAGCAGCTCTAGCAGTAGGAGCCAAGCTATAGCAGCAGCAGCGGGCTTGACAGCAGCTGTAAATAAGCAGCAGAAAGAAAGGGAGACAGAGAAGCAGGAAGCGGAGCGGGTAGCTCATGCTATAGTGCCACTGAGTTAGATGCAGCGCAAATTGGCTGGAGGCAGTGCGTGCCCTACTGGATGAGCTTGATGCCGGTGCTTGCGCCAATTGTTGACAGAGGTTGACGTGCATGCGGTCAAGTGCATCAAAGGCGGCCGAGGCTTCTTTGAGTTCTAGCAATATTGCATAGCAAGCGTTCTACCTCAGCAATATTACAGCAAGTTTTGGCCTCATAGCAGGCCAAGAGGCTGGCCGAAAATCACAGCAACAGTGATAGTGGGGGTACAGGGAAATTAAAGGAGTTTGCTCTGCCCCTTGCAAACATAGCGTTGAGCAAGAGGCGGAGGAGTGATGGGTGGAAAGAGAGAAGAGAGGGTGTCAGTGGCAAGCAGGGGATAGAATAAGAGTTTGACACTAAGGACAAGTGTTTGCACAAGGCAGCACTTGTGGAATACAGCCAAACATGAGTTGACGTTTGACTTTGTTGGTCTTTTCAAGTTTTGACAGGCCATTGGACTCTCATCGAAAAAGGTAATTGGTTATGCGCTTTCTCCTCTTTGATAGCTATGCAATGATCCCCTTGGCGGTCTGATGGGGAGGTTTGGAATTTCTGGTTTATTTTTTTTAAATAGTTACAAAAAAGGCCTTCAGTCAAATCGACTGACTGCTAGCCAAGAAAAAGGGATGACGAGGGTGGGAATATCTGGTTTATACAGTGTAACGATACATAGACTTCCTGTCTGTTATAACCACCAGACCTGTCTACCAGACCTGTCCCAAGACCCTCCAGTCCTCTAGTATATATTACAATGGACCAACGGTGCTTTTCAGCACATTGTTTCTATGGTGTACGGGATATATAAGGGGTACACGGTCTTCAGCAAAGCTACAGAAGACGACAGCACCAGCATCAGCATCATCAGCAGCAGCGGGACTACAGGTTTCAAGCCTCGATCTTTGCTTACCTTATGCTCTAAGTGAAAATACACGGAATTGAGCAAGAAGGAGGGGGGGTTGGGGTGGGGTTGTCGCATTAGATGTATTGGGGGTTTTCCTTGTGCAAAATGTAAACAGCTGTATTGATGATTTTTGTGATAAGCATGACCAACCCTGACAAACTACATATCCTGTGTTTGCAATCAGATATTAGATTGTTCATTAGTAATATATACTGTTCATATTTTGTTCATAAGGCCGCAGTCACACACATTTTTTCACATTTCCTTCAAAATTTTTTTTTTACACCCTTCTGTTCGGAGTGATAAATGTTTTTGCGGTCACACTGGAAATTTTTTACTACTAAATTTTTTTCACTCCAACTGCACTACTCCCCCATGACCTCCCCTCTCTTTCAGCATGTTTTCTAGCTCCCCAAGACCAGCAACAGGATCCAAGAAGCCCTTTGTGACATGTCCTCAAGCTGCAATGAGGCAGCAACACGACACAGAGTGCACTGTTCATAAGGAGCCTGCAATGCTGCAGACATCCTCACTTAAGCATTTGGCTCATGGCCTGCAAGGTCTTGCATGACAGTCAATCGACCCTGAGCCATCAGGGTAGAGTGCCAGGACAGAATGCTGGAAATTTGCAGAGCGTGGTTACTGCGGTCGCCGCACACTAGATAACTTTTTTCCCCCCTGTGCATGTGGCCATGGTGCATCAGTCCTTGCCTTCATTTGAGAGTATGTCCACACGCATGCAGTGAACGCCTTTTCTATCTACCTGACATTCTTCACCACATTTGGCACCCCACAAGGGTAAGCCTGGCTAACATATACATGAAACATCACCTCAGTGCGCCGTCGGCCTGGAGAATCATTACCAGCTAGTGCTGCAGCTGCACAAATTACACGTGTATTTTTGAAACATTTAAGGAAATCTTGTCTCCTCAGATATCCTCCCGAGGTTAATGTTCATTCCGACATACGAAACCCCAAACAAGGGGTTTCTAGGGGTCTTGCACGATTGGGACCCTCCCGGGGTTGCCTCCTGAGACCACCCCCCATTTCGCCCAAAGTGAAAGAAAATGAAAGTGCAGTTTGAATTATAAGGTCGTGTGTGACCGCAGCCTTAATACATATTAGTTGTAAAAAATCGCTCAGGGAAAAAGACTTGGACGACTGCTATGACTGTTAGATAAAGAGACCGGCAAACTTAAGTAGGGATCCTCTTCCCTCAGAATAGCCTTAACAGCCTAGAGTCAAACTCCTTGTTAGAATATTAGCAAATTCAACAAGCACACTGGCTACTAGACAACCATTAAAGCACAGGAAGATGCCAGTGGGGGCTCACTGAGACCCAAAAAAATATGCAGTTCAGATGTCCCTGCCTCATGATAGGCACCTTTCAAGCTTACCACTTGCATTTAGCCCCGCCTCCAAGGTTTCCAAAACCGCTGATCAAGTGCCAATCAGGGGGTTCATGCCTCACCAGCCAGAACGTTTACTCTTATTTTTACCTTCAAACCTCCACAACACATCCCTTTTTCTAGATAATATAAAAATTGATACTACGGCCGCAATTTCATGACAAACACGCTTCATTGGAAAAAAGGAGAAGACTCGGTCGTTGGTGAGATGTGCATTTACAGCCATGTCTTCATGATAAACCTGGCTTTGATCAGCGTCCCTGGTTCCTAGATGCACCAAACCCCCTTGAAACCTGGTTTTGGGCGCTTAGAATCATCTTCGATCATAATGGAAGGAAATTGGCTTTGGTTTGGAGGTGAATCGACTGTGGTAAACTTGTGCTGGAACTATAATTACTCTGAAATAGCATTCTAAAAATTTTGGTCCGAGCCCCCCCTGGGGAAATACGGCAGGCTGGGCAGGACAAACCCCAAACAAGCTCCTAAATCAAACTCCCTAACCGAAAACATTCTGAATTAAGTGATAAACTTGTGGTTAATTTACACTTTCCCAGCAACCAGTACACCTGGGCAAGGCATTGGTTTGGGATGCGCTCGCTGGGTGCTCACACTGCTCAAGTACAGCCACGACCGGGCACAAAGTTTCTGTGCACAAAGCCCGGGCACAGTCACGACCGGGCACAAAGCCTGGGTAAGACACTAGTTCAAGGCATGGCTGTGTGCAGAAGTGCACCGGTGCAGTGGGACAGGTGGCGAGGTTGCAGCACAGGGGCTTAGTCGGCAGATATAGACGCGCTGCGCGGCAGGTTGGCTTGAAGGGGTGGGTGTTGCAAGGTGGGTGGGCGCCTGCCCTGCGCTCACCTTTCCAAATGACAGCACACGCTGCGCGGCCTCTACAGGGTTGGGCATGGGGTCGATGCAGATGAAGCCGTCCTCGTCCAGCATTGTCAGGCCGCCCGCGGCAATGTAGCAGTCCCCCGCTGTCTCCACCTGCATTAGTTGGGGGGGGAAGGGAGACATCGGGTTAGGCAGCTGCATTCAGGCGCATGGTGGTGCTTGGCAGTCTCCGCCTGCATGGTGGTGCTTGGCAGTCTCCGCCTGCATGGTGGTGCTCGGCGGTCTCCGCCTGCATGGCGCATGGTGGTGCTTGGCAGTCTCCGCCTGCGTGCCCAGAGCAGCACGCATCCGATGCCAGAGGCATGCTGGCGCATCTTTCCAGGGTGCGACCCATCAGACGCCGCGTCGCCTTGCACGCACACACACATACACACACACATGCACAAGCACTCCGTGCACGTGCCTCAGTAGACCTGGCAGGTGCCTCCCAACCCGCGCAAGCTGACAAGGGTGTGGCATACAAGATGGAAGGGGACGGAGCAGGTGGCAGGCAATTGCAGGGGGCATGCTGCAGCGCCCTCCACGCACGCGCACACACGCACACGGCGACCTCACCTTGTAGATCTGGTATGTGTCCACCAGAGCGTCAAACGCGGTGAACAGCTCGTTCAGGTACGCCATGACCTGGTCTGGCTTGACGGCCTTGGACAGGCTGGTGAAGCCCACGATGTCTGTGAACAGGATGGTGACATCCTCGTGGGAGCTGGCCAGCTCGTTGTTGATGTTGGCGGGCATGGAGATGGGCTGGTTGGGCTCCTGCGCCGGCTGCTTGGACACCATGTACTCCAGCACGTGCCTGCACGGGCGGCGTGAGCGCAGCCGCAGCAGCAGCGCTTTGATGAGGCAGGACGCGTCGCTGCTTGTTCACGTTTTGTTCACCCCTGTGGCGACAGGCAGAGCACCTTATGTTGCCGAATCGTGACAAAAGGAATGCTTGTAGACCACCCCGCGTCGCCAAATTCTTACTAGTTTATAATAGTTGTGTGCGACAGTGTTTTTTTGCAATTCTGGGGCTCGTGGGCCCCTCCTTGCCAAGGACATTTGAAAACCAGAACTCCCCTTCCCTTCTCCCCCACTTCCCTCGTCCTCCCATCTCCTGGCAGCGTCGGCAAATTTGCTGCGGCAACACACAATTTCAGCAGAAGCGACCTGTGGCGCCAAATGGCGACACACCCCAAACCCATGGCGCCCAATCAAATTGTGTGCATGGGTGAGTGTGGGCAGCAGCGGTGCACCCATCCAGGCAGTGATGTTTTTGGTGAACCAGGCAATGGTGATGGTGGTGGTGGTTGGGATAGCAAAATGATGGGAGAGGTCATCCATGATGGAGGAGTTGGTGGAGCAGCAGGTGGTGAATGAGCAAACAAATCCATGAGGCAGTTGTCAAAGCATGATGATGGTAGGTCAAGCATGATGGTCATTGGTGGATTAGGTGGTGAGCGAGCACATGGGCGGCACCTGGAAAAGGGGCGTGCGTGGGCATACAGCTGCCTGCAGGCTCCTGCACATTGCTTTGATAAGGCGCGGTACAGCAGAGTAGCACGGGGGCCAAAAGCAGGCTCGATACACTTGCCAGTCTCTTTCTGTGGAGACCCCTTAAATTTCGCATGCCACGCCTAGACAGACGGCATAAAAAATTCTGCAATTTTATCTCAGAAATTATGGACTACTTATCAGCTGGCGAAGACCGGCCACAAACCAATCAGCCTAACGGCCAGGCCGCCAATTAATCCAAACCTGTAACTTGTACAGCTCGAGTGGCACCTGGGCCAAAAGCAGGCTCAGTGCCCTTATCTGGGCAGGCTTGCTACCAGCTTGCGCAAGGCATTTCACACCCTTTTCCACCAGGGTTGGGTCATGCGCAGCATTGCTGACACTGTCGAAAATGTGCGCATTGATAGACGACAATGTGTCTAACGTGCCCCACCCCCTTTCCCCTGAACGCTCCCCTGTGTTTCTGCCCATTTCCGTGTATTTTATCTTATTGATTTATTTTTTGTGTAATTTATCTACTTGATTATTATCATTATCTTCCTTAGGCATAAGTAAATGTTAAGGGGCAAAGGAGCTTCTTTTTATCAATTGTCCTCAACTGCTGCTGTTGCTGCTGTTGCTTCCTGATGTCGATGCATCAGTGCCCTGGCTCTCCTCGTTGCTAGAGACCTCCCATGTTGGTGCCTGTTCCCCCTGCTCCAGCGCCTGGGTGTGCTCAGCCAAGCACACTTTGCTGTATAGTCACACCAGCTTGCACCCAATGTGGTAAAGCATTTCTAGCCAACGCTGTGCGCTAAGAAGAGCACTCCAACTTCTGCTCATAGCCTTCAATTACTCTCAATGGTCAAATTAGTGTAGGCATGTAAGTGCATAGATGTCGTTAGGAAGCTGGTCCCAGCTAAGGTACATGAGGCCTCCCCCTGAGCCCCAACTTCAGCTCTCAATTTTGACCTCTAAACGCGGACATTGATTGACTGCTGTATATCAGAGGAATTATTGGACCAAATTCCCGGACATGCTCCTCTTCTGTTGCAAACTGTTATCTAAGGCTACTGGCTACACTGGGTAAAATGGACGCCTTTGGTGAACTAAGTGGGTGCTCAGGCTCTGTTTTGGCCTATTATGGCATAGACAGCAAATGTGTGCCCTCACCATGAGCCCACCAGAGCTCTTTTCAACCACAAAACCCCACCAGTATACCAGTATACCTCTGTTATGCTGCAAATTGAAAGCAGATGTTACTACGTAGGTCTGGCGGGAGTCAGTTTTTGACCCATTTTTGGCAACTCTTTTCTCTGGAAAACAATTTTTCTTTGGTATCTCAGCAGCCATTGTGTTTTAAGTCTGTTTCTGTTGCAATGGCATTTGTTCATTAAAAAAGATCCAAACCACTAAGAATCATGCTATTCGGTGCAGTGGGTGACCTGGTGTGGAGATTTGGTGGTCAAAAGTGAGGTTCATGCCGCGAAGGAGTAGGCATGTGCCCCCCAAATTGCCAGCCTCCAGCTCTGGTGTCCAAGAGGCTTGCAAGCAGGGCTACATCTTGCCTGGAGCATGCTCCCGGAAAGTTGGGGGGCACATACCCAGGGAGCATGCCAAAACCATACCCATCTAGGGCCTCCGATAACCCAACCCCCTCTGGTAATATACGCACTCTATTCGTATCATCCGCGCTTTTGTACGAGCAAATGGACGCATGGCCCATACCTGCTTTCCATCATAGTCAAAATGCAAGGCTGGACACAAGTCTGGCACGCTTAGCCTTGCTGCTGTGCAAGCCTATTGGATCACATGCCCTCCTTTCTGAGTCAATGGTTCGACCCCAAAACCCAGCCCTGACTCCCTTCCCCCCCCCCTTCCACCCTGAAATCAGTGAACATGACCTCTCACCAGATCCACTGCCTGTCTGCCTGCCTGTCTGCAACCCCTGCCTATCTGTCTGTCCGTTACCTCAAAAGCTGTTGCTGATGCTGTCTGTCTGGAATCCCCGCTGCCTGTCTGCCTGCCTGTCTGTCACTCCTGTCTATCTGTCCGTCCCTAACCTCAAAGCTGTTGCTGTTGCTGTCTGCCTGATACCCCATTCCCGATGATCCTCTGCAACCCAAGCTGCACACTCGCTAGACCAGATTGTGCACTGAGCCTGCACATTGCCCACAACCGAGTGTGCCTTCACCCGGCTTGCATCATCCCCAGGATGTCCAGCTGCCTCTCTGCAAGCACCAGCACGGGCTTCACTTCCCAGGGCTGATAGCCATGCTCCCTGAACTGTTTCACCATGCCTCCTCCTCCTCCACTCCTATTCATACCCTGCCTGGCCCACCTTGGAAACATCTTCTCCAGCATGCCCAACTGCCTCTCAGTGAGTGCAGCCATGCGCGCCTCAAGCACTGCCCTCTTCGTGATGTCGGTCTGCAGCAGCAGCAGCGCTGCGCGCCCACTAACGGGGTCGTCAATGGCCATGGCCTGCACCTCGTGCCTGCATATGGAAGCACACACACAACACACACACACTCAAGTGCCCGGTGGCATGGATGTCACTACCTTTTGCGTCTTTGATGATATACAATGATTTATGCAGGAAGAAATGCTGGGCAGTCACAGCAACAACACCTGTGCACATGCACACGCATATACGCGCTTGCATGCGAGCGTGCACCCGCACAAACAACACCACGTATGCATGCACCTTCCCACCCATGCACCCACCCACATGCACACGCAACATACCAGGGCCCTGTTCCTCAGGCAGAGGCTTGGGGTGCATGGCCTGAGGCAGCATGCACCTGGCCCGGCCGCTGCAAGGCTTGCTCACCACCGTGGACGAACAGGGCAACACTGCAAGGCCCGCTCACCAGTTGATGGACTTGCTGAGGGGTGACGAGGTTGAGGCCCACTCCTCCAGGCCCGGCTCATCGGGCACAGCCCGACCGCCACCTCCCTTGTCGGCTGCTGCCCATCCCCCTCGGGGCCTGCTGTTGGATGGCCTCAAGGGGGCAGCCGGCTGCGGCTGCGGCACCAGCTGCGGCTGCGCCGCCCTGGGCGGGTGCTCCTCAAGAGCTTTGGGAGGCTGAGTGCACACCTTGGGGAAAGCACACTTCGGTGCCTGCACTTGGTCATTCAACCCCTCCCGACCCCCACCGGCCGGGACATGCTCTGCGCTGCCTCGAGGACTCAGCCCCTCCTGCCCAAGCGCTGCCCGTGGGGCGGCAGGCGGGGGTGGGAGCGGTGCATCACACCCTTCTGGCGTGGCCTCGCCTGTCACAGTGCTCATGTTGCCGTGCGGCTTGTCAATGCGCCGCGCACCCGCCGCCCGTAGAGAGGCCCAGGCCGTGCCACCAGGGTCGCCAACGGAGAGGCTGCCGCTGCCGCCACCACTGCCCACGCCGGGCCGCATAGGGTCGCCCAGGCTGAGTTTGCTGGGCACGGCGCCGCCGCGCGCGCGCAGCTGCCGCGGGCTGCCAGAGTTCAGGCTCCCAATGATGATGCCCTGCTGGTGCGCGTCCCCAAAGCTGCTGGGCAGCGGGACTTGGCCGCCGCTGCCGCAGCTGCCAGTCTTGGTTGCTGCGGGCGGGCTGGGCGTCAGGGGCAGGATGGCGGCGTCAGGGGCGCTGGAGGACGCGGTACCGCCAGCGCCGGCAGCGGCCTGCTGCAGCAGCTGCTGCCGCAGCATGCCCATGCTCCGGGAGGACCCGCTGGAGGCCTTGCTGTCGCGGCCCTCTGTCAGCGACAGTGCCCCGGCGGACGCCTTGCTGTCCTGGCGCTCTGGCGGCGCCGCGGGGGCCGCCTGCCGGGGCTGCGCGCCGCCGCGGCGCTGCGGCGGCCCATTGCCCCAGTACCCTGCAGCAAAGATGGTGGGATCTTGCGCGCGCAGCAGCGGGCCACCACATGTCACTGCCTGCACGTCTTCCTGCAGGCTGCCCCACCCACCGTGCTGTGCCCCTTGCGCGTCTGTCCCTTGCTGCGGGCCTCGCACACCCCCCTCCTGCCCCTGCGGCTGCTGCTCCACATGGGGCGCCTGCACACAGTCGGGCTCGGCAGAGCTGTGCCGCTGCAGCTGCGAGGCCCTGGGGCGCAGTGCGGAGCTGGAGGGGCATCGCTTGACAGGGGGTTGGAAGCCCTGCAGGAAGCGCATGCAGCACAGGCGTGTGTCAGTGTGGTCATGGCCGGCCCCGCAAGCAGGCGGCGTGTGTGGCCTCGTTGTAGACACCCCGCCCATGTGCCTGATTGTGCGCTGCGCAGGCAGGCGGCGCGCACAGCGCGGCACAGCACGGGCGGTGCATGTGCGCATGTGGGGTGCACGAGTGGGCGTGGGTGAGCAACGGCTGGAGGGGCCTCGCAAGTGTCTCTGGCGCGTGCTGCTGGCAACGCGGTGCGGCCGCGGCCTCCTTCTCTTGACACAGTAAACAAGGCATTGCTCAACCCAAACGCACCACCCACCCACACTCTCACTTGAGGGCACGGGCCCCCCCCCCCCCC
>LFCJ01001691.1_pt1 | contig 15584 bp, 13 predicted proteins | sample 643141 | NCBI WGS metagenome assembly LFCJ01 (sample SAMN03766243, study PRJNA286221) | soda lake metagenome | biome: soda lake; feature: Kulunda steppe; material: water; isolation source: sample B1-Br-g2 brine of Lake Bitter-1 | place: Russia: Kulunda steppe | collected 2010-07 | reverse complement strand
GAGATGGAAGAGTCTATGTCGTATCGAAATATTATCGAAGCTCGAAAAGACTGTATTGTTCCACAACATCGACACATGGTCGACTGGTCTTCCGAGGACTTGGAAAAACATATCACGAGATTAGAGACTGATTTGGAGCACGCACAACAAGGGGAGTTCTGAAAGATGTCCGACGATGTTCCCTCCCACATCCAACGCGAAGCTCGACGCGCAGGGATGACACCACGAGAGTACTGCATTTCGAGAATCGACCATTGGCGAGAGAATCTTGAACAAGTAAGCGAGGATTTCCTAGGGCTGTCTGATGAAGAATTTCAAAAGAGGGTCGACGAAGAAATCGAGTCTTGCTGAGTTATCCATTAGCAGACGAGGAGGAGCCTGTGTGGACTCCCGAGCTGTCCGCACTCCGACTTCTTCCCGAGAGATCGATGTCGTCGACTGGTTTTCCGGAACGCCAAACAACTCGTCGGTAAACGGAGCGTCATTCGAATTTGCTCACGGTCGCCCCTCTCAAAGCATTCCTGACCGCGACGACCTCATCAGGAGATTCGATCACAAGTGGACGGAGAGATGACGGTCCTGTGGGTGTGTGAATCGGTCCATACGGCGAACCGAATAGAACGGAACTGTCTAGTTAGGAACCTCTAGAGGTGGCATTTGATTATTTATCGACTGATGCTGTTGCTGGTGATTGAAATTTTATTGTGTATGTTCTCGATGGATGTAAAAAAGATGGATGAACAGGCACGTACACCTATTTTTGTAAGGAGAGAATCCCGTCGTTTACCGCGAGGAGTTCACTCGTCCTCCCAGTTTCCAAGGACTCGGGATACGTTGTCTCGTGCTTCTTTTTTATCACTAGATTGTTCCATTTCAGATATCACGCGCTCGGCTTCGGAGAGAGCCTCACTACCGACTGCGTCGTCATCTTCCCACTGCGCAATTGTTTTTTTTGCTTCACTCGTCCCCTTTTCTAGTGCTGTTTCCATGATATCAGCGACTGCGAGACTTTCACGACCACTATCACCCTCGCTGCTTTGTTCTTCTGCAATAATTGGGGCCGCAATTTCTACATCTATTGAATCCTGAATTGAACCATTTTTTGATTTCAATGTAATGTCAACGATGGCTTGTGGATCAAGTTCCGCCTCACCATCGACAAAAAGATCAAGACGGACCTTTGGCGGTTTTTGTGCAGACAGATCTCCCAGCTCTATTGTGGTAGTTTTATTATTCTGCTCAGGTTCACTCAGACTCTGTTGGTCACCATGAGTATAATAAACGTCTTTGATGATTGTCTCTGGTGAACTTTCGAGACGTAGTTCAGTATTGAGAGCAACCACATTCCTTGCCTCGTTGATTTTCCGTTCAAAAAAGTCGGCTAAGTTCGATGGGTTCCCAACGTCTTCCCACTCTCCTTGCGTCTTTTCGGAGACGGTCTGAATGACTGGTTGAGAATAATTTAGAATCCCTGCAGAGTGAATCGTGATACCAGCATCTCCGTATTCACGCTTGATGGTGGATTCATGAATCGAGGCTCCGCCATCGCTAATCAAAACGATCCACTGTGTCGCCTCTGGTTGAGGCATTTTCCCTAGCATGTCCTTGGACTTACTGAGTCCTTTCATTATATTTGTCCCCCCTTGTATTTCGATCCCTCTGATTGCATCAAACTGAGAGCGTGCATTGGATCCCTTGGTAGGGGGGACTTCTGTTGAGGCGGAAGATCCAAATGAAATAACACTGAAATAATCGTTTGATCCAACTTTGCGAGCGGCCTCTTCTAGTCCTTCACGAGCGACTCTGATCGGATCACCAGACATAGAGCCGCTCCGGTCTATACAGAAGACAATGTTGAGTGGAGCTCGCGAATTAGGGGCTTCCAAATCGAAATCAATCGCACCCGTAACCTCGTCTCCGTCGGCCTTGATTGGATCTTTCTTCGCAGTAGCGGAAAGAGTAATATTGCCATCTGAACCATCGGCAGTCATTTGATCAAAAAACTTCTTGGCCTTATTGACCCCCCCGGGTGATAGTTGTGTGGACATGAATACATATTGTTGAGGGGGTATTATAATTCTTTAACAGTATTCAGAGTCTTTCGGTTGGAGGATGACCTGCGTTTCGGCCTGTGCAAGTCAGAACCCGTCTCGGACACCGGTTTCGAGAACTTGCTAAAGGCTTGTTTGCCGATATTTAATCCACTGTTTTGTTTACATTGTCATCTATTACAAATATGGGTGATCCCCACTTGTCGGCTTCATTCCGCCCGTAAACGGCGTCAGCTTTCGGCTCGCTACCACTGTAAGCACCTTATCAATTCGAAACGAGACAATCCAAGAGACTATATTTATTAAGAACAAATATATACACAGTATTAGATGAGTATGAACTTATTTGGAATTTCAGAATTAAGTGCTGAAGAACAACTCGACATCGCACTTGTATACGGAGGTGCGATATTACTTGGAGTTGGGTCAATCGTTCTCCGGATACAATCTGGACGACCAACGGGTGGTATCGATGCATCCGTTTTTAATTTTCAATACGCGCTTGCGTACGTTTTCTTAGGAACTATACTACTCTTACGGACGCAATCGCGGACGACAGGTGGAATATTCCTAACGACAGGGATTGCTGGGGCGACATTGGTGGGACTCTTGCTTCCAGCACCAGGGGTGCAAATAATTGACATTCTTTCGTATAGTCTCCTAACAGTGTTAGTTTTCATGGGAGGAACCCTTTATTATAGAGTGAAACGCCCAACAAACGTCCAAGTGATCGTGTTGGTTGCGTTACTAATGCTACAATTTTGGGTTTACAGCGTTGCTTACGTAGTTTTAGCATTCGGCCAAGTCGGTAATCCACTTCTGTTGGTAGGCCTACTTGTCCTTACCGCGATCGCGTATGGAATGATCCGGATCTTGATCCGGGAATACCAAAATTCATACAGTACTGCCCTAGATCGATTCAGTATTATCGCCGGATAAAATAACCTCAATTTAAATTAACAATGCCAAAAAATTACGATGTGTTGGTAGTAGCAGGACAGAGCGGTTCAAAATCAACCTTTATTGGTGGACTCTATCAGCGTGGCTACCAAGTGGAAAATATTGGACTCAGTTATACTCCCATAGAAGGGAACGTTCGAGAGGACTTCATTAACGGGGTAATTAAGCCGATGACCAGTCGGAACGTCTATCCAGATCAGACAGAGCAGGGATACGTCGTGAAACTCACGTTAGATGGAGGGGGTACAGCGATTCCAGACATAAATTTCAAATTTGTCGATATCCCGGGCGAACAAATTAGCCAAGTCCTTCCCGAGGTTCAGGCAGATATAGCAGATGGGGGGATCGATGAAAGTGGACTCAAAAAAGAATTCGAGAAAGTGAGATCCAATATCGGAGGTGATCAGCAAATCACTAAGGATGACTGGGTGACTATCTTTAAATATTACTACAGTCAAGCCTCAATGGTCATGTTTTTATTTAATATACACAAAATCATGATCCAAAATGAGGATCTCTCTGTCACTTCTGATTGGTTGGAAAGTGCCGCAGATGATAAGGTAAAAACTGCTGTTGTTCTGACAGCGGTCGATCTTCTCGATTATGACTCTGATGATCCGACGTATGAGTCCAAACTCACATTAAAAAATAGGATGTTCGACAAAGGATTAAAACAACACATCGAGGACAGGATGCAATTGGGAACCGCCCCTGGACTCATGAACACGTTACAATCAGCAGCCAACAATGACCAGATCGACCTGTTTTCTGTTAGCGTTCCAGCAGCAAAACCTGGAGATACATCAGATAACCGACTCAAACCTAGTGATGATGGTGGATTTGAGACTAAAGGTTTCAACGAGGTGATTTCATGGCTCAAAGAGTAGTTATCAATCACGCCATATTCGATACGTTCAGTTACCAACGCGGGGCAGAGCCCGTTTTTGATCAGGGGAGAAAAAGTAGGCGACAGCTGGACTTAGAGAGTTTTCTCCAACATGGAGATGGTGTACTAGATCGGGATATAGGTTACTTTTTTGGCCCTGTTCAAAATCGGTTTGTCATCGCCGTTGAATCCCAACGGACGGATGATCTCAGCCGAAAGCAAACTATGTACTACTTCGACGTCTTTTGGACTAATTTCGATGCAATTCGTGATGTCCATTTGACGGAGCTTATGAAAAACCTCCGTGGTTTCACATCTCAGTCATTCAATACAAATATCAAGTCGAAAATTGAGCTGGAATTGCAGACATATTCAGATTATATACCACATGAAGGCAATATTGCAGATGTAAATCAAAATCAAAATGCCGATTATAGTTCTGATGCACTGCGGGATCAGTCAGAGAATGAATTCGTGGACGCTAGAGAACATAGCGTTAATGCTGAATCGTCAGACTCGGACAGTGGACCGTCTGGTTTTGACTCAGTAGATACCGTCGGACAATCAGATGCGACAGGTAACTCCCAAGAAACACAACATACGAATAATCCACGAAATCGGACGTCCAAAAGAAGCTATTCCAACGATGAACCTAACACGACATTTATTAGTCAGTTTTGGGAACAATGGCGTCACCCCGACGAACAGCTGGAATCGAAAATCGTTGAGATCGACCGATTTAATTACGCTGTCTCGGACGCCCATCAGAATTTAAGCTTTGTCTCAAATGAACGAAAAATAAACAAAACTTTTGACATCGTCGGTGGTGAGTTTGAGTACACCTTGAACACACAGGAATTAGAAGAGCAAGTTGCAACACTACAAAAAGAACAGAAACTCTCTTGCGAGCATCTTCCGACTTATTCTGATGAAGTGCGGGAGGCACAGCAGGAAGTTTATAAAAATCTCAAAGAGAAAGATTTCTTTTCTAATTCCGTCGATGAAATCATGGAAGATATCGAGACAGAAATTGAAACATCAATAGGGGCAGTTCAAAACCAATCTGCAGAAACGTTCTGGAAAGCCTGCACCGACGACTGGGACGACGATGACAGAATGAACTCCCTCATTGGGGAGGTTACCAACGTTGTCGGGTTGTCTGGAAACAAGAATGATCCAGACTATGTTTCGCAACTTTCTGCCGACACTGTCTCTGACGATTCAATTGATCGAATTGTCGACGACATTGTTCGTGACGAAATTGCAGGTAGTCTCAACGCAGAGCGAGAAAGAATTATTCAACAACTCGATCGTCAGATAGAACAACTAGAAAAAGACATTCGTAAGCGTCTTGTTAAAGGAATTATAAATCACATCGATCAGATCAAATCTTCTGAAGCATATCAACACGCGAAAAAAGAAGACGGTACGGTACACTGAGGCATCTCAGTCTGTTTTTGTCAGAGCAATACAAAACTGCTCATACTATGTTTCATCGCGAGAGTGCTCCTCAGGATTATTTTTCTCATCTTGATTCTCTCCTTTTTTATTGTCAGTACCCTCGCTTGCTCGCGGTTTATTTGAATATCCCTCGGCTGATTTTTGTTTTTCTGACGAGTTTTCAGCGGGATCGGGTAATGAGGTTGCATCATCCATCGCTTCTTCATTATCAGGCTCTTCAGGTGATTCCCCATTGGAAATGGATACGATTGCGGAGACAGCCTGTTCGCCACTAATTCTCATTCCTGGTTTAAGTACCTCAATAATAGCTCCTTCTTCAGCATCCGCAGGTTCTTGTTTTCTAATCTTATGTCTCCTCGGTTGGGCTTCTGTGCCTAACTCTGGGACGTAGAATTCTACCCCACATTGTGACAATCGTTGGTCTAACTCACGGAGCAATATTTTGATATCAGATGGGTCCAACGAGCGTCCATCTGAAACACCCAAATTCCAAAGATCTGCTCGTACCTCGTGGATCGCATTAGCGATGTCAGCCTGATCTAATTGCTCCACAGTATCAACAAGTGGGGTTTGTTCGGTCGCATACTCAATTCCACCATCAATCTCATCATATTGTGGCGGATCGATATTTTGGTGACCTGGAAGAACAACATAGTGCGGGGAGGTAGCTTCTGCTTCGTCTGCAATCGTCACGTGAATCGAATCGCTGAGCTCGCAATCATTGACGCTGACAGAAATGTCCTCTTTATTTGGAAGCTCAGTCGTATTCACTGCCAGCCGGATGGGTATCTCTACAGGTGTGTCATCAATAAAACAGGGAATACCAGTTAGAAGGACCGATAGTGATTTGTCACACACATCGCTTCCTGGTGGGAGAAACTCAATATCAAATCGTCCCTGCATCTGCTTTTGATTAACTGTTTTGAGCGTGAACAGTTGGTCTTCTGCAGTCGACGAGAGTATTGGCGTTATAATCTCACGTTGGATCCCATCATTACCTACCCCCCTCAAAGCAATACGGTGCGAAAGAGTCTCTGTCGCTTGCAAACCCACTTGCTCTGGTTGGGCTAATTCTACCGCCGTTTTAACGCTCTGCTTGAATGAATCATCTTTGATTACTGAAGTTGTATCAGGGACTGCATCTTCTATCGTTTGATGGATTACTGTGAGCGAATAGCCATCCCCACTACCGACTACGAGATCGATTTCGTCGGGAGCTATATCTGCATGTTTCGATAGTGAGTGGATCTGGTTCAATAATGCTCTAAGATAACTCTCTAATGCCTCGTATTGGAGCTCGAGATCAAGATCTCGGTCAATATGTATTTCATCACTCAGTGTGTGGTTCCCTGCAACAAGCTTTGCCCCAGAACCCATCTTGTGCGAAATTGATCGGACATCCGACTCGTCGGTTTCTTTTAGATTTTCTCTAGTTGTGAGTCGTATATCATGGGCCAAGTCTTCTAAGCTTTTTTTCGTATATTCAACGAGTGCATCCTGTTTGAGACCAACCTGTTCGAGGATCGTCTCGGATAGGGACTGACTCCACTCTCTCGATCCGAGTTCTGGGTGAGATGAACGAGCAATCGTAGTTATGTCGGATTCGTCAATCCTGTACAGAGCGAGATCTGCTTCCCCTGCGCCGATCACAATGGATAGTACAGTTTCCGCACTAGATTGCTGGGATGCACGTCGCGTAGCCAACGTTGGTCGACGCTCTATTTCGACATCAGAGAACCCTGCTTCAGCCGCACCGTGTCGAATCGCTTGTACTATCTCGTTAGCGGTGCCACCTGGGATAGAAAAATACCCCGAACCAATTTCTACGGTTTGATCAATCTGATGGTCGACAGCAGTCTTGATTTGGGTTATACTACGGGAAAGGAATAGGACTAGCGGATACTCTGAACCAGCTTTTTCGGGTGGATTAGCACCGCTGCTATGTGTTGGGTTGTTTTCAAACACCTGACACACTCCAGTATCTTCTGTGTTTGTCCCAATTGCGATACCTTTTTCATCAATACCTATCTGGCTGGGGATGGTGAATATTTTTTTTTCACCGTTCGGCATAACTACTCCGAATACGGTCCTGTCTCGATCCAACTCAACGCCGATGTCTAATTTATAACTCATCTATTATATAGGGAATTACGACCGGTTGTTGACGTCAATCCCAGTCGGACAACCGTATCAGGCTTCAGTGAGATCGTTTTTCAAGAGCTTTTGAAGTAAATTCCTCAGTCCCGATTTTTTCTTCTTCGAGTTCTTGCTCGCTTAGACCAATGCCATCAGAAATCGTTAGTGTGTCGGAGATATCACGATTCTCTGCTTCGGCCGTGACGTCAAGGGTCCCAGACTCGGTGATAAAGAATTCAACATTAAGTTTCACGTCAGCTGGGACGTTCTCCAGATTGAATCGACCAAGTGATTCCACACCTTCATCTGTGACATGTTCACCTTCACCCTGGAGTACATGGACAACAAGCGTCTTTTTTTCGTCGTCAGGATTTGTATAAGATTTAGTCTCGTCGTCAGGGAGTGTGGCGTCTTTCTGGAGGATTGGGTCGAAATTGTTATCACCATCATTATTATACGTTTCGACACCTAACGAATGCGATAACACGTCTCTCACCGGTGGGAGGCCATCTTCATTATCTCCTGGTTCGGCATCAGGGTCATAGAGAGCTGCTTCTAGAGCAGCACCCTTCGCAACGATTTCATCCGGGTTCGTGTCGATGGATGGTTCCATTCCAAACAGGTCTTCTACAGCTTTTCTTACATGAGGCATGCGAGTGCTGCCACCCACCAAGAGCACGTTGTCGATGGTGTCAGCATCGTAGGCCGATTCATCAAACATGGTTTCGATGATTTCGATAGTTCTATCAACTAAATCGGCAGTGAGGTCATGGAATTCATCTTTTGTTATCTCGACTTCATGTAACCCGTCAGATTTGTACGTCACTGCAGCATCGTCGGAGTTCGACAGCAGTTCTTTTGCGTTCTTCACTTTCCCCCGCAGTTCGACCATATTATGCTCATCATTGTTCGGATCTTCAGCACCGTCCTGAATTAGTTGTTCCCGGACGTGCTCGTAGAGTTCATCATCGAAGTTCTCCCCGCCGAGTTTATCATCACCATGTGATGTCTGAACTTCAAAACCATTTTCAGTTACTTCGACGATCGTTGCGTCAAACGTTCCCCCACCTAAGTCGTATACGAGGAGAGTTTCTTCTTCTCCACCTTCATAACCGTACGCGTAACAGGCAGCCGTCGGCTCATTCATCGTACGGTATACATTCAGGTTTGCATGAGTCTTGCCGGCGTTCTCAGTGGCTGTCCGGGCAGCGGTGCCAAAGTAGTACGGGACTGTAATTACGGCGCCGTCGACAGCTTCATCGTGCCGATTTTCAGCATCATCACGAAGTTTTTCGAGAATATACCCAGCGACACGCCGCGGCGTATACTCGGTTTCATCAATCTCCCAGTTCTTCTCCTGGTCGCTCATAAACCGCTTTGTCCGCGACAGCGTTCTGTCGGGGTAACGAATATGCTGATCTAATGCGTCCTCGCCGACATTAACTTCCTCTTCCAGAATTTGAACTACTGAGGGAGTTGTGTACTCCCCGTTGTAGTTCTCGATCATCTCCACTGAATCCGTCTCATCGCTATAGACCGCCATCGCGCTGTTGGTGGTACCCAAATCAATCCCGATGTTGAATGCCATATATCACATACAATCATAATAGCTATTTAATACTTTCTTAAAAATAATTACTTGCAAACAAGATCATAATAGACTTGTTAGATTTTATTAATAAAGTTGACTGGTTCAAAGCTTGCAACAAGTTTTATAATCAAAAACATAGTACAGTTGAATTTATTAATCACAATAACATAATAAATATAGTAAATTATAAATTTTTAATTATTTCGCTAATGTTGTAAAATTAAAATTTTGCTTGGAAAACTAATGCGAGTGTCAATTTTAAAAATTGATATATGAACTTATTTTCCGTGTGTTAGAGTAATATACTGAAGTACAAACTTCAGACCAGAGACGATCTTTATGACTGTTAAGATTGTTTTGAGACATGCCAAATAAATTAGACCCAAGAATGTAATTCCTGTTTGTTGGATTCGGTTCCAATTATAATGAAGCATTGAGACAGCACTCAAACCGAAGAGTGAGACTGCTAGTACAACCGGAACTTCCGCAATATGACTTTGTGTCAACGTAAAACCAGGTATAAGTTGGGGAAGTTCCCACAGGGCCATAGCTAAGTCATCCGATAGTACTGCGGTCAACCGGTATTGCATTGCCCAGGCGATCCATGAAAACCCTATGAACCCGATGATACCAGGATAGATCATGACGAAATCCTCGAAGGTACTGTCGTTGTTTACGCTGGTCGTTTTGAGTGCACGTACAAGGCTATATAATATTGATCGGTAGACGATCGAGGTTAGTATTAGAAATCCCAACCCTAGTTCTAAGAAACCAGACCAGCTCCCGGGATTAAGCAGAAACTCTGGTTGAATAACCCAAGCAACCAGAATCGGTCCCATCAACAATATTGGGTATTTGATGGTAGACAGTTCTGGAACGACTGGATCCTCGTTGTTTTTAGTTGGATATACTATTTGTATTGAAAGGTACCCGATTGCCAGCGGCATCAATGCAAATAATATAAGTACAATAAACTCCGTTCCTGTTTCAATTAATTCACCAATAGGAAATAGAACTAATCGTATAATCGCGGCGATTATAAATAATATTAGTCCAATTATGATAAATACTATGAGTCCACCAATCGCCATAACTAGTAACATCAACCATATCCAAATGTCGTTCGTAATGGTTTTGACTGATGTACTACCGTCTTGAACTGCCGCTCTGATTGAATTTTTGACCTGGTCGATGATACCTGTTGTACGGGAATTTGAATCAATACTACGATCCATTTTTCACTCCCACTTCATCTTCTAACATTTGGTGCTGTGATACTAAGACGACGAATGCAACCACAAATCCGGCTAATGCAGGGGTACCTCCATGTAATCCTGAGAGCATAAGTCCACCAAGTCCAATTATCCAAAAGATCAAGAATATATTCCAGATAACGATGATGTGTACCGTTTCGTTTTGAGAGATACTTCGAATACCCATTGAGATCGCATAACCGAGTATTCCGCCGCTTACCCCAGCGCCCAACCAGAGCGGGTTCACTGTTATTATTGCGACAGCGAGGATGCTCCCTGCTGCCAGCCAAAACATATATCGGAGGCTCGCTATGCTGCTTACATTCTTAGCAGAATCAACACCTGGAAGCGCAACTCCGGCAACAAAACCTCCACCTGCAAAGGCTAACACAACTCTTGTGTCGGATGGGTCGAATGGGAAAAAATATACAAAAAATACCACCACCCAAAATATTGAAACTAGAATACTGGCCAATAGAAGCTGATAGTTCCGGTATTGCGGAATTTGTTTAACCCATGTTATATTGTTCGACATATAAGTAACATGTATAACACCCGATTTAATCCTTATGCTTACCATTTCACAATAAAGAGTTCACTCAGCGAAAGCGTAAAGAAATTAAAAAGAAGGCCTTGTGGTTTAGTACGGTCACGTTACCGGATGGAACGGGACACAAAGCGCCTCGCCTTGGCCCTTCAGGGTAAAATAGGGTGTCAGTGAACAAGCACGTGTTTTTCAGCTATTGATTCAAATGTCTGTGATTCTTTGTCGGCTGTGAATTTTTCTGGCCCCGGACGATCTTTCACTTTAATTTCGGCAAACCCGTCGTCATCCGTCACCCATACCTCGTGTCTCTGCTCCGTAGAGTGAATTTTTGCTTGTTTGATTCCGTTATCGTTTTTATCTACTACCTGGACGCGAATGGTTGATTGACGCGATGCCGAGCTGGGAAGCCCTTCGAATCTAATTGAGGGATAGTTTTCATCAATATCAAATGAACTTTTTACGGGAGAATAATCGATTCGTTCGCTTTCTTTAGTTACTGTTAATTCAAGCACATCATCTGAATCTAGTTCTAGTTCAATCCAGCCATCATCATCGGTTGTCGTTTCATGTCCGTGATTTGTTGTTGCTTCCGCACCTTTGACACTATATCCATTTTCATCGACAATCTGTATCCGACCCGTCCCATTGACTTCGAATTCTCCCTCTATGGATCCAATTTCAAGCGCAGAAGTTCCCTTTCCAACTTCAATCGTCACCTCGTCTCCTTCATACGCAACTGAGTCATCACTGACAGATTTCGAGATTGAAATCGATCTTGGGCCAGGTCGTTCGAATTTCAGATCGCACATTCCATCACTATCAGTTGTCCCAGAAGGGCCATCATCCACAGAAATGGTAACTCCTTTCACACCCGTTTGTTGGTCATCGACAACTCGGAATGTGATGTCTTCTTCAGTTTCCAACCCTTCTTTGGGGACCTGCAGATTTAGCTCGATAGTCGTTGCAACAACATCAATTAGTGCAGAATCGGATTTGTATTTTATTTCGTCCGTATCAGACACTGTGGCCTCAATCTGATGTTGACCAGTTTGATCGAAAGATACAGTTGCGACACCAGATGTATTTGTTCGTGCAATCCGGTCGGCCCCAGACATTATCGGGATGCGTTCCATCGCATTTCCTTGTTTATCAGTAACACGAACTCGACCTTCTTCACCAGATTCCAATTCAGATGGAACTGCAGCAAATTGGAATGAAATTGTTTTCGGAGCGACAGAGATCTCCATGCTGTCCGAACGGTGATTGAAGTCTCCTTCTGCTCGAATCGATACTGTATCCGTTGTCTCGAATGTGAATATAACTTCGCCGTTAGTATCTGTTACCCCACTATGGCTACGGTCAGTACTAACTGAAATATCGCTAATTGTTTTTCCGTCCCCCGTTACTCGAAATGTGACTGGCTTTTTAATAGTCGGATTGTCAGTTTTGAGTGACAACGATAAGTCAACCGGTTCGGGATGGCCATCTTCCGGATGGTTTTTTTCGATATCCTCAACAGCATCACTCATTTTGCTCAACTCTTTTGATGCTTTTTTGTACTGAGGATCGCTGTTCGCATGGAGTTGCTTAACCTCTACAGACTTTTTGTTTACCTTTTTTTTTGCTTCTGCAATGATTTTATTTCTACTTAGCGTTCTATCAACACCAAGTTTTTCATACGGAGAGTCTCCCTCAATAGGCCTCGCGTTAGCCATTTATACTTGAATACAATAGACATAAATAAATTGTTTACTATTTGATTTGTGCAAGTGATACAGACTGTTGAAACGTGAAGAAAACTGGGAGGAGTGGACAACAACGAGAAACGTCGACTGTCAGTCAATATATGGGACTATATTTGCCCGTCTCATTATCTCTTGCGTATTGATGATTGTTTTTGTATTGAATGTAAACGGGACAAATTCTAGAATTAAAGCTATTACCGCAGGGCGTTGGAGCTGGTAGACACTGTTTCCAAACCTTGCGGCCGCCTTTGGGAAGTATTCACGACACGCTTCGTGACCTCCCCCTCGCCGTCAACGGGGCGAGACCTTCGGTCTCGCTTTCAATCGGGGTTTCCCGACGACAGCGAGGCTTCCCACGGCACCTCACCGCTAGTTTGAGATATTTGCTGGTCGCTCTTGTGGCGTAGATTGTTGGTGACAATAGCTCAACTCACACTTGATCGAGAATATCTGCTTTTCACCTCTTTTTGTCGCCGTTCTGAGAGATCATGTCACAGAGACGACAGACAACAAAATCGAAGGAAGCTCTCCACAAACAATCCTCTACTCAAGAGCGAACACAAAAAATCACGAAAGAGGTGTGTGGAAGAGGTCCCCTCAAACAGCAATGTCCTCTTTGTGTGGGGGCCACTGCTGGCTGCTGCTCAATCGATTATAAAATTTCGCTACGCTCGCACGCATTCTACGCTCCGGGTCAAAATAGTCGTTAGTCATACATTCTACCGATCTTCTGTTCTCTGAGTTCGTCAATCGCCTGCTCAAACTGTTCCCCATCTCGCTTGAGGTCGTCCGAAGAGACGCCTAGATCGTGGATAAATAAGAGATCAGGATCGTTACGGCCGACTGCTTGTCGGTCTACTCAGAACCGTCCATTGCTTTTTGAAGGCTCTGATAGAGTTCACGATAGACCGCATACCGGAGAAACCGATTCATACAGTCCCATTGACTGGTTGGGTACCTTAGAGTTTCTCTGATTCAGTGGTATTATACAACCGTCTCAACGATTCTACGTTATGACCACACGGGGAGATACTCGGGCAGAATCCTCGACAGAGCTGCGAGATTCGATCCAAGATCTCCCGCCAAGCGCCAAGCTAGTTGCTCTCGTTCTCGAACACAACGGAACGCTCACCCAACAAGAGCTTGCCGCAGAGTCACTCCTTCCAGAACGGACCGTCCGGCTCGGCCTCGAACAGTTACAACAAGTCGACGTCGTCGAAGCGAGAACATCGCTGCAAGACGCTCGAAAACGACTCTACTCGCTTTCTCTGGAGTCGACGACTGAGACAGACCAGTAACAGGTCTCTGAGAGTAGTCAGTATCTGTACCGCTCGACAACATCAGCGAAGGCGACCGTCTCGTTGATGTGTCCAATCTGTATCCGCACGCGTTCGCCTACCTCTGTCTCGGGGACAATCACGACGAAGCCACGCTCAACACGTGCGAGACCATCGCCCTGGTCACCCATCTCATCTATCTCCACGATTCGTTGCTCGCCGACGCTCACCGGTGGGCCCTGCTGGTCGACGTTGTGATCCGTCTCGCTGCGATCGGAGTCCGACTCATCGACCGGGGTCTCCGCGGCTGTCGATATCACTGCAATCTTGTGGACTTGTGAAGCGTCCACAAACCCTTCTTCGACCTCCGCTTTCGGGACTTCGATCACGTACGAATCTCTCTGTTCGTCGATGGTCGATGAAAACAGACAGGTGAGATCTTCGGAGATTTCCATGAGTAGTTACGTATCGAGAGTCTCTATTGATGTCTATTTCGTGTTGTGATTTTGATTCGTAGTCGGAGACTACTACCCGAAATCGTAGCGAGCGATCGACTCACACTCACAGGTCGAACAAACACGCTGGTCAGTCTCGAACGTCGACCCGCAGCGTCGACATTCGAAGAGATATTCTGTTGTCTGTCGACCGACCAACCACCCCAGTCGAGTGAACATCTTACAACCCACAATGAAAGTATCCCGAATAAAAACCCCCTGATCGTTTTTCACCACTCAGTCGGGTGGTATTGGGTGTCGTAGTTCGGTATGAAAAGGCCCGAAAGGGGTGAGACCATGCTCACCATCAGCGGGTCCCCCACTGCGCTTCGGCCCTCCACAGCGAAGCGCGTCTGCGAATATACATTCAGGTAACATAATTCATTATGATAGTGTCGCACTGATGGAAGCTCGCCACTAGGATTTTACTTCAAGCCTTCAAACCTACAGTATGCCCTTCTCAATCACCTGGCACACCATTCTTGAGGAACTTGAGGAGATTCCATTCGACGCCACCTTCGTGACACCGCTGTCTGATCGGCCATTCAAACTCGAAGACGTACAGGAGCACCGACTCCTCATCTCCCACCGTGATCAAAACACTACTCTCCCACTCAAACGATTCCAGTTCGAGCAACTCTACGACCGCCCCAATGACACCCACCAGGGCTTCGACCTCGGTCTCCTTCCTGCCGTCAACCCTCGGATTCGGTCGGCTCGATGATATCCCATGCCGGCAACTCGTTGATGTAGCGGTCGTAACTGCTTCCAGAGATCCCGCGGTTTCGATTATTTCGGAGCGACCCATCGGTTCGTCTGCATCGAGCAGTGTTTTCAGCAGTTTCGTCGACGTTGGCGGTAACTCCGGCAACAGCCGGTCGACCGGCCCTACTGTCGACTCCCGAACCGAATGACGTAGACACTAACACAGAGACAGATTCAATCGAGAGCAATTTCAGTGTCTTGCAGTTTCTCGTCTTCCCACTGCCGACGCTCTTCGAGAAGTCTCAGACCCTGTTCACTAAGCAAATAGAGATTCGTACGTTTGTCTTTTTTTTCTTTTTGTACCAAACCCAGTTCAACAAGCGAATCAAGGTTTGGATATAGTCGACCGTGATTGATATCTAACGATGTTGCGTCCTCCAACTTTCGCTTGATTTTGAGTCCGTAGGGATCCTCCATG
>LFCJ01001688.1_pt1 | contig 15590 bp, 25 predicted proteins | sample 643141 | NCBI WGS metagenome assembly LFCJ01 (sample SAMN03766243, study PRJNA286221) | soda lake metagenome | biome: soda lake; feature: Kulunda steppe; material: water; isolation source: sample B1-Br-g2 brine of Lake Bitter-1 | place: Russia: Kulunda steppe | collected 2010-07 | reverse complement strand
TGTGTGTGTGTGTGTGTGTGCGCGCGCACATGCATGCGTGAAAGCGCGCATGCATGCGAGTGTGCTTGTGCACGTAGCGTGCGGATGCACACAGGTGCAGTGAGATCTCAGCTCGGTCCAAAGCACCCCTTATATGAGCTTATCACGCGGAAGAAGCAACAATTATTTTGTGTCAAGACTTGGAATGCTGAAAGCAAGGAACCAATTCGGTCAGGGCCAACCTCACGCAAGCTTTGCTCTGTGTGGCTAGCCCAAATCTGCACCCTTCTTCAGGCAGAGTCACCAGTGAAAGTCAAAGTACCAAGATGGTCAAGAACCTTGAGGCGAGGGATCACTCGCAGCGCTCACGAGTCCGATCGGAAGGGGTCGCACCTCGCATTGAAAGCCCTGTGTAAGGTCGCCACGAAGACCAGAGCCTCGGGTGTCAGTACCTCCGCCGACCTTCCACGCACTTCCCCGAGCACGCGTACCCCAGCGCTCATGGGAGTACGTTCTCGTCTGGGCGCTAAAAGAAAATGCAACTTTATATTAGTATACAAAAACGGGACGGGTCGGAGGTTCGTTAGCCAGCGCAACAACAGTACCCGACCAACCGACAGGATAGAGATGTTTTTAGACCGGGCCTCTACATTGTATATAATCGTTAATGTATCGTTCCCACGGTTACAAAGCTTAAGCCGAACAACCATGCAGCCAGACGTACCCATGTGCAGGGACTTCAAGGTTACAGCTCCCTTTCTCTGTTATACGCATCATCATTGATCAATGATCCCTGATTCATCCTTAGGACTTTCCACATAGAAATGTTTACCTTTATAAGCAAAAAATATGCTCCAATAAAACAGTGTTTTGACAGCAACATGTTCATGCCTGCGCAGGCATGCCCCTTTGAGGATGCTGTAACGAGCCAATTGGCAAGTAATTTAGAATTCTTTAAAAATCGCCAAGTCCTCAGTCCTCGAAGAGACTCAGAGACTCTCAGTGGCACTCAAGTGTGCCCACATGCGTAGTCGTCCATGTCCAATTATGTTGGATTACTTCGTACTGAATTCACACTTAATGGCTACAAATACCTCTCGCTCCAAATTCGGCTCAATCATTAGTTGGACATGAGACACTTGGTTGCGGTTTCATAGCCGTTTGAGCCAGGTACACTGACCCTTACAAATGCGAGGGGAGCAAGAGCTGCAAACTTAACTTTCATCCCGACTGGTGCAATGGCCAATGCATGCTCCATGGCTAAGAGCCTTTGCTTGTTGCTGCTGGGCCCATGCTTTGGCTGCTGGGATCTGCCTCCTTCCAACTGCGGACCACTTGCTTCCAATGTTCAAACGCACTGGGGCTGCAAGGCGGGGGAAGGGGTGTGTCATCTCCCCTCAACCAGCAGCTGCGGCACTCAAACACCTCTGCATGCTGAACGACACACTGCCCTCCCACAGCGCGCAGCTGCAGTTTGGTGCTGCTGCATGATGGAGGGTCAGTGTCAGCTGCTGCCCGGGCCTCTTCTTGACTGCTGGGGGCCAGGGCAGCACATTCAGGACCTTGGGTGATGCCAGGGTGTCCGCGATACACGCGTGTGGTCAGCACTTGCCCACAGCCTGTGAAGACTTCCACAGCTGACCCGTCAATAAAGATACGCAGGGCAAGGGGGTCGCTGTCTGCCATGGCAAGAGCACCACCTGAAGCAAAACAGGAAAGAATGTGTTCTTAGGAATAGGGAAGATGTGCGCACCGCGAATATCGGCCTGGGAGTGACTAGTGAGGACCATAAGTTATGGTCCATAACGGACTCCTACCTGCTTGCTGTATGTCCATCTTCAGCCAGGATGCCACTCCTTCATCATGCTCAGGGACCGAGCTTAGCTGCGGAGAGATCAGGCACCTTTCAAGGTTACGTACTCTCTTATCTCATGATCAAGGCTTCCACCTGAAGCGCTTATTTCTTAAAGGACAGATAGGCAAGCCAAAAAAAAGGCACTTAAATAAAAACGGAAGTGATCGATAAAGAACCACTCACCTCAGGATCTGCATGTACTTGGAAAGCAGTGCCATCCTCATCTATTACAGTATGCAGGCCTTCGCCCAGACTGTCTGCAAGAGCAGCCTCTGGGACGTGCTCTTGTTGCTGCTGCAGGTTTCTTGGAGCTCCCAAATCAGACCGGCTAACTGGGGCACCCCAACGCTCTGGATGCTCATGAGCATCAAAAATCTGGAATTTTGCAGCAGTCAGCAATTACTTTCAGCTCCTGGTGCCAGCACGTCTGCAAGATGCTATTACTAGCCCACATGCGGTGCAAGCCACCATGGGCTGTGCTTCATGGTTTGATCAAATTTGCTCTGAAGGCTGCAATCACAGCAGCTGCCCATGCTTCTAATGCTAGGGGCTGGCACCATGATTTCTAAGTCCCAGATTTTCCAAGGCAGGTGCCTCAAGGCAAATAGGCTTACCACTTCCAATTGCTTTGTGGCCCATGTGAAGACAAGCACTGCTGCACCCTTTCTTCCTGGGCGCCACGAGTCCATGAGCAAAACTGTTTGGGTTGCTGTGCCCCGCCTGGTGAAAAGGTCATTGTGCAAGCAAGCAAGCAAGCAAGCATCAGCACAAAATTCATCAAACAGCTCGTCTTTGAGAAGGGGTGGGTGAGTTGCAGGTGGGGCCAATTGCCTGCCTTGAAGCACCCTGGGTGCACTGTTTTTGACTAGATATGGCCGCACCTTATAACGAGCTCTATATCCAAATGGTCACCTGCAACCCCCTTTGACTCGTTCTCTGAAAGACCAAAGGGAACAAGCAAGCAAGCAAGCAAGGCCTGTTGAGCAACATAAGTAGGAAACTTGCTGTACATACGGCACAGAAGTTTTGCTGTCTGAAAGACATTATAAAAAGCAACAAGGGAGGCATCTTGGAAGCAGACATTGTGCTGATGCGGTGGTTTTGAGGAGATTACATTGATAATTGTGAGTGGGATGGGCACAACAACGCTTTTAATAGAAGTGCATACCCGGTGAAAGCCTTTGAACATACCTAGTGTGTGCACCTCTGAAGCATTTAAGGTAGGGTCAGACTCAGGATCTGTTAGGGAAGGAGGCAGGATTTCTTGGCACGGAGCTTCAGCAAGCAAAGACCTCTCAACATATTTGCAAGAGTATGTGACTCGCCTGCTGCAGGGGAAAGGTCTTGGTCTCTCACTGGCAAATACATTGAATGCGCATGCATGTCCCGGGCATCGAGCACAGTCAAAGGGGTGTGGACATCCAGCTGGGCATCAGTGACCCTCCACAAACGCTCTGTGCGTAGAGCAGCCATCTCTGGCAGCGGAGTCTGGGCAGGGTCAAATAGAAAAGGAGGCGAGTTCAAATAGAGAAGGATGCAGGCTTAAATACAAAAGGAGGATATGGCTGAACCAAATAATTGCTTTTGCGGGACCTGCCACATCTTCGCTGCTGCACAAGCATATCAGACATGCAAGCCACATCTCCACATGCGCTTAGCTGCAGCTGTGATGCATAAGGGACAAGGAAACCCCATCTTTACAACCTGAAAAGTTGTAAGCAGGAAAAGCCTGGCTATTACCTGGTATAATTTACCATCTTTCAAGTAGAGCGTGCGAAATTGGCTGGTGCAGCCAGATGCAGCAAATTTGTTGCACTGCAGCGGGAAAGGCTGATTGTCAGAGTGAAAGCAAATTTGTTGCAAGCAAGAATGGGCTTTACGGTCTCATCGGCGGTGCCAAGCAGCAAACATCATGCCTTTTACAGCTCTGAATGTCCTGCCACGTACCTGCAGAGGTGGCCGTGGCACTGGGCTCAGCTCCCTGATGTATCCACACACCAGCTGGCGGCCTACCTGCAGGTCAATGTAATCAAGAAGGGGGTTGCAGGACCCCTTGTGAATCCTCGTATGCTTGGAAATCCACAGAAGTGGCTATCTGAGGCCCATAATGGGTATGATTCTTAAAACACCCGCTGCACCAAATTACATGTTCCTGTGTGTTGGTGATCTTGTGATAAACAAACATCATCAAAAATGGAGTGAAGGGGTGCCAAATGAATCAAAACCTGACCCCCTCTAAACCTGGATTTCAACATCCGTACTTGTTAAAAGACATATAAGGAGTATTATGGTGGTGTTTTGGGGATTGAAAAGGCCCTGGTTGGGATGGAGTGGCCCATTTAGTGTGTTTTCTATGCCATAACAGGGCAACATCAAAATCTGATCACCCATCATGGCCCCAACAGTCATCGGTTTCAGCCCAAACTTCACCAGTGGTCTATTCATGTGATACTGTAGGTTTTGTATTTACAAGCATGCCTGTAATTTTGCCCAAGCAGCCCCCTCTGGGAAATTACAAGAAGAAAGATGCTGACTTGGTCCATAAAGCCCAGACAATCAACTGCCGGGCACATGTGACTGCTTTAAATCAAACCTCAAGCAAGACTGTGGCAAGTGACTTGCCTTGGGGTCATAAAACGCAACTGGTGCAAAGATAGTATTGCCTATGTCGAGCTTGAAGGGGCCTGATGCTGAGTTGAGGTCAAATCTGCGTTGTAGGTCAGTGGTCATAATATGCCTTTGAAGGACAAGATCAGCAGTCTATACTACCTTAAGCAAAAGCAGGTTCACTCGTAAATTCAAGTAGACTTCTTCAATTGCAGTGACATTTCTGCATCACATTTTGCTTCATCACCATCTTCCCGAGCCTATTGCCATTTGCCTCAAGGCACCCCCCACACCTGTAGGCACCGCACCTGCCATTGGCATAGTCACCGATCATCCAGATGGGGGAGTACGTAGCAGCATGAGCAGCAAAGCCAAACAGCCAGCGCTGCCCAGGTGCAGCTGGCTGTGGAGCAGTGGGGAGGTGCCCTAAGACCCGCCTGGCCACGCACAATGGGGATGGCAACTGTGGGCTCTTGCCCGTCACTTTATTGCACGCAGCTCTTTATCATTAATACTGAGATCTTGGCACGTATTGACTTGTCAAATTGTGCTAGTGCAAGTAGACCATATGCTGCAAAATCCAGTACAGAGGTCTGAATATGTGCATTTGTTGAACTAGACGACATCAGATGTGTAAAGGAGGGGGAAAGAGAAACAAAACGACGAGGAGCGAGCCCAAACATGAGAAATACCTCTAGTACAGGCTGGTGCAAGGGAGAGGTATGGGGCATAACTCACAAAGAGCTTTGATATATCACACGAAGAAATATGTCACAGAAGCAGAAGGATAGCCATGCAACTTGGTCCAAAGATGCCTGCAACCTGATCTGCGTGTAAATCTCCATTTCTAAGAACACAAGCACCCTGCACACCTGACTACAGGTGCATCCTGAGATGGCATGCCCAAATCCTTGCCATTGCTCGCAGCCTGCTTGAGGATGTAATCACGCACAAGGGGCCCAGAGCTTCTTTTGTGTTCACTGCTTTGTTCCAATTCCCTGCCTTTGCTCATCATTCCTATTCCTGAAAGCAAAAAAGAGGAGACACCCAAGTTCTTTGGTGCAGCACTCATGCTCTGAACGATCACAATGTGACTCCGCATGGAAGATCCTTTGCGGCCTTGCATGCTCTTCAATAGACTCCCCAAAGCATTTTCATCATTGACTCAGCAGCCAAACAAGGCATCAGGACCGACCTACAAACATTTGGATGGGTCCATGAAGTACATGGACAAGTCTTGCAGGGAGCATGCTGTCTGGCTGATCATAGATGCCTAGAAATACCAAATTCCAGCCAAGATAGAGGTGCCCTTGCCCTCGCATGAGTCATGACAAGACCCTTGCACATGTATACAGTCCTTCTGTCTTCAGCTGCATACATATTATGGGACTTAAGTGGCAGTATACTCCGTCACTGCAACCAACCTGAAAGCTCATGCTTGATGCCCTCTACATTAAAAGGAAGCAGTGTTGATGTTTCCCCCATGGATACTTCCTCAACAATTGCTGCAAGAGCTGCCTGCAGGGCTTGGTGCGCAGCTTGCTGCGCGTCCGCTGCTGATGCATCTGCTGTTACAGCTGCCTTCGTTGAATCCTCTGCTGCTGTTATTGACCCCCCTGACTTTGCTGCTGCTTCTGCTCGGACAGCTGCCTCCGCTGCTGCCTCCGCTGCTACCTCAGCTGCCAATACAGACCTTTCTACTTTCAGGCATGCAGCCCCGCTCATGTCTGAAATGGCCAATCCCAGCGCTGAGGCAGCATCTGATGTGCGCTCATTGGGCAGCACTGGGCCTGAAACAGAACAGAAAGAGAGACAAAAGGCTTTGCCCCCAACATCAATAAAAAAATGAAACAGGGCCTGGAAAATTTGGCAAGGCCACAGCACCACGCTGGTGTTGCTTAGGCTGGAATGTTGTTTTCTGTGTTCTCTGTGAGAAGGAGAAGAAGGGCCCACATTAAGCTCTTCAGGTTGGAGCCAAGTGGAGGGATGAGGAAAGCTTCTTGCCTGCCCTTCTTCTCCTTCTCTCAGAGTAAAGAAGTGCAGCTGCAAGCAATTCCTTCACCTTCAAAGTACTTGGAGGCTCTTACCCACTGCTAGGATGGGCGCAATGGCTGCAGTTATTTCTGCTTCCGCATCATGGCCGTGCTGCCTTGCCTCTGCTTCTGCTGCCTTGGCCGCCTCTTGTACTGCTGGTCAAATGGACATACAGCACATGCATTGATGGTGCTGCCTTGACCAGGTCCCAGGAGCCGCAGTGTGCAGCAGTGGGCAGTGTGCAGGCTGCATTAAGCCAGGCATAAACTTCCATACACCACCCATTGTGGGGAGGCTTTAGGTCTTTCAAGCTATACCCACACCTGCTGCAAAGCTGCCCTGCTCATACGCATGGCGTGTGACCCTAGCAGAGGCTTTGCCGGCCTCAGATGCGAGCTGGGCGTGTGCCCTTCTTGCGGTTGCCAGATCGGCGGGGTCCAAGGAGGGGAGGTAGCGTGGAGATGTGAGGCAGCGCAGGCTGTGCAAGCCCTCTGGCAGGTCAGGGAGATGCAGTAGGAAGGGGCACTGCACGCAATAGGTGTGAAGACGTTTGAGAGAGAAGGAGCAAGGAGCAGGTTGCTTTGAGCGCCATCTGATGCAACACAGGTAACAAACATGCTTGCAGGCAGGTCAGGACTTGGTGCTGAAGCAGGCAACTGGGCTCGCCACACCTCCCAGCATTGGCCAGTCTGCCTGTTGGGCCAAGAACATAAGTAGCCTGAGAACTTCCAGCCTGTATGGAGCAGGGAATTTTGAAGGCTCCAGTGACCCTACTTGGCTCGGTAAGTAGCTTGCTATTGAAGGGCCAACACAGACACCACATGGTGCTGATGAAAAAGCAGGCGTGCTTTGCTTCATCCAATAACCAAGTATGTAATTGCGTCCTGCGCTGTAGGCAGCCCCCATTCACAATGCAGTGCAAGCAAAGCCCAATGCGGGCTTGCGTGACCGGCATGCATAGTAGATGATCCTCTATTCAGCTGCCATTAGTCATTCCGCCTTACAGCTCTTACCAGTACATTTAGCAAGCATGAAGCTGAGTTTCTTGCCCACACAGGACGAGGCATGTGTTGGCCGTTCTGAGCCAAAGTAGCTCCACACCCACCATGAGCTGGATCTGATGTCTCATAAACCAGGGCTGTGCCCCCAAGCCCCTCCGCATCAAAACCTGAGCCCACTATTGCTGTCAGCCTTGGACGGCCCTTGAAAGGGGCAGAAGATTGGCTGGCCTCGTCTCTCACAGGATGCTTGACAGGGCCAGTGCTTGGAGGTGGCGCCTTGACAGCCTCAATTGGTTTACCATCGGAAGGATTGAGCACAGGACCTACAAAGCTTGGGTCACGCCTTCAGCACAGCAGGAGCAACACCACGGCGTAGCATGGGTCAGATTCGGGTACAAACGCGCAGGCCCATGCATGCAGTGAGCAATTTGCCTGCCAGGGCAGCGCGCGAAAGGCGCTGCAGCATGTATGGAAGTGTGAGCATTACAGATCAGTGAGTCCTTAAAGGGAGGGCCTGCCTTGCACGAGTAAGAAGCCAGGCTTACCAAGAGGACAGAAAGGCGCAGTGGGGGGCTTCCTGCATACAAGTCGCAGTTTTTGATGCGTTTGCAAGTGGTGACATCAGCTTTCCTGAAATGCTTTGGAACATGTGTCAGACCACACCTCCATGCCGAGGCCCTCTAAATTGGCAAAATACAGCACCACTGATGATGAAACTTGGACAAAGCCATCATGCAAGTACCTGCCACGGGGTGTCAGACTTGATCCAGCGAACAAGCAGGTCATCACCTGGAGATGAGAGGTAGAGGGACGTGTTAAGCAAGTTGCCTGGACTGAACATAGCTGGTGCTTGCACTTAGCTTGCCCCCTTATCAGGAATTGAGCGGAACAGTGCAAGTGTACGCAACTGGATTGAGGGAGGATAAGTGTGGGTGGATTGAGCTGCTGCATGATCCTCTTCAGCTTGGGGAGAAGAGACACACCTGGAGCCGCAACAGCACAAAGCTGTGTCTCAAACTGCATCCCTCTTGGGTTTGTGCTTGAAAGGGGCGGAGGAGGAAAGGCAGCCTGCTTGAGGGGATATACATCCATTAAGGGATGTCACAAAACATCATCGGCACCATGTTGGGAGATACAAAGCAAAAAGTCTGGGGGCTGGCGAAAGAAGGCCATCAAGAAATGGTTTTTTCCCATGCCTTTGGCTGGGTTTAGGCTAGCAAGGTGTTGCCATGGAAAATTTTTATCTGCCTCTAAAGACACGCACCATTGCAGCAGTGTTGTGCTTGCGGCGTACACCTATGAAAGACGAGGAGAGGCTTGTAAAGACAGATCAGAGTTGGAAAGCCAGCAAATCCCTGCTTTGCTCTGCTGTTTTTGGAGATACGCAGCGGCCCACAAGGGGTTCCCTCTTGACTTAGGCTTAGTCATCTCAAGCTGATAAAGCTTTCACATACGAAGATGACGGACACCTGTCTACCTGTGTAAAATAGCCTGCAGCACAAAACAGTATACATGGTATGGTAAGACCCTTTCTTTCAGCAGGCAAGAAAGGAAGCACACCGTTTATAAGCTTGGAAAGCTGAGGTACTTGCTCTAATAACGTTGCTCTTGGCAACTCACATTGGCCTCCCAGAGGGATGAACGCATATGCTCCCAGAAAAGCAACCATCCGCATCAATGCCACCTGAAGATCAGTGCCAAGAGCATTTTGCTTGATGCGGTCAAAGGAATGTGGAAGCTAAAGACTAGTCCAATTGCAGCGTACCAGGGGTGGGAACAACTGCAGGTGGGAGCCGCACCCAATTCACCAGGTCTGTTGAGCATACATGGTGCCATGACAGTCCAAACCACCCTGCAAACAGGTGTTGCACATATTGTCAGGATCACAATGTCCAGCCACGCAATCGGAAGGACAGCACACACGAAGGCTACTACTCCATTGCACCGACTTCACTCACTGCTGCCCATACAATTGCCAACCTAGGTACATGGCTTGTCGGGAAGTCGCTATGAGTAACTGAGCATGGTATTTGATCAGTCATGACCAATCACTTTCTTGTGCTCCATCTAATGGAAATCTCATCCAATGAAATCCATATGCAGCCCTCCAAGCTTCACTTGACAAGAGGAAAAAAAGTTGCACCATGAGCGCATGACGCTCAAATTTGTCTGGTTGCAGTGCAAGGGACTCAATACCACAGCTATTCTGGCTCGCATCTTCCAGTTTGAACAATCATTGGTCACAAAGTGCATTTTGGATATAGATAGATAAAGTCAGCTCCATCAGCATGCAAGAAGGTATCAGCAGACTTACATGTGCATGTGGCCTCCTTTGCTTGGTAAAACCTGCAGATGTACAAACCCTGAATTCCTGTTAAAGCAGTATCGATGGCAGGCACCTGATTTACGCCCATTAGCGACTTACATGTGATAGACACCTTTGTAAAAGATTGGCCCCTGCACACAAGCACATACCATGATCTTTTGACCTGACTCAAGCCCATGGGGACAATGCAGACAATGATCCAGAAGACCATCCAGATCATTTACACAATTGCACAGCAGCATGACCACATCATCTATAATTCGACCATTTGTCGCACATGCGGGTCACTGTTCCAGCCTGCTCGAGGCGTGATGTGGAACCACTGGGTCCCTGCGTGGAAGTGCGGGTCTGTCGGGGGTGCGACTTTTCCTCGCAACACACACTCTGGAACTCTCAAAGGGAGACTGGCTTCTCCTACCATTTTTATTGCATTACGCTCCTGCGTGCGCAGAGAAAGTTGTCCCTCGCCGAGATTCGCAGTCACAAATTCCTTTGTATTAAAATTATTAGATATTGTACAATATGTATCAATGATCCAGACCGTCAGACGTGTGCACTGCGCACTGCAGCTGCACGCAGCATTCTCTCTGTCCTGAGGAGAATATGGCTCATTCAATAGCCATGCCCTTGATCTTCCGGCATTAGAAAGTAAGAGGCTCTACGAGCTCATACTGTCACTAGCAGTGTGCAGCAAATGTGATTGGGACTGTCCACATGCATGTGTGCGCAGGCCGAGCCCAGATCTGGCAGACAGCACTCATTCTGCACCCAATTAAATGGCTTTATCAGGCTAAGAGAATTCACAAATTGGCAACTAGAAGTACCTGCTTTTGTGCATGGGTGCTAATTAGGTTATAAGGTTTCAAAACACCACCTTGCTCCTCAACTCTTGCACTTTTCCTGCGTGTATTTGGCTCATGTTCTATGCACGCTCCAAACACCTTCAGCACTGCAAAGTCAGAGGTGGTCAAGTCAATTCAAAGTGCAGTGTCTAAAATATGGTAGCAGGGGCTGCTTTAAAGTGCTGTGACTTATTTAGGTACCTTGGCGTGACTCTTCACCGGACACTCAACATGACAGCAGCTCATCATACACGTGATTTTGTAAGGGACACTGCCCTATGCAACAGGCCTTTTGCTTCCCTTTGGCTAGCTAAGGTATATGTAGCTCCGGCTGGTTTGAATGGCTGTCAGGTTTGGAGCTCAGGGCTTTTGCGCGAAGCTGAGGTATTAAGGCCTACCCTACAGACATTGCATTTGGATTTTTTCAAGGGCACCTTCCCCCCCACCTTGCATGCATCCCTCCTGGGGCGCACTGGCGAGCAAGATAAAGTGGCAACTGAACTATTAACTTACTACAGTGTAGCCAAGGGCGACCCCCCCCGTCCTGTCGGTATCAGAGACAGGACTCGCGGGCGCATATCTGAACAGAGCGTATGGCCGCTAGAGTCTTTGATTTTACGGAGTAGACGGACCATCATCTCCTCCATTGGAGGTGGTAATCTCTAAGCCACGGGCATACGTGTAATCATTGAGAATGTCATTGCAAGTTAGCAGATTCTCTCTGGGCTCCCATGTATCATTCTTGGGAGAGTAGCCCTTCCAGCAGATCAGAAACTCAAGGCGATTCTTACGGCCCTTGTGGCCACCCCGACGAGATACAAAACGGTGCCCAAGCAACTGCTCCACCTCATACAGGAGGTTCACCATCTAGCCACTGAAACGGTTGTGGCGGTAGGCAAGGCGGAGCACCCGGACCGGGACGGTACTTCTTGACAAGACTGACATGGAATACGTTGTGAATACGAGTCCAGGCTTTTGGCAAATCTAGCTCAACAGCTGAGCCACCAATCACGCGGATCACAGAGAACGGGCCAATGAATCAGGGCTTCAACTTCCGGCCTCCTTGCTCATTACTTCCGCGAAGGTTACGGGTGTTCAGGAAGACTTGTCACCAGGCTCATAGTGTATGGCCCTGCAGGAGCAGTTAGCATATTCCTCATAGTGGCAGCGGGCCTGGCCCAAGTGTTCCTTGGCCTCATGGACAGCACAGGCTGTGGTCTAGGTGAACTAATGGGCCTCAGGCACGTAATTCGGTATGTCAATGGTCGTTGGGGTGAGCGAGCGGGTGCTGACCATACTTCAGAAAGAATGGAGTATTCGTAGTGGAGAGGTAGCTGTTGTTGATCGCAAATTCTGCGCACCACAGGAGCTCAATCCAGTCAACCTGGTTGGGGCGGACATATGAGCGGAGCATCTCTTGTACCACACGGTTGGTTCTCACGGTGCGAGCACATACTCTCGCGGTGGAATCCTTCATCCTTTAGGCGCGGTGGATATGGCCACTGTGACAAGTTCCTGTGCTGCTGTTCAAAAAGAGGTGCATATTTTTTCACTGTCAAGACTGTCAGGAAAAATTAGTCTTTCCTCTTCTTCCCTTTCTGCCAGTCCTTTTCTGTGGAACCCCTTACATTTTGCATCCCCGCCTAGTCAGACAGCCTATGATTTACTTTCTCAACGGCACAACAAACTCTGCCATTTCATCATGAAAGATGATCTTGGACATTATGGAATCATTTTTTTGGCTGGCGAAGACCAGCAATAAACCAATCATCTAACTATCAGGTTGGCGATTAACCCTAAATTGTACTTATTCCTAGTGGATATCGTGCATTTGCTTAAGCCTGGCAACGAAGCCCAGCATGGAAGTTACTTGAGGAAACCCTAGTAACAATGTAACACTTGAAAGTAATCTGAGGAGTACTTGATGAAGTATGACATTGCTCTCCATGAAAACATCTCAAATCAGACAGGCTAAGAAAGGAAAGGGAAATAAGCTTTATGGTAGCATGAATAAAGTGGAAGTGTGTAGCTGGTGCGGGCACCTGCTACATGAATCTGTCAAGGTCATCTGAGGTCAAGCTTTGGATCCAAGTAGACAAGCAGCGGACCTGAGAGCATGTGCAAGGCTGCCATAGCTATCACGCCATATGAGGCGGGCTAGCATGATGTTGGAATTTATCTTTGTAGATTGAAATGAAAGGAACTATAGAAACAGGAAGATCTTGACATCAGGGAAATGTGTGCTTTTCCCCCCAGCATTTTACACACCTTCTATGGCAATCACACTTTCAAGCTCAGACAACCTCTCAGTACTGATAACACCATGTTATACCATGTTATAGCCTATAACTTATAGGCCATCTGCCAGGGTGCCCCTACTTGTCTACTGAGTCTGCTGCTTTACGCTTACGGCCAAGCTGGGGTGTTTTTGGCAGCGTGAGGGGCTTCTTAGACGAGGTTGCAACCGATTTTCTTGTGGTGTACTTGGGTGCTGGCTTCGCCTGCATGCATACACAGCAACAAGGCCCTGGTGACATGTTCCTGTCGATCTACATGCCTCTGCCTTTGTGCATTGACTGGACCTGATCGCCTGACATGAATGTTGTCAAGAGCAGAGGCACCTTCACATCCTCATTTGCCTTCTTAGAGAAGTGAAGCAGCGCAACTTTAATGCAAACCTGTATTTCACCTCTTTTTTGAGTTCTATCAAAGCTTCTGCCAATGTTTGCTTTGCAGGTTTGCTCAAGGGCAGCCGCAGATTGCCTATGAATGCAGGACAAGCATGCAAATTAGTGAACCTGCATCTCTTGTCTCCCTGCACTTTTTCAGCAGCTCCAAGGTGAAAGTTGCTGTAAGACACCTAAGCTCCTAAGTGAGAGTTGCTGTATGACACCTCAATTTCCGCAAGCCGATGGCTTATCAAGCCCCATCAATTTCTACCTTCGCACGCTTGCATCCATCAAACTGATCACCTTTCGTTCATAAAACGCAGCTGACCATGCACACACTTGACTCCGGCAGCCAGTTGCAAATTTGTGTGTGCATCGGGCATACATCTTGGCCAGTTCAACTTGTGTGTTTGTGAGTAGGATCCCAAGATCGGAGGGGTCCACTGCATATGCTTTTGGTCGGCCCTTAAGTAACCTTTCATGCTTGGAAACCAGCTGTAGCAACCGATCAGGCCGAAGTTCAGGCACAGTGCAGCAAGCAATGTACAGTGCTGGATGGGTAGTTACCTTGAAGCGCAGTGTGCGCCTGTACTGCCGGACTTCCTCCTCCTCAGCCTTGCGTGCAGCTTCAGCAGCGGCCGCCTTCTCTGCCTGCGGGTCCACATGTGTATGTGTGCGTGTGCAGTGGTGCATGCAGGCTCACTGCGCTCCTTCTGAACCGCCCACCCTTTAGAATCTGACATGCTCTCGACCTCTTTGGGACAGATCTGTAGGACGGGTCATGGCTACAGCAGGCAGCCCACAGCTCCCGCCTGCAACAAGCAGAGTCTAAAGATGCGCCGCATTCTGTTTGCCTTCACACAAGCTGCCGCTGAACTGAAGTGGCATGCACGCTTCTGCGCACTCATGTTCACGCCGGAGTCAGCCCATGTAAGGCAGCCGTGCCTGTGCGGCCACAGGCAGCAAGCCCCTTGCTGCCAGGACGCGCTGGCCGCTGCCTGCAAACTAACCTCAGCGGCCCTGCACTTCTCCTCCACATGCTGGTCAAACACTTGGCGCTCAGATGCGCGCGCCTCGGTGGCCAGTGCAAACTCAGACGGGGCCGTGAGGGGCGCCTCGCTCTCACGGGGGCGGAAGGGTAGGCCATTCCACATGGCGCGTGCCTGCGCACGCCCGTGCGCATGCACACAGCGCCACAGTTGGCAGAAGGGCAGAAAGAGCAAATGCCTGCTTGCTTTTGCACACAGTGGACGTAGCGTGGGTAGGTGGCACGCTGATCGAGTGCTAATTGACAGCAATACGTGGTCTGAGCCAGAAGCACAGGCGTCATATACACAGCCCCTAGCTGATGCAACCTGATGATGATGATGATGATGATGCTCTACAGAATGATGATGATGGTGAATCAGGAAGAGATGGCAGTGTTGATGGGTGTGGGCAGGTTAAGTGTGGAGCCACTGAGGTGGGCGAGGCAGCATCTTATGGAGAGGTTGGTTCAGGTGGGGAGCCCGCAGCGTATGCCACCACGCTCTATGACCTCCACATGAGTTGCACTCGTGCAGCCCTTCAGGTGGGCGGCACTGCTGCTAGCACAGGGGGGCAAGCGCATTGCGCATCGCGTATCGTCTGGGGAAGAGGGTGCTCACGCATGCACAGACTGCTTGCTCACGCATGCCCACCTTGAACTCCGCCTCTGCCTGCTTCTGCCGCTCCTCCTCAGAGATGTGGCTGGTGAACTCCGCAACATAGTGCTCGTGCCGCACCTGCACCAATGCACGCGCGTGGGCAGCAAGCAGGCGCTCGCAACTGGCGGCCAGCTGCATGCGGAGCTCTCCACCCATCCACATGGCACAGGCACCGTCCCTGGTACGCGGGGAGCTCAGCAAATTCGTGGGTATACACGCTGGATAAGCAAGGCGGGCAAGAGCACAAGGACGTGCCTCAAAGACCTTGAGCACCTGCGCTTCTCATGTGGATGAGGCGCTGCTGCTGGGCAGCGCAGGCGGCAACTCTGGACAGGCAGGGCACACTGTGAGAGGCTTTTCTCATGCGTGGAGGGCCTCAAACATAAAAATCTGCCCAAAGCGCAAGCGGGTGCAGCACCTGTGCTCAGTGGTGCCATCCAAAATCTCGTGCTGCTGCCAATCATAGACACCGCAAAGGGTGCACAGGGGCACGCATTTGCCAGAGTCAGCAGCAAGCAGCCCTAGCCACATGCTGCACTCTCTCTCTCTCTCTCTCTCTCTCTCTCTCTCTCTCTCTCTCTCTCTCTCTCTC
>LFCJ01001687.1_pt1 | contig 15598 bp, 15 predicted proteins | sample 643141 | NCBI WGS metagenome assembly LFCJ01 (sample SAMN03766243, study PRJNA286221) | soda lake metagenome | biome: soda lake; feature: Kulunda steppe; material: water; isolation source: sample B1-Br-g2 brine of Lake Bitter-1 | place: Russia: Kulunda steppe | collected 2010-07 | reverse complement strand
GGGTGGGTGGGTGTGGAATCACTGTGAGGTCAAGGCAAGCTGGTTTGCAAAATCTGTGCCTGTTCTGCCCTCGTGCCTTGGGCCCGAGAGTAGGCCAGGGGACAAGGACACAGACACAGCTTATGCAAATTGTGATCAAGGTGTGTGTCCAATGTTGTGGCTGCAGCGCATGGCAGCCTATTGGCATCAGCGTGAGGCAGGCCCAAAGGTCTCCATGAGCCAACTCCTGCTTTCAGCGCAACATCTCTGCGCACCCTTTGTTACTCCGAACGCTGATACACGAGTGTTACTGCCAGTGCCAATGGAGAGAACGATTTGCAACCAGCGACTGCTAACCTACGTGAGCACACTTCAAATGCAAGCATCACTCACTGATGCTTTTGTATCTTACACGCGCACTTTGTATGGCATGCACATGCGCTGGCGCAGGTGGTCATCCCCTGCAGCAAGCCCTGCGTGTGTGATGTGTGCACATTTTGTATTTCCTGCACGCGCGGGCGCAGGTGGTCCATGGCAAGCCTGGCCTGGTGGCCTCCCGAGGCGCGCTGGGCCGCCTGCTGCCGCTGGTGTACGCGCAGACGGTGATCCGGGCGGACATGATCCGGACCGTGGACTTGGGACCCTTCAAGCACAAGGTGGGATCTTTGCAAGCACAAGGTGGTATCCTTGCCAGCACGAGGTGGGATGCTTGCCAGCACAAGGTGGGATCCGGCCGGCAGCTGTTTTTGGCACGAGAGTGTACGTGCATGGGCAGCAGATGGGTGCCTTGCAAGCACCGCTGCTGGGCTCGGCAAGCACACGTTTTGCGCGTGCTCATGTAGATCGACGATGGTCTGGAGCTGCGCAAGGCCTCCTTTGAGTGCCTGGACATCCTGCTGGATTCGCCCGAGTGCCGCAGCCAGCTGGAAGTGCCCACCTTCATCTCCCACTTGAAATCAGGCCTTGGGTGAGCGTGTGGCAGAGGATGATGGGTGGGCGCGCACGCTAAGTTAGTGCTGCTAGCCCCTGAACATGGCCGGCCAATGAGCGGGTGCATGCTCTTGCTGGACGAGCAGGTGCATGGGCAAGAGCATTCAACGCGCGTTTCACCCCTCGCACGAGAGAGGCCGGCTTCAGGCTGCAGCTGTGCCCTGTGCTGACTGTGCAACACGTTTCCTTAAGCTGGTACACCTTGCTTGCCAGCTTGTTGACCCGAGTGCAGTGTCCCCCTCAGAGGGACCACGCGGACGTCAAGGCGCCCTGCCACTCATGGTTGCAGAATTGTGCGCGGTGTGCGCCTCAGCGCTCTCATGGTCAGAGCACCTCACGTCTGCCTGCCTGCCAATCGTGCCCCTGTGCCCCTCAGGGACCACGCGGACGTTAAGGCGCCCTGCCACCTCATGGTCGTCAAGCTGTGTGCACTGGACCCTGGCGCGGTGCTGGCGGGCGTTGAGGTGAGCGTGTGGGTGCGTGCTTGTGCCAGCGGGTGCAGGTTTGCTGGGTGCGTGCTTGTGCCAGTGGGTGCAGGTTTGCTGGGTGCGTGCTTGTGCCAGCAGGTGCAAGTTTGGGTGCGTGCTTGTGCCGGCGGGTGCAAGTTTGGGTGCGTGCTTGTCCCAGCGGGTGCGGGTGCGAGTTTGGGTGCGCAAGCGTGTGCGTGTAGATTCAGGTGGTACTGGCGAGGCGTGAAAGGAAGGTGCAGGGGGGCCGCACCAGCACTGGGTGTTGATGGTGGTGTGTGCCGTGGATGGTGAGACGGAGCCCCAGAGACCCGGTGCGCTTCTGTGTGCCTCTGTGATGTAGAAAGCGTGCCTTCTTCTGCCGTGTAGCATGTGTCAGGCAATGTGCCCAAACGCGCCCTTGAAGTACAAGGCATCCCTCTGGTGCTTCCCTGACCTGCTGCCCCTGCTGCTCCTGCTGCTTGCTGTGTGGGCTTGCCCCTGGCCTACTGCCGCCGCTGCTGTTGGTGCTCCTTGCTGTGGGGGCAGGGCCTGATGGAGCAGCCACAAAATAAATTGTACTGATGACCAGGCTGGCGGTCAACCCTGCCTTTCTAACTTTGCTGTGGGTGTAGGGCCTGGTGGAGCCCCTAGAGAAGACGCTGCTCACCCGACTCAAGAGCGATGCCGTAAAGCAGGAGGTGAGGCAGGGAGGGCGTCGGGCGCGAGAAGAGGAGAGGCAACTCAGGGCCTGATCATGCAAAGCATGGCCCAGAACAGGAACGTGTGGGCGCCACAGAGAGGCGCCACAGAGGGGTGTGGCATGCTGTTGGCACAGCGAGTCACCTGGTCAATTCACTGGCGCTAGATTCGTGCGCTCCACACTGGGCACATAGGGGCGGAGCATCTTCCTCGTGGCCAAGCCCCATGCAGCACCCCTGTCCCTATCTAGGGCATGCCAGTCCATCCAGGATGCTTGCATCGGTCGATGTGCCCTGTGCTCACCCTGGCGCAGGTTGACCGGCATGAGGACATGCTGCGTAGCTGCCTGCGAGCGGTGGACGCCCTGGCACACCTGCCTGGTATCCAAGCGTGCGGGCCGTTCCAAGCCTTCATGCGGCGAGTCGTGCTCATTTCACCAATCCTTGAGCGTTACAAGCAGGTGGGATCTTGCATGCTTCAGCGCTTTCACTCTAGAATATTGGCATGTTGGGCTTGTGCGCTGCTCCTCTTGCTTTGCATCCAGCAATGCTAGCTGGAGGCATTGAAAGGGGGCCGGGGAGGCCCTGTGTGTATGCAAGCATGATCTCGCCTGCATCAAAGTCTTAGTAAGCAGCAAAGTCTTAGTGGCCGCGTTGGATTGGCTCACATCTGCTTGGCTTCTCCCATCTAGCATGGGACATATTTTGACGTGATGGTGTCCTTGGCATGCGCAGGTCGAGAAGGAGCGCACTGAAGCAGAGGGGTCTGTTCGTGTTGATGCCATGGACACAAGTTAGAGGCAGGAGACATGCAGCTTGCTAGGTTGGTAGAGGCGGGGTTCTGAGTAAATGTAGCAATGTAGTTGCAAGGTAACCTTCAATGTGTGTTTCTGAATTTCGTATGCATAATTCCAATTAAATCTCATGCTGTCAATGTGATAAAACACCTCCTGAAAGGGTTCAAATGGTGGTCCGCCTATGACAGACTCTGATCGGATATTGTCTGCGTTCGAGAAAGTGTGGCCCCGCACTCCTTTATTCTGATGGTAGGATTGCCTCTGTTGTTCTCGAAGTTAGCAGCACTAACCTCAAGCTTGTAGGCACTTACCAGCCCTCCAATAGCTCTGGTGATGCCCTTACTTGCAGGAATAAGATGCAAGTACAGATTGAATTTCTCATAAGCTCACACAGCAGCTGAACCCCCCCCATTCTTGGTGATATAAATGCCTCAGCGTGCAATGATGACCATACTAATAGTGCCAATTACCCATCAGACAGGAATAATCGTAGTGTCCTCCGCTCTAATAACCTCTCCCCTTGCACAGAAATGAGCTTCAGACCCTGGACCCACTGCCAAGCAACTGTTAGAGACAGCAACGACAACACCATCTACACATTTAGCCGTTTTAATGACATCATCCAGCTTACTGACCTTGCCACACAATGTCCTCCCTGTCACACATGCGAGCTCGGATATCTCAGCAACTGCATTCTCTTGCTGCTGTCTCTCCCCATCAGCACCCTCATAGTTCACATTCCCATCCTCAAAAACATTCAACCCCCCAAGCCCTGCCCCTGCAAACTTTTGAGCCACCCTGTCACTGATTCTGATCGGCTGACTTGCATGCAATCTCTGCAAGACCCTGCTTATGGGGTTGTGCAGGAGAGAAGACATCCTCAACACTCTCAACCCAGCGAACAAGCAACTTAAATGATGAGTGTAAGTGTATGATCATTGCAACAGGAGGTTGCAATTGCTAACCGGTGCCAGCCGCGAGGGGCCAGAAGGGTTGGGGTGCAAGTCCCCCCGCTCCTTCAAAGGAGTAGGAAGGTGCCAAAGTGGCATCCACCACCGGAATTGGTCGGACCCTTTTGGCCAGGTCTGTCAGAACGTTACAATGAGAATGCAGGAAGCACTGTGAGACTCCACTCACTTTACAATAGACCTGCCACAGAAGCAGTAGACGACATGGCTAGTAGTTTGGCCACCATAATTCATTCCTCTTTTCAAGTTGCCTTGGAGACCTGCAGCACCAGAACGGTCTCCTTTGACCAAAACCTATGTCATCCACGTTCTGAAAGCCAGAAGTATTCTCTAACCCAAAAATTGGGCCTAACCGAATCCACACCGTGTGACAGGTTCAGCTCAAATCCTCCTCTGCCAGCCCAATGGATAGCATGGCCACTGTCCAAGCAGAATTTGGAAAATCAACCCCTATGCAGAAACCATTAACTTCATGGATGAAACGCGTTAAAAAAAGCAGCACCCTCTCTCATAAGAAACTACACAAACACAATGCCTAAGTAGCGCTAGCCCTATTTTAAGGGATATATCCAATAATCAGGGATATATCCCATAATCAGCGTAGTTCCAGCCCGAGCAAGTCCTGCACACGCCCAATGTGACACTTGTTTATCAGTTAAGTTATGCCGTCTTGTTGGAAGGTTGGCAGGCATGATTTGCCCCATCCGTGTAGGTTTCGGAACGGATACCATGCAGAATCCTAATTATAAATTATGATAAATGATTGCCCCATTTTTGGAGAAGTGAGGTGATACTGATGTGAAGATTAAAATTAAAATGTGCACAACTAACTCCTTATGATTTACCCCGGTACTCTCCACATTGCACGAACAAGGACAAAGTGGCGAAAGGATTGCAAAATGAAAGTTCTCCTCGTAAGTGAGAGAGGTTCCGATCACTCCTGATGAATTGTCTGGCGGTCCACCACGTGGCGGATCTGTAAATATCAAAGCGCTCAGTATGCCTGTGCCCAGAAGAACTAAAACACGATGGAAGTCTCGTCTAAGACCTCAGTTATAATAAGGCCTTAAATAGAATGAAATGTGCTTGAAATGTTCAAGCCGGTGCTGTGCAGCTGACCGAGAATTATATCAAGGCCATGACCTCCAAAATGGAGCATGATGGAAAATTAATCATACAGGTGAGATGAATCAACTCGCAGAACGGAAAACTTCTGTTGATGTGACCGCTTTTGCATGTCCAAAAGATATGCTGCGCAAATCGCACGTGCACATTTCATTTTTAGATGCTTAGTTCTCAAAATGTTTGCTCCACCATAGCCGATCAGACTGCAAATGCCTACTCAGCATTTAGCTGTCATTGATCTTACACAGGATGGGGATGATATGGATCAGGATGGGGATGAGGCTGATGAATCCCCATGCCAGCTGCCTGGGCAGAAGAAGAGCAGGCTGCGATCCGCAGGCCTTGCCCGCTCTGCTACTGGCCACGAAGCACACCCATTGGATGGCGAAGGCTCTGCACCAGTGAGCGCAAGAGTGCACCAGGAGCCTCAAGCAAGGAGTCCCATGAAGCGGCGACGCCTGATGCAAGCAGGATCCGCGAGCAAGCCGGCAGGGCTGAGCAGTGGGACGCTGCAACAGCAATGCACAGCAAGTATTGCAGACGACATGGGTTTGGAGGACGATTTCGGTGAATTCAGAGCACAGGAAGGGGCTTATGGTGCTTTCAATGTTCACCAGCATGACAAGCAGGGCAGAGCCCCGGCAGGTGGGGCACACAACAGGCACAGCATAGACAGCACACCCCAACATGGGCAGCCCCACCCATGCCATAAAGCAGTAAAAGAGAGGGATAAGTGGGGACATATTGAAGAGGGGCCTGGTCAAGGCAAGCAACAGGGGAAAAGGAAGCCCGGCAGTCAGAGCACACGCCACTCAGCTCGGTGGGTGAGGCACCTGTCATTGGATCGTGGTGCTTGCTCGTGTGGCGCCATATGCACTGGTGATGTTGATCTAGTATGTTATTGGATTGGTGTTTGGTTACGCTAGTGCGTGCATGTATGCTCTGCTCCTATGCACAGAAAGTCAAATTGCAAGTCAGTGTCTCCTCGGAGACTTGGGCACATGTATGCATCAGCCAGTCGTCAGCTGAGATGTTGCACAGCTTTGAGCTAGTTGTTGAGCCCTTTCCGCATTCTTTGTGGCTTAGGCTGAGCATAGTGTGCTCAGCAGAGGACCACCTGAGTTGGTCCATCTTTTATTGGACGTCCACACGTACACATGCACGTGCATGCAAGCGTGCACGCGCCCGCACATACACGCACACACACGCACACACACGCACACATGCACACACACACACACACACACGCACACGCACGCACACACACACGCACACGAACGTACGCACGCGCACGCACGCACACGCACACACACACACGCACACACACCTACACACACACGCACGCACGCACGCACAACACACATACACGCACACACCAGCAGGGCATGCTCCAGCCCGGAGTGGAGTGGTGGCTCCGAATCTGAAGCAGAGCAGGGCGAGGACGAGGAGGAGGAAGAGGGGGGGCCTGTGGAGGCCCATGGCAAGAAGCGTGGGAGGAACGCTGGCCAAGGGGGAACTAGAGCTGGGAGTGGGCGCATCAGCAAAAGAGGGAGAGGCCCTGCACCCAACATCAAGGTGGGCGCAAGGCAGTGGGCAGGCTCCCATGTGATGGTAATCTTCCAATTCTTGCAGTCGATGTGCACTTTGATGGATGGAATGACCCACTTCATTCATTGAGTTGATTCCATGCTCAACTCAAAGCAAGTGTTGGTGCGCAAGGGTTCCTGTCATCTCAAACTCTTTTCCATGTTGAGGACTATGCACCTGATTTCACTAAGACAAATGATCACGCATGCACACACGCACAAGCACGCACACACAGACGCATTGATGCCCGCACAGCACACCAACTTGTGCTGGTAATCCCAACATGTTCTGCAAGCCTGCTCCTTCACTGGTATATTTACTGCCATAGTATGCCTTTTGCTTACGAGCGGCCTGCAGGCAAACACCAGCAGCCCCTTGGCCATGAAGGCCCCCCTGCAGCTCACTCTGTCCCAGTTTGTCAAGCCCCAGACCCTGCTGCAGCCCAGCGGGTCCCAGCCGTGCAGCAAGGGTGTGCAAGACTCCGAGCACGACTCCCAGCAGCAGCAGCAGCAGCAGCAGCAGCGCCTTTCACAGCCCTCGCAGCCGCCCTCGTCGCCGCCCCTGCGCGCGCCGCTGCTCCTCAGCCGCTCCTCTCAGCCTCTGCCGCCGCTGCATCAGCAGCAGCTGCAGCCCCTTCTTGCAGGCAGTGCAGCGGACCACCACATGCGGCGGCAGCCGCAAGGCCTCGTGCTTCCTGGCAGTGGCACAGTTCACAGGTCTGCAGGGCTATTGGCGGCCACAAAGCATGGCCGGGCCTCACCCGCCCCGCCCTGCCCCAGCAGCGCCCCAGCAGCGGCTGTGAAGTGCGAGGAGGGCGGGGCGCTGTGGAGCGACAAGCACGCGCCCAACAGTAGTGGGGACCTGGCGGTGCACAAGAAAAAGGCATGTGTGCGTGCTGTGTGGGCACTGCGGCAGTGTGCCTTCGTGAGTATGTTAGTGTGTCTTGTGTGCGTCTTTATGTGTGCGTGTGCGCATTTGCGCATATGTGTATGTGCCATGTGCTCAGTGCTTTGTGTGCTGCATGAAAGCGCACATCTGCATGTGCGTACGCGCACGAGCGCGTGTAAGTAGAACAAACTTTGTACGAGAGCAGCTCCAGCTTTGTACAAGAGCAGCTTCAGGCTCGCGCTGCAGGGCCAATGGCTTGTTGCTGTTCTGGCACCTGTCCATAGAGTGCCCCCACAACCATCAACACATGACTGGCACGCTGTCCTCTACCCACACAACCATCAACACGTGACTGGCACCTCTGTCCATAGAGTGCTCACACAGCCATCAACACATGACTGGCACCTCTGTCCATAGAGTGCCCACACAACCATCAACACATGACTGGCACGCTGTCCTCTGCCCAGGTGGAGGAGGTGCGTGACTTCCTGCGGCAGCAGCGGGCAGGGCACGCCCCTTGGGGGAGTCGCATGCTGATAGCGTCAGGTGCGTGTGGTCGGTCAGGAGTGGGCGGGTCAGATGTGAGTGGGCAGTCAGGAGCAGATGCGTCGGGTGCGCATGCACAGGGGTGTTGTGAGCACTCGCCTGCGATTGGGTTGAAGCCGTGCCATCCCTGGGCAAGAACCTCTTAAGTCTATTGGAGTTTGAAGGAAGAAGGCGCCTGCTCCTGGAAGATTGATGACCGGGCGGCAGGCAGTGGGCAGCAGATGCTGTGGGCCAGCAGATGCTGTGGGCAGCAGATGCTGTGGGCAGCGGATGCTGTGGGCCAGCGACGCAGCCCCTGCTCCGCGTTGTTGGTGCGGTGCCGCTCACCAAGGCGGCTTCCTTCCTGAGCTGTGCTTTGCGCCGCAGCATGCTCGCTCCTGTGCTGTTCTGTTGAGGTGCCAGCTGTGCCTCCCGCCTGCCCTTCCGAGCATACGCACGGGGTTGTGTGTGCACACAGGGCCGACAGGGTGCGGCAAGAGCACGACCGTGCGGCTGCTGGCGGCCGAGCTGGGCTTCCAGGTCGTGGAGTACACGCCCCCCACGCCCACGCTGTGGTCGGAGCTCCAGCACCAGGTGGGTGTGCGCCACCTCAGCAGGCTGCATGCGCCTGAGCCCTGCGTGGGTGTACATCCCTGCCTAGGGCTCTGCGCAAGAGGCTTCAAGGGCGTGCCACGTGCTGCGCAGAGCCTTGCTGCAGGCACCTCGCGGCCTCTCATGCGCCGTGCCCTACCCTGAAGTGTTCCACGTAGTGCTCCCTCTTGCTTGCTCGCTTGCTTGCGCGCTGAGAGGCCCTGGACACACATGCAGTGTTCCACGTAGTGCCCCCTCTTGCTTGCTTGCTTGCTTGCTTGCGCGCTGAGAGGCCCTGGACACACATGCCCCTGGTCCGATGCCTCAGCGCCCCTGCCATGCCCCCAAGCAGAGTACCCCACAAACGCGCGTCCTCCCCTGGTCACTGCCCCAGCGCCTCTGCCCCGCTCATGTGCCGACAGCCCCTCAAACGCGCGTCCTCCCCTGGTCACTGCCCCAGCGCCCCTGCTCGCTGCCTAGCGCCCCTGCCCATTTCACCGGCACTCCTGCTGCTGTCTTGCACGCCGCAGAATGACCCAGGCATCCCCAAGTCAATGGGCTCCTCGTATGTTTCCAAGCTGGACGACTTTGAGGCATTTGTGGCACGGGCAAAGTACCCAGCGCTGCCGCTGGCCTTCCGCGGTGGAGGGGCTGCTACGCAGGGTGGGTGGGTCATAGACCTCAGCAGCTACACCCTGAAAGCACCTGCACCTGTAGCATCTGCACTGAAAATCACAGTGGAGCCTCTGCACCCTCAGAACACCTGCACCTGCAGCGTCTGCAGTGTAGATCGCAGTGGAGCCTCTGCACCCTGAAAGCAACTGCGCCTGGAGTGTCTGCACCTGCGGCATCTGCACTTGTGGCATCTGCATTGCTGCAGTCCTGCTAGGCATCCACTCAGACAGATAAGCCTGTGAAGTCTGAACGTGTATGTCCAGGCTGCTGCAGCAATTACTATGGGATGAGTGCGTTGCGACATTAGCCCCTTCCTGCGTGCCCTGCACGTGCTCTGGCAGGGCTGTCGTCCAACAAGCTGCTGCTCATTGACGACCTGCCTCACGTGCACGACGCGGAGCGCAGCCGCCGCTTGGCCGCATGCCTGGCCGATCTAGCTGCCACTGCGCGTGGGCCGGTGGTGCTGATCTGCACGGCAAACAGTGGTGGCAGCGGCGGCAGCAGGGAGGGTGGGGGCAGCATTGCTACTGGTGGGCCAAAGGGGCTTAGCAAGGTGGGTGATCTTGGTGGGTGATGTCAAAGTGGGTGATTCACATCAGAGCCCTCTTGGTGTGGGCGAGTGATCATGGTGTGTGGACCAATGTGGGTGATACCGTGATCCTGGTGGGTGATGTCAAAGTGGGTGATGCACGTAAAAGCCCTTATGGTGTGTGGGCGAGTGATCATGATGTGTGGATAAATGTGGGTGATACTGTGATGCTGGTACTAGAACGGGGGGAAGAGAGCAAGCTGGTAGGCAGTCTTAAGTGAGGTGATGCTGCAGTGCTGATGCTGGTGGAGGTGAAAAGGAAGCGTAGGTGGGTTGGGGGCTCAGGAGCATACAATGGGTACCCAGCAATCAGGTGCGCAAGGCAGCAACTCAAAATTGGGGTGGGGACTTTTAAATGAGCCACAAGTGCGCGAGGCAGGGATAAGATTTGTCTTTATTGCCCACGGTCAGGTGGATGTGGAGGAGTGCAAGGAACAGCTGCCCTTGACGCACATAGTAGCAGCAGGGGGGCCCAGAGGTGGTTGCCAGAGATGAGTTGCAGGTCTTCAATGCTGCTGAAGAAGGATGTCAGGCACAGATTCCGCGGCTAGATTCTCTGGACCTGTTTCTTGAGCTTGAGCTGCTTTCATTGGGTTGCGTGTGCCCACGCGATGTTGGTGTGTAGGTGAGCGTGTCTATGTGATTGTGTGTGCGCTGACGTGTATGAAATCCACAACGCGTGTGCTCTTGCAAGGTGGGCTTCCATGTACAGCTTAATCAAGGCAATGAGCTGCAGCTTTAACAGTCTGGCGCATAGGGTTTGATTTTGCTGGTAATAGGGCAGAGTTCATGAGCCAGGTGTACACCTCTTTACTATTTATGTCTGTTCAATCTCTGCGCTGCTGCCTGGATGGCCCCAGGACGTGATGTCTGCATTGGATTCTGCTGGGGCCACCTTGCTCAACTTCAACCCCATCACCGCAAACAACATAACCAAGGTGGGCATGCATGGTCATCGTAGGCCCATGATAAGCCCATTATCTTTGTAAAAGCACAAGGAGGCATCGGGTACTGGCTCTGGTTGTTGGAATTACTTGCACGCAATTGGGGATTGCTTGTGATGTTGCCAGCTGGATGTGAGATGGTTTGCCAAGTCAACACTGGGACACAAAGTTTGACACTGATGAACGTGGATGGTCCCTTTTTTTCTCTACCTAAGTTTCTTGCCAGCCAATAATGTTCAAATGGCCGCATCTGCACGGCATGGGCACATGTTTTTTCAGCACAGCCAAGTAAGCTGCACCAGCAGCACATAACACTGGCTGCTGTGCACAAAAACTGCTGCATTGCTTGACAATATTACTGTCTGCTTCCACACCCGGCACTGAGCGCCGTGAGGCCACACAGCATGCAAATGCTGCTGCAGGGAGCAGTGTGGCTGCGAGGGGCAAATGAGCCCAGATACGGGGCAGTAGAGCTGCGCAGCATAGCCTTGAGGCTGCAGGGAGCAGAACATGTGCACAATTCATGCTGCTGCAGAGCACGAAATCGCTGTGGGGAGCAAGCGGCCTGTACGGCGCGATGAGTGTCGTTCAGCCCCCCTCCCTGTGGTGGCTGCGGCCCATGCAGGTGCTGCAGCAGGTGGCTGCTTCGGAGGGCTGCCCTCTATCCCCAGACGCTGCTGCCAGCATCGCGGCCCTGGCAGATGGCGACGTGCGCAACGCCATCCAGACCCTGCAAGTCATGTTTGCCGGCCGCCATGCGAAGCAGGTCTGTTGGGTAGCGCTGATTATGGAAGGGCTGGTGGCCCTTGGACTTTGACACTGCACACTGCAGTTTTCTGGGTGTGGGTGTTGCTCTGCTTGTTGGAGCAGCATATCAGTGCACGCCATGTGGTTAACACAGCATCAATGCAATGTGCAGGGTGTAGGTACTGCTTTGCATGAAGCAGCATACCAATGCATGCCCTGCAGTGACCTGCAGCCTCTTAAAAGCAAAGCATTTGCCGGGCCTGGTTGCCATTGCTTCAGCTGCTGTTTGACCTGGCTATGATTCAGCTCACTGCGTCCGCATACATTCCCTCCTTATCAGTGCATAGCAGAGGCACTTCCTTTCTGTCAGTGACAGCCATTTCATGAGAGTACAATCTCTGCTTCGCAGCGCAAAGTTGATGCGCACTCATTGTACCCAAAAAGTGCTGTCGCATGAAGAGGCTGCTCGTGCTGTGCAGGCAGGGTGACATGCCAGCGCGTTGTACACGCCTCTTCTGGTGTGCTTTTGCCGCAAAACGGGCATGCTGGCTGCTAGGCCCTGGCGCCATGGGTAGCTAACCACATCTGTGTGCATGCTTGTGCTCTGGCCTTGCAGGGGGATGCGAAGCTGGGGAGAGGGAAGGGAGCACGTGGGGGGGGCAAGGCCAGCGGCGGCAGAGGCAGCCGCAGCAAAGCAGCCAAAGTTGGCACCGTGGGTGGGGGTCTTGTGGGCAGTGAGGCGGCACGCATTGCGAGCGCACAGGTAGGCTCCTGCATGGGCGGCTGCCTGTGCACACACGGGTGCTGCCATGGCCATGGGGTGCATGGCCATTGCTCCAGGTGCTTGTGGTTGGACACACAGATGGTCTTTGAAGGGGAGAGAGAGAAGAGAATACATGGCGGGGGTGGCGTTTATGTAAGGCGAGCGCAGCTGTCGGGTGCACACCCCTGGCTGCACACAAGCCCCGGCATTTGTCCTTCCTGTCCTTGGATTCCAAGGATAGGAACGCTCACAGGTCAGGACACCCGGCTCTTTGGTGCAACCAGGCTCTTTGGTGCAACCAGGCTCTTTGGTGCAACCAGGCTCTTTGGTGCAACCAGGCTCTTTGGTGCAACCAGGCTCTTTGGTCCGCTTGTGTCTGATCTCAATGGTCGTACGAGTCCAGAGCCACATTCTACAGTGGCAATGGGTATCAGTGGCTTGTCATGCAGATGTCGCCATTGTGGTCCAGGTGCCTCACGAGCAACACTCTGGAATGAGTATGGCACGTTAGATAGCCGCGCGCGGATTCGAGTGTGCTGCTCCGTCGCCATGCACCTTCCTCGACACCGTTCTTGCTCCCAAGCCACTCACCCTGCACAATCTCTGTCATGCCGTGCGGCCACACCTTTGTATTTCTGGGGCCCAAGCATATGGAAGGCACAGCTAAGACAACACTTGAGCAAAGCGGCGGTGCAGTTTCGAGCTCGACGGCCCTGTCCTGCTGGCTATCCAGCTTGGCTGTGTTGCCTACCTGTCTGTGCTGCAGGACCTTGGTCTGGAAATCTTTGTTGCACTGGGCAAGCTGCTGATTGCAAGCACTTGCTCATGACGCCTGCCTGCCTGCGTAACAAAGCCTCAGCCTATACACCTCCCACGTGCTGGGCAAGCTGCTGTACAACAGGCTCTTGCTTGTGCTGCCTGCCTGCCTGTGCTGCGGGACCTTGGTCTCGAAGATCTTTCTTGCACTGGGCAAGCTGCTGATCAGCAAGCACTTGCTCATCATGGCTGCCTGCCTGCCCAACAAAGCTTCAGCCTGTACACTTCCCGCGCCCTGGGCAAGCTGCTGTACAGCAGGCTCTTGCTTGTGCTGCACGCCCGCCTGCGCAGCGCGATCTCGGCCTGGACATCTTCCACGCACTGGGCAAGCTGCTGTACAACAAACGCAAAACTGTGGAGGAGGACGGCGGTGGCGAGCTGCAGGGACAAGCTGCTGCAGGCAAGGCACACGGGGTGTGCACCTGCTCATGCTCAGCAGGCTGCTGCATACGGCCCAAGAGGGCTTGTGAGGGCTGGCGCAGGCGCCCCAGGCACCATCCTCCCCCGCCCGCTGCTGCACCTACCCACCCAACCTAGTCTGCCACACCTCCCTCCCTCCTCTGTGCAGCTGTATTAGCCAGGGGGGCTTGTTGGAGGGCGCCCAGGCCAGCATGCCTGCCAAGGCCAGCCACCATGAAGTTCTTGCGTATCGCATGCTTTGCCGCACTTGCATGTGCTTGGTTTGCATGCTACGCCTGGCGAGCGGGCAGGGGCAGCACGCTGCACCCTCGACCACTGGAATGTTGGGCAAGCATAGGCATTCGTCATTCCCAAGGTCACTAGTGGGGTGAGAGGTTAGGGTTTAGGGTTAGGGTTAAGGGTTTTGCGTGAGCATGTGCCAAAGAGGATGCATGGCATGCAAGGACCAGCAATGCCTGCCTGCCTGCCTGTCTGCCTGCCTGCCTGCCTGCCTGCCTGCTGCCTGGGAGAGCTGCTGCGCCGTGTGCACCAAATGTGGGACCAGCAATGCCTGCCTGCCTGCTGCCTGGGAGAGCAGCTGCGCCGCGTGCACCAAATGTGAGGCGCAGGAGTTACTGGTAAGCGGGGCATGAGCAAGGCGGCAGAGGCAGCGGCAGCCGCAGTGGCGGTTGTGCGCAGGCAGGCAGCAGAGCAGAACCCCAGCTGTGCACCTTGGATGCCGCGCCTGGAGTGCTCAGAGGACTGGCTGTGTGAGAGGTGCGGTGGGGTGACACATCGGTGCTCTGATTAAGTGAGACGCGTCGCCTAATGGTCACATTGTATGGTCTTTTTTGCTTTGAGTGTGTGCGCAAGGCTAATGTGTTGTGATGGAAGTTATGAAGGATGCAGGGGTGGTGTGTGTGCTGGCAAGCCAGCATCGGTGAATCGTCCCCTCAGCATGGGTGAGGGGAAGATTGGTTTTCCAGCGGATGGATGTAGAGGAGTAGCAGCATCCGCGAGGAACATGTCAGGGCTACGCTGTGCTTGCTGAAGCATGGCATGATATGTACACGCACAGATTGCAACTTTCTTGCCTTGAAGGATGCTTGTTCTCTGATCCATGGCAGAGCTTGGCTTAGAGAGGCCGTGCGCATGAGCTTGTACATTCCTGCTGGTGGGCAGAGCAGAGCCCCTCAAGAATGTGCATCAGCAAGTTCTGCGCCGTAAGTTGAGTTCAAAGCTGTGCTGGCACATGCTGCTGACATCCCCTGCAGTCTACGTCGCCCCCCCAGCAATTATGACCCTGAGGCCATCGTCACACAATCCGGCTTGGAGCCCATCCAAAGTGAGCGCAGTTGGTGGCTGGCAGACTGGAGGGCCCCGATCAATGTCCAGCTTCTGTGGGGGGGAGTGAGTACATCTTGCAATGATGCTGGGTGGCATTCAGCGCTCAGGGCCTAGGGCCCATGCACCTTTGAACGGAGTGCAGCTCAGTGCAAATTAGGTCAGTCAAGCCAGCAAGGTATTTAGGAGGGCCACACTCCAAGGGCACGCACGCAGGCCACAACAGCAAGTAATGGTGTACGTGGTGCGAGCGAGTGTTTGCTCGTACCTCTATGTTGTCTCACCCCCTTCTCAACCTGCCTGGCGCCGGCCTGCCCCCCATGTGCAGTTGCGTCCTTCTTGCATGAGAATTACCTGAACTTCATAGCAGAGGATGCCATCGAGGATGTGGCCCTAGCGGCCTCATACATGAGTGACGGAGGTGCGTGCGCTGCTGCTGCTGCTGCTGCTGCTGCTGCTGTCGACACACACACACTGTCCCCGCCAGCGCCGCCGCCACCGCTTCTGCTGCACCCCATCCAACAGTGCTCCTTGCTGCAGCACAGCCACAACAACAGCCATATGGGTAATCGGGGTGCAACCCTGCAGCCTGCAACAACAGCCATATGGGTAATCTGGGTGCAACCCTGCAGCCCTGCAACAACAGCCATATGGGTAATCGGGGTGCAACCCTGCAGCCCTGCAACAACAGCCATATGGGTAATCGGGGTGCAACCCTGCAGCC
>LFCJ01001685.1_pt1 | contig 15603 bp, 12 predicted proteins | sample 643141 | NCBI WGS metagenome assembly LFCJ01 (sample SAMN03766243, study PRJNA286221) | soda lake metagenome | biome: soda lake; feature: Kulunda steppe; material: water; isolation source: sample B1-Br-g2 brine of Lake Bitter-1 | place: Russia: Kulunda steppe | collected 2010-07 | reverse complement strand
CCGCTCTGCGAGCATCGCGCAGGCATCGCGCAGCGCCGGCCCCGCCGTCAGCCCGTCCACCGCATGCAGCCGCGCGTCGCGGTGCCCGAAGCTCAGCGGGGCCTCGATGCTGGCCTCATAGCCGGCGAGATCGGACCGCGCGAGGCTGCCGCCCTTGGCGGCGATGTCGGCGGCGAGCGTGGCGGCGATGTCGCCCTCGAAGAAGCCTCGATAGCCCTCGCGCGCAAGGGTCTCCAGCGTGTCGGCCATGCGTTCGAAGCGCAGCCTCGTGTCATTGGCGCGCGTCCAGGCCCCGACCGGCGGCCATTGTCCGTCCTCGAGAAACAGCGCCGCCGCATCCGCATCGCGCGCCAGCGACCGTGCCGCCGAGGCGATCACGAGCCCGGTATACCAGTCGATCTCGACGCCCTCGCGCGCAGCGGCGATCGCCGGGACGATGAGCTCGCCCCAGGGCATGGTGCCGAAGCGTTCATGCGCGCGCCCGATCCCGTCCACCGTGCCGGGCACCGCGACCGCGCCCGCGCCTTCGACATTGCGGTCGCCCTCGACGGCCTCCCAGGGGAAAAGATCCCCCGCGCGCCCGGTTCCGGCGAGCGGATAATCCGCCGGGTCGAGCCCCGCCGGCGCGCGCATTCCGAAATTGACGGCATGCGCCGTGGCTTCATCGGCACGCCAGATCATCATCGCGCCGCCGCCCGCCGGCCCGCTCATCCACGGCTCCACGACACCCAGCGCGAAGGAGACGGCGACGGCGGCATCCATCGCGTCACCGCCCTGGCCGAGCACGTCGGCGCCGATCTCGGCGGCGCGGCGGTGCTGGGCGGCGACGACACCGCCGCGATGCTCGGCGACGATCTTGCGCGTGGTCTGGGTCAGCGAGAGGTTCTGGCTCATGGGGCGGTCCCTTGGTTCTCGAACTAGCGGTTTATGGCGCTCGCGGCCTCGGCGACGAGGGGCGCGACGCGCGCGGCGAAGGCTTCGGGCGTCCATTCGCTGAGCGAGCCGGCGACGTGAATGGCGCCGCGCGGGCGGCCGTCGGGGCTGTGGATCGCGGCGCCGATCGCGACCTCGCCCACGAGGATCTCTTCGATGGTGAGCGCGTAGCCGAGCCGGCGCGCTTCGGCGACCTTTGCCATGATGGCGTCGGGGTCGGTTTCGGTCCGGGGCGTGAGGGCGGTGCGGTCGGAGCGTTCGACGATGTCGCGCGCTTCGGCCTCGGGCAGCGCGGCGAGGATCGCGCGCCCGCCCGAGGAGCAGAAGGTCGGCACCGCATGGCCCACCAGCGTGGCGAAGAAGGTCTCGCGCTTGCTCTGCATCCGGGTGGCGTAGATGACGCGGCGATCGTCGAACAGGCTCAGATCGACGCGCTCGTGCACATTGCGCCGCAGTTCGAGCAGCACGGGCGTCGCCCGCTGGACGATCGGATCGAGGCGCAGCGAATCATGCGCGTGGTCGAGGATGCGCAGATCGGGCAGGAAGCCGCGCCCGTCATCGCTGCGCTTGAGATAGCCGAGCTCGCGCAGGGTGTGGACGAGCCGCTGCGCGGCCGAGCGATCGATTCGCGCCGCGCGGGCGATCTCGGAGAGGGTCATCGGCCCGCTGCTGTGATGAAAGGCCGACAGCACCGCAGCGGCGCGCGCCGCGGAACGATTGAAAAGCGGGTCACTCGCATGGGCAGCGCCCAGATCACGGGCACCGGGCTCCTCGCGCAGGACGGTTCTTGGCATATCGCAAGCACACTATTGACATCGAACAACCACACTCAATACCGTAACAGGTGATGCAGGTGTATCGTCAAGCGATACTAACCGCCTGAGCGACAATAGTTCCGGAAAACCGGACGGGGATAGAGGGGAGAGGGGAACGGCATGAGCGCGCGCGTCGCGATCGGAGGCTTTCTGCACGAAACCAACACTTTCGCGCCGACCCGCGCGGATCTCGCGGCGTTCGAGCAGGGCGGCGGCTACATTCCGATGACGCGCGGCGATGCGCTGCCCGAGCGGGCGGCGGGCGTGAATCTCGGGGTCTCCGGCGCGCTGGAGCATGCCGGGCATGTCGGCTGGGAGGTGGTGCCGCTTCTGTGGGCCGGGGCGATCCCCTCGGCGCATGTCACCGAGGACGCGTATGAGCGCATCGCCGGAGAGCTCGTCGAGCGGTTGCGCGCCGCGGGGCCGGTGGACGGGCTGTTCATCGACCTGCACGGCGCGATGGTCGCCGAGCACGCGCCCGATGGCGAGGGCGAGTTGCTCGCCCGGCTGCGCGCGGTTGTAGGCCCGGATGTGCCCATTGCCACGAGCCTCGATCTGCACGGCAACATCACCGAGCGCATGGTCGCCGAGGCCGATTTCCTCGCGGGCTTTCGCACCTACCCGCATGTGGACATGGCCGAGACGGGGCGGCGCGCGGCGGCCGCGCTCGGCTGGATGATGGAGACGGGCACGCGCGCGGCCACGGCGTTCCGGCAGCTGCCCTACATGGTGCCGGTGTCCTGGCAGAGCACGCTGATGGCCCCCGCCGACGGGCTCTATGCGCAGGTGGCGGCCGCGGATGCCGGTCCGGCCGAGCAGGCGTCGCTCTTCATGGGATTTCCGGCGGCGGATTTCGAGGAATGCGGCCCCAGCGTCATCGTCCATGCCCGCGATGCGGCTCGCGCCGACCGTGTGGCGGGCGAGATCGCCGCGGCCTATCGCGCCGCCGAGTCCCGCTTCGCCGGACATGCCTGGCCGGCGGCGGAGGGTGTTGCCGAGGCACAGCGCCTCGCGGCGACGCAGCCCGGCGGGCCGGTGATCCTCGCGGATACGCAGGACAATCCCGGCGCCGGGGGTGATTCGAACACGACGGGGCTGTTGCGCGCGCTGGTGACGGCGCAGGCGCAGAACGCCGCGCTCGGGCTCATGGTCGATCCCGCCGCTGCCGCACGCGCTCATGACGCCGGCGAAGGCGCCACAGTGACGCTCGCGCTGGGCGGGGCGTCGGGGGTGGCGGGAGATGCGCCCTTCGAGGCCGACTTCACCGTCGAGCGGCTGCATGACGGATCGGTGCATGCGACGGGGCCATTCTATGGCGGCGCGCGGTTGCGGCTCGGCCCGTCGGCGTGTCTGCGCATCGGCGGCGTGCGCGTGGTCGTGACGAGCCACAAGGCGCAGATGGCCGACCGCGAGATGTTTCGCGCGCACGGCATCGATCCCGAGGCCGCCGATATCCTCGCCGTCAAGAGCTCCACGCATTTTCGCGCCGATTTCACGGCGATCGCGGGCGCGATCCTCGTTTGCACCGCGCCCGGGCCGATGCCGATCGATCCGGCGCAGTTGCCCTGGTCGCGGGTCTCGCCGCGGCTTCGGCTGTCGCCGCACGGCCCCACGCGGGCCGACCTTGCGGCGCAAACGCGATCGGCGGGGTAAGCCTTGCCGACGAGACTGTCCAACACAGAGAGAGGACCGACAATCATGCGAAACGATGCAAAAGGCCGGATGCGCAGCGCGCTGCGCGGTGGCGGACTCGCGGCGGGGGCGCTGCTGGCCTCCACGATGCTCACCCCGGCGGCGATGGCCGACGAGAACACCATCACCGCGGTGATGCACTCGGATCTTCGGGTCATGGACCCGATCGAGACGACGGCGCATATCACGCGCAACCACGCCTACATGATCTATGACGTGCTGATCGCGCAGGACGAGGATTTCGAGCCGCAGCCGCAGATGGCGGAGTTCGAGGTTTCCGATGACGAGCTGACCTACACCTTCACGCTGCGCGACGGGCTGATGTTCCATGACGGCGAGCCGGTGACGCCGGCCGACGTGATCGCCTCGCTCAATCGCTGGATGGACAACGACTCGGGCGGCCAGCTCATTGCGGAGGTGACCGAGAGCCTCGAGGCGGATGGTGACGACACGATCGTGTGGACCCTTTCGGAGCCGTTCGGGCCGTTCCTGTCGACGGTGTCGAAGCAGTCGGCGGTGCCGCCCTTCATCATGCCCGAATATCTCGTCGAGCAGATGGAGGCGGGCGAGATCGAGCAGCATATCGGCTCGGGCCCCTTCGTGTTCAACCATGACGAGTTCTCGCCCGGCGAGCGCGTCGTCTATGAGCGCAACGAGGATTACGTCCCGCGCGACGAGCCGGCGAACTGGATGGCCGGCGGCAAGGTGGTCAATGTCGACCGTGTCGTGTGGGAGGCGATGCCGGATGCGCAGACCGCGGTGAACGCGCTCGCCGCCGGCGAGATCGACTATATCGAGCAGCTCAACACGGATCTGCTTGCGATCCTCGAGGCCGAGCCCGATGTCACCGTCGAGGTGCGCGACCCGCTCGGCTATCAGACGATGGGGCGGATGAATTTCCTTCACCCGCCATTCGATGATGTGCGCATCCGCCAGGCGGCGCTCAAGGCGCTCAATCAGCAGGATGTTCTGGCCACGATGATGGGCGATCCGGAGTTCTACGAGCTGTGCGGTGCGATCTTCGGCTGTGGCACGCCCTTCGAGGACGAAACCGGCGCCGAGAGCCTGCTCGAGGGCGGCGATATCGAGGGCGCGCAGGCGCTTCTGGATGAGGCCGGCTATGACGGCACGCCGATCGTGATCATGCAGCCGACCGACGTGACCACGGTCCAGGACCAGCCGGTCGTGGCGGCCGAGGCGCTGCGCAATGCGGGCTTCGAGGTCGACATGCAGCCGATGGACTGGCAGGCCGTCGTCAATCGCCGTGCGAGCATGGACGCGCCGGAGGATGGTGGCTGGAGCCTGTTCTTCACCAACTGGCAACTCCCGGAGATCGCCGATCCGCTCATTAACCCGATGCTGAATGCGCGCGGCGAGGATGGCTGGTTCGGCTGGCCGGACGATCCGGACCTGATGGAAATGCGCGCACAGTTCATCGCCGCCTCGGGTGACGCGGAGATGCGCGACGTGGCGCTGGCCATCCAGGCACATGTGCTCGAGCAGGTCACCTATGTGCCGCTGGGTCAGTATTCGATACCGCAGGGACGCCGCGACACCCTGCAGGGGATGCTGCCCGCGCCGGTGCCGGTGTTCTGGAACGTCGAGCTGACTGACTGAAGAATCGCGCGCGCGGCCGGGCCGCGCGCGCTGCCATGAAGAAAGGTTTGCTGGCGCCATGCTCGGTTACATCTTCCGCCGGATCATCGCGATCATACCCGTCATGGTCATCGTGGCGGTGTTTGTCTTCCTTCTGTTGCGGCTGACGCCGGGCGACCCGGCCGCGATCCTCGCCGGCGACAACGCCACCCCCGAACAGCTCGAACGGATCCGCAACAGGCTCGGCCTTGCCGACCCGCTGCACATCCAGTTCATCAACTGGATCGATCAGCTCCTGCGCGGTGATCTCGGTACCTCGCTGATCTCGGGGACGGATGTTTCGGCGATGATCGGCTCGCGGATCTGGCCCACGATCAATATCGGGGTGATGACGATCATCATCTCGGTGCTGCTTGCGGTGCCGATGGGGGTGCTGGCCGCGTGGCGGCATCGCAGCTGGGTCGATTACCTCGTGATGACCTTCTCGGTGCTGGGCTTCTCGATCCCGGTCTTCGTGATCGGCTACATCTTCATCCAGATCTTCTCGATCGAGCTGCGCGCACTGCCGATCCAGGGCTACCGCGCCCCGAGCGAGGATTTCATTGGCTTCCTGCAGCGCGCGATCCTGCCGTCGCTGACGCTGGCGACGATCTATGTCGCACTGATCGCACGGATGACGCGCGCCTCGATGCTCGAGGTGCTCGGCGAGGACTATATCCGCACTGCCCGCGCCAAGGGCGTGCGCGAGAACCTCGTGCTGTTTCGCCACGCGCTGCGCAATGCCTCGGTGCCGATCATGACGATCATCGGCACCGGCTTCGCGCTCTTGATCTCGGGCGTGGTGGTCACCGAGAGCGTGTTCAACATCCCCGGCATCGGGCGGCTGACGGTCGATGCGATCCTGGCGCGCGACTACCCGGTGATCCAGGCGATGATCCTGCTGACGGCGGGCATCTACGTGCTCGTCAACCTGATCATCGACATCTCCTACACGCTGATCGATCCGAGGATCCGTTACTGATGGCGAATGTTCCGCAACCCACTTCCGCCTTCCAGGTGGCGCTGCACGCGATGTCGCTGCCGCAGGCCTGGCGCAAGCTCGGACCCGCTCCGGTGGTCGCGGCGATCATGCTGATCCTCATCGTGCTCGCCGTGATCCTCGCGCCGCTCTATGTGCCGCACAACCCGATGTCGATGGACTCGGCCAACCGGCTGCAGCCCTCGGGCGGCGATTTCTGGATCGGCACCGACGCCTACGGTCGCGATCTGTTCAGCCGGGTCGTCACCGGCGGGCAGGTCTCGCTGCTGATCGGCATCGGCGCGGCGGTCACCAGCGTGATCCTCGGGCTGCTGATCGGGCTGGTGGCGGGCTTCTTCCGCTGGGCCGACGGGATCATCATGCGTATCATGGACAGCTTGATGGCGATCCCGGCGATCCTGCTGGCGATCGCGCTGGTGTCGCTGGTGGGGCCGTCGGTGATGTCGGTGATCGTGGCGATCACGATCCCCGAGGTGCCGCGCGTGGTGCGGCTGGTGCGCTCGGTGGTGCTGTCGGCGCGCGAGGAGCCCTATATCGAGGCGGCGCTGGCGCTGGGCTCGTCGATGCCCAAGATCCTGTGGCAGCACCTGATGCCCAATACCATCGCGCCGCTGATCGTGCAGGGGACCTATATCTGCGCCTCGGCGATCCTGATCGAGGCGATCCTGTCCTTCCTCGGCGCCGGGGTGAGCACCGAGATCCCCACCTGGGGCAACATCATGGCCGAGGGGCGCGACTATTTCCGCGTCAATCCGGGGCTGATCTTCTGGCCGGGGCTGATGCTGTCGCTGTGCATCCTGTCGATCAACCTGCTGGGCGACACCGCGCGCGACGTTCTCGATCCGCGCCTCAAGAAACGGGAGAGCTGAGCGATGAAGTTCAAGTCGCGCACATTCGATCAGGCGCACACGGTGCTGGCGCTGCGCGAGCTGTCGGTCAACCTCGCCGGGCGGCCCGATATCGCGCCGATCCTCGACCGCATCAGCCTCGACATCCGCGCCGGAGAAACGGCCTGCCTCGTGGGCGAGTCGGGCTCGGGCAAGTCGGTGACCTCCCTCGCGGTGATGGGGCTTCTGCCGCCCGACGCGCTCGAGGTGACCGGCGGCGGCATCAAGCTGGGCGAGCGCGATCTGCGCGCGATGTCGTCGCCCGATCTGCGCCGGCTGCGCGGCCGGCGCATGGCGATGATCTTCCAGGAGCCGATGACGGCGCTCAACCCGGTGATGCGGGTGGGCGACCAGATCGACGAGGTGCTGCGCGTGCATACCGACCTCTCGCCGCGGGACCGCGAGGCGAAGGTGCTCGACATGCTCGAGCAGGTGCAGCTTCCCGACATCAAGCGGATGTTCCGCTCCTATCCGCACCAGCTTTCGGGCGGGCAGCGCCAGCGCATCATGATCGCCATGGCGCTGGTGCTCGAGCCCGAGCTGCTGATCGCCGACGAGCCCACCACCGCGCTCGACGTGACCACCCAGGGCCAGATCCTCAAGCTGATCGCCGATCTGCAGGAGCGCCACGGCACCGCGGTGCTGTTCATCACCCATGACATGGGCGTGGTGGCCGAGATCGCGGATACCGTGCATGTGATGCAGCACGGACGCATCGTCGAGAGCGCCCCGGTCGAACAGCTTCTGCGCGCGCCGAAGGAAGCCTATACCACGCAGCTGCTGAAATCGGTGCCCAGCCTCGTCCCGCGCCGCGTGCGCGAGGCGACCCACACCGAGAACGTCCTCGATGTGCGCGCCATGACCAAGGTCTATGGCGGCGGCGGGCTGATATTCCGCAGCGAGGGCACGCGCGCGGCCAACGAGGTCAGCCTGTCGGTGGCGCGCGGGCGCACGCTCGGCATCGTGGGCGAGAGCGGGTCGGGCAAATCCACGGTGGCGCGCTGCATCATGCGGCTCGTCGATCCCACCGATGGCGAGATCCGCGTCGTCGGGACCGATATCGCGCGGCTGTCGCGCGGCAAGCTGCGCCCGCATCGCCGGCATATCCAGATCGTGTTCCAGGACCCGTTCCGATCGCTCAACCCGCGCTGGACGGTGGGTCGCAGCCTCGTCGAGGGGCCGCTCAATTTCGGCACCGATCGCAGCGAGGCGATGAAACATGCCGGCGATCTGATGGAGCTCGTGGGCCTGCCGCGCGACGCGCTAGACCGCTACCCCCATCAGTTCTCCGGCGGCCAGCGCCAGCGCATCGCGATCGCGCGCGCTGTGGCGATGCAGCCCGACGTGCTGGTGGCCGACGAGGCGGTCTCGGCGCTCGACGTGTCGATTCAGGCGCAAGTGCTCGAGCTTCTGGCCGACATTCAGGAAAAGCTCGGCGTGGCGATCCTGTTCATCACCCACGATCTGCGCGTGGCCGCCCAGATCTGCGACGATGTCGTGGTGATGCAGCACGGCAATGTCGTGGAATACGGCAGCGCCCCCGAGGTGCTCGCCGATCCGAAGCACGACTATACCCGCGCGCTCATCGCCGCCGCGCCCGGCCGCGAATGGGACTTCGCGAATTTCCGACCGCTCGAGCAATCCGCCTGAGCGCATTCCGACATGAAGGAGCACGGCCATGTCCGTCATTGAGCGCATCGGCGCCTTCGCCGATGAACTGACCGAAATCCGCCACGACCTGCACGCCCATCCCGAGCTCGGGCTCGAGGAGACGCGCACGGCGGGGATCGTCGCGGCGAAGCTGCGCGAATACGGCGTGGACGAGGTGCATGAGGGCATCGGCGTGACCGGCGTTGTCGCCATCATCAAGGGCAATGGCGGCGGCAACCGGCGCATCGGCCTGCGCGCCGACATGGACGCGCTGCCAATCGAGGAGGCCAGCGGGGTGCCCTACGCCTCGACGGTGCCGGGCAAGATGCATGCCTGCGGCCATGACGGGCACACCACGATGCTGCTCGGCGCGGCGAAATACCTCGCCGAGACGCGCGATTTCGACGGCACCGCGGTGCTGATCTTTCAGCCCGCCGAGGAGGGGCTCGGCGGCGCGCGCAAGATGCTCGCGGACGGGCTGTTCGAGAAATTCCCCGTCGACGAGGCCTACGGCATCCACAACGACCCGAATCTCGAACCCGGCCAGGTGCGCATCCGCCCCGGCCCGGCGATGGCGGGGGCGGAGTTCTTCGACATCACCGTGCGCGGCAAGGGCAGCCACGCCGCGATGCCGCACCAGTCGCGCGATCCGCTGGTCATCGGCGCGGCGCTGGTGGGTCAGCTTCAGACCGTCGTGAGCCGCAACGCGCCGCCCACGAAGCCGCTCGTGCTGTCGGTGACGCAGATCCATGCCGGCGCGGCCTACAATGTCGTGCCCGACAGCGCCCATATCGCGGGCACGATCCGCTACTTTCACCCCGAGGTCCGGGAGATGGCGCTCGAGCGGGTGCGCGAGCTGTGCGAGGGTTTCGCGAAAGCGCATGACATCACCATCGACTGCGATCTGCGCAACGTCTTCGACGTGCTGATGAACGACCCGGAGCTGAGCGGCGAATACATCGCCGCCGCGGGCGAGATCGTGGGCGCCGGGAATGCGCTGGAAACCGACGAGCAGGCCACCGGCAGCGAGGACTTCGCCGACATGCTGCAGGTCGTGCCCGGTGCGTATTGCCGCGTGGGCCATGCCGGCTCGGTGCCGCTGCACAACCCGTCCTTCGTGCTCGATGACGCGGTGCTGCCGGTGGGCGCATCGGTCATGGCGCGCATCGTCGAGCGGCGTCTGCCGCTGAGCTGACAGGAGACAGCATGAACCCTCTCGACCTTCCCTTCGACGCTGACACGATGCTGGAGGGCCTGCGCCCCTGGATCGAGTGCGAAAGCCCGACCTTCGACGCCGCCGCCGTCAACCGGATGATGGATCTCGCCCAGCATGAGCTCGCTGCGCTCGGCGCGCGGGTGGAGCGCATCCCCGGCCGCATGGGCTACGGCGACAGCGTGCGCGCGCAGTTTCCGCATCCCGATGCGGGCGCGCCCGGCGTGCTGATCATGGGGCACATGGACACCGTCCACCCCGTCGGAACGCTCGAGAAGCTGCCCTTCAAGCGCGAGGGCGACATATGCTACGGCCCCGGCATCATGGACATGAAGGGCGGCAACTATGCCTGCCTCGACGCGGTGCGCCAGCTTATCCGCGCCGGCGCGCAGACCCCGCTGCCGGTCACGGTGCTCTTCACCCCCGACGAGGAGGTCGGCACGCCCTCGACGCGCGCGCTGATCGAGGCCGAGGCCGCGCGGCACAGATATGTGCTCATCCCCGAGCCGGCGCGCCCCGATGGCGGCGCGGTGATCGGCCGCTACGCCATCGCCCGCTACAACCTGCGCACGCTGGGCCGGCCGAGCCATGCCGGCTGGGCGCTCGCCGAAGGGCGCTCGGCGATCGCCGAGATGGCGCGGCGGGTGCTCGATATCGAGGCGATGACCAATGACGACTGCACCTTCAGCGTGGGCGTGTTCCATGGCGGGCAGTGGGCGAACTGCGTCTCCTCGGAGTGCCGTGCCGAGGCGCTGAGCATGGCCAAGCGGCAGGCGGATCTCGACAAGGGCGTCGAGGCGATGCTCGCGCTCAATGATGACAGCGGCGACGTGGCCTTCGAGGTCACGCGCGGCGTCACCCGCCCCGTCTGGGAGCCCGATCAGCCCGGGACCATGGCGCTTCTGGAGATGGCGCAGGAGATCATGGGCGCGATGGGCCAGGAGCTCAGCGGCACGAGCGCCGGGGGCGGCTCCGACGGCAACTTCACCGGCGCGATGGGCATCCCCACGCTCGATTCGATCGGGGTGCGCGGCAAGGGGCTGCATACGCTGGGCGAGTTCATCTATATCGACAGCCTGCCAGAGCGCGCCCGGCTCGCCGCAGCCATGCTGATGCGGCTGACATGATGAACCGGCGGGCCGCCGCGGCGGCCCGCCCGGACATCCGCCGGGACCGTCGCGCGGCCTGTGAGCGAGCGATTCGGCCGCAGTGGCGCTCCAATTCGCCTAATGGTTCAGCATCCTGACGGCGAAAGCCCGTAATGTTACTGCTCGGGCGCCGCGCATGTCGAATTTTTCCTGCCCAAAATCATTGCAATGCGCAGCGAGGTGTCGAATCCGCCCGGCCGAGCGAAAATTTTCGTTGATCGGTCGCAATCTGTATGAACCAATCCGCCAATGGTTACGATAGACCTTGCCGCGCGAGCCGCACTGCCTGCGGATAGCGAGAACTCCAGCCGCGCCCTTGCCGTGCTCCGCGAGCGGCTGGCGGTGCTTCACGATGGCGACGGTCGCCTGCCGCCCGAGCGTGATCTCGCCGCCGAGCTCGGCATCAGCCGCCGCGCGCTGCGCCGCGCCCTCGAGGTGCTCGAGGCGGAGGGGCTGATCTGGCGCCAGCAGGGCAAGGGCACCTTCGTGGGCAACCGGCCGAGCGTGGCCGGCGATCTCGCGCGCGATCTGGCGGGGCGGACCAATCCGGTCGAGGTCTTCGAAGTGCGGCTGCATGTGGAGCCCACGCTGGCGCGCCATGCCGCGCTGCGCGCCACGCAGCACGATATCGCGCATATGCGCCGGCTCAATGAGCGCATCCGCGCGGCCGATGACGACGATTCGCGCGAACTGTGGGACGAGGCGCTGCACCGCCAGATCGCGCAATCGGCGCGCAACGCGCTGTTTCTCGGCGTGCACGAGATCGTCGATGAGGTCCGCCGCGACGAGGCCTGGCGCAGCCTGCGGGTGCGCGCGCGCAACGACGCGGCGCGCGCCACCTATGTCGCCCAGCATGACGCCATCATCGACGCCATCGCCGCGCGCGACCCCGCCGCCGCCGCCGCGGCCATGAGCACGCATATCCGCACCCTGTCGCACAACATTCTGCCCCTCGCGGGCACGGAGGTGACCCTTGCCGACGTCTGATCCGCTGCTCGAGGTCGCGGGGCTGTCGATCCGGATCGCGGCCGGGCAGGGCAATCTCGTGGACGATGTTGGCTTCGCCGTCGGGCGCGGGGAGACATTGTGCATCGTGGGCGAATCCGGCTGCGGCAAGTCGCTTACCGGGCTGTCGCTGATGGGGCTTCTGCCCACGCCGCCGGCGCAGGTTGCGGGCGGGTCTGTGCGCTTCGAGGGGCGCGAGCTTCTGGGGCTGTCGCAGGCCGCGCTCGGGGACCTGCGCGGCGACCGCATGGCGATGATCTTCCAGGAGCCGATGACGGCGCTCAACCCGGCCTTCACGATCGGCGACCAGATTGCCGAAGGGGTCGAGCGCCATCGCGCGACGGGGCGGCGCGCGGCGCGCAATCGCGCGCTCGAGATGCTCGAGAAGGTCGGCATCCCCGCGGCGGCCAGCCGGCTCGATGCCTATCCGCACCAGCTTTCGGGCGGGATGCGCCAGCGTGCGATGATCGCGATGGCGCTGGCCAACGATCCGCAGCTCCTGATCGCGGACGAGCCCACCACCGCGCTCGACGTGACCATCCAGGCGCAGGTGCTCGACCTGATCCGGGACCTTCAGCGCGATACGGGCACGGCGCTGATCCTGATCACGCATGATCTTGGCGTCGTGGCCGAGGTCGCCGACCGCGTCGCGGTGATGTATGCCGGGCGCATCGTCGAGGAGGGGCCGGTCGGCGCGATCTTCGACGATCCGCAGCACCCCTACACGATCGGGCTGATCGGCTCGCTGCCGGGGCTCGAGAGCGGGCGCGGCGCGCGGCTCGTGACGATCCCGGGGATGGTGCCGGCGCCGGAGGCGATGCCGCAGGGCTGCCGCTTCGCCGATCGCTGCCCGTTCGCGATCCCGCGCTGCGCCGAGGCACCCGCGCTGCGCGCGCTGGCGCCCGGCCACCGCGTCGCCTGCCACCGCGCGCCGCTCGAGGACAATGTCGCGGCGGAGGAGGCGGCATGAGCGCGCCGATCATGGAAGCGGTCGGACTGCGCAAGCATTTCGTCACCCGCCGCCCGCTTTTCGGCGCGCCGACGGTGGTGCGCGCGGTGGACGGGATCGATCTGCGCATCGCGCAGGGCGAGACCTTCGCGATCGTGGGCGAGTCGGGCTGCGGCAAGTCGACACTCGCGCGGCTTCTCATCCGGCTGCTCGATCCGACCGAGGGGTCGGTGCTCTATGGAGGGCGCGACATTGCCGCGCTGCCGCGCGAGGAGATGCGCCGGCTGCGCAGCGATCTGCAATTCGTCTTTCAGGACCCGTTCTCCTCGCTCAATCCGCGGATGACGGTCGGCGCGCTCGTCGAGGAGCCGATGCGCGCGCACGAGATCGGTGACCCGGCGCAGCGGCGCGCGCAGGTCGGGCGGCTGCTCGAGCGGGTGGGGCTGCGCCCGGACTTCGCCAATCGCTATCCGCATGAATTCTCCGGCGGCCAGCGCCAGCGCATCGGTATCGCGCGCGCGCTCGCGACGGGGCCGAAGCTGCTGATCGGTGACGAGCCGGTCTCGGCGCTCGACGTGTCGGTGCAGGCGCAGGTGATCAATCTTCTGGAGGATCTCAAGGAGGAGTTCGGCCTCACCCTGATCGTGATCGCGCACGACCTCGCGGTCGTGCGGCACATGAGCGACCGGGTCGGGGTGATGTATCTCGGCGAGCTGGTCGAGGTGGCCGAGGCGGAGGCGCTCTTCGAGGGGCCGCAGCATCCCTATTCGCGCGCACTGCTCGGCGCCATCCCGGCGCCCGACCCGTCGCGGCGCGGGCAGGCGCCCGCCGCGCTGACGGGGGACCTGCCGAGCCCGTCCGCGCCGCCACCGGGCTGCCGCTTTCACACCCGCTGCCCTTTCGCCACCGACCGTTGCGCCGCCGAACGCCCGGTGCTGCGTGACGCCGGGCGCGGCCGGCAGGTGGCCTGTCATCACTTCGAGAGCATCGGCGCGGGCCCCGGCCTGCCGCCGCCGCCCGCGCGCGCGCCGCATGTCGAGCGGCGCTTCGCGCTCTACCGCGCCCGCAGCGCCCGTGCGGCGACGACCGGCGCCACCACTCGCGAAACGACCCAACAGGAGGTATGACATGAAGCTCAAGCAGACAGCGGCCCTCGGCGCGCTTCTCGCCGCGATGGCGGGGGCGGGCCATGCGCAGGAGCTGCGCATCGGCCTGCAGGACGATGCCGACGCGCTCGACCCGGATCAGTCGCGCACCTTCGTGGGGCGCATCGTCTACACCTCGCTGTGCGACAAGCTACTCGACATCACGCCCGAACTCGAATTCATCCCGCAGCTCGCCACCGACTGGTCCTGGAACGATGACGAGACCGAGCTGACGATGGAGCTGCGCGACGATGTCGTGTTCCATGATGGCACATCGTTCGACGCCGAGTCGGTGGTCTACAACATCGACCGCTCGCAGAACCTGCCCGAAAGCCGCCGCGGCTCCGAGATCGCCTCGATCGAGGGCGTCGAGGCCGTGGATGATTACACCGTCGTCATCACCCTGTCGCAGCCGGACGCGACGCTGCTCGCCCAGCTCGCTGACCGGGCCGGGATGATGGTCTCGCCCGATGCCGCCGAGGAGGCGGGGGCCGATTTCGGCTCCAACCCGGTCTGCTCGGGGCCGTTCAGCTTCGTCGAGCGCGTCCAGCAGGACCGCATGGAGCTCGAGCGTTTCGAGGATTACTGGAACGCCGACGCGATCCATCTCGACACGGTGGTGTTCCTGCCCATTCCCGACACGAGCGTGCGGCTGGCCAATCTGCGCTCGGGCGATCTCGACATGATCGAGCGCCTCGCCGCGACGGATTACCAAAGCGCGCTCGATGACGGCGATCTGCATGTCGAGGATGTCGTCAGCATCGGATACCAGGCGATCACCATGAATGTCGGCAATGGCGAGCGCGCCGAGGGGCCGTTCGGCTCCGAGCCGCTGCTGCGCCAGGCGCTGAGCCATGCGATCGATCGCGAGGCGCTCAACCAGGTCGTCTTCGACGGTGCCTTCGCTCCGGGCAACCAGCCCTTCCCGCCCGACTCGCCCTTCTATGACGAGCGTTTCCCGGTGCCCGAGCGCGACCCGGATCGCGCGCGCGAGCTTCTGGAGGAGGCCGGCTACGGCGACGGCGTCGAGCTCGAGGTGCAGATGGCCAACAACCCGGTGCAGACCCAGGTGATGGAGGTCGTCCAGTCGATGGCCGCCGAGGTCGGCATCGACATCTCGCTGCGCGCCACCGAGTTCGCCACCCTGCTCGACGAGCAGAGCGCGGGCAATTTCGAGGGCAGCCAGGTGGGCTGGTCGGGCCGTGTCGATCCCGATGGCAACATCCACCAGTTCCTGCATTGCGATGGCGGGATCAACGATTCGGGCTGGTGCGATGAGCGCACCGACGAGCTGCTCGACGGGGCACGCACCACAAACGACCTCGACGAGCGCAAGGCCATGTATGACGAGGCGCGCGAGATCTTCGAGGAAAACCTGCCGCTCATCTATCTCTACCACCCGAGCTGGATCTGGGCGATGGACGCCGCCATCGAGGGCTTCGAGCCCAACCCCGACGGCATGATCCGCCTCGAGGGCGTGCGTTACGCCGAGGAGTGACGTCGCGGGGGCCCGGCACGCGCCGGGCCCCTT
>LFCJ01001684.1_pt1 | contig 15605 bp, 14 predicted proteins | sample 643141 | NCBI WGS metagenome assembly LFCJ01 (sample SAMN03766243, study PRJNA286221) | soda lake metagenome | biome: soda lake; feature: Kulunda steppe; material: water; isolation source: sample B1-Br-g2 brine of Lake Bitter-1 | place: Russia: Kulunda steppe | collected 2010-07 | reverse complement strand
GTTATTCGTGGTTTCGACCGAAACTCTACATCGAGCCCGACCTGCACGAGGAAGTCAATCATCAACCAGGCGTTGTACAGGAGGACTGCGAATCCGAAATGGAACAGCTGCACGCTGAAATCCTTCGACGTCGTCCACGCAGCGAACGTTGGACATCTGACTGTGTTGTTTCCACACATATCAAAAGCTTTTCTTCTGTACTCACCCCTCAGAGTGATCAGTCAATGTTGTGACTAAGACAAGCGATAGTGAATTCACGGAACTACTTCCACCAGTCCTATACCGTCCGAACAATTTCGCGTCAAGAGACAATTTTGGTAGTAAGATAATCACGAGAATCGACTCCGTTAATCGTCATAAACGGATTGTCAAAAGAGGGCTATTAAAACATAGACTATTTCGAGTCTGCCGGTTCGGTGTATAGTGCCATGTTTACGAGATTTTAATCAAGTTCTAGCATAAACCGATCTCCAAAGTTTATATGGGTTCAAATCCTGCAGCGCCCATGACCGACACTTGGTTCAATTCTATTGGCGTTTCAGGCGTACTAACCACCGATCGCGCTATCGCTCAGTAGTAGAGTCTTGAGTTCGACTGGCGCGATAAGATTCATACCACCCCGATATTCACTCGTCTCTGGTGTCACCCTCGGACGCTTCTTTCGACGCCTCAATGACGTGCTCGTAAAAGTCCTCCTCCATCCACCGAGCTATCTCAGTCGAACTCGCCGATTCATCGGGACGGGTAACCATATGAAAACCAACGACCGGGAACTGCATAACGCTCGCGTCAACGATCGTTTTCGTACCCCTCGCCCTCCGAAAGCTAAGCGAGTATAGGAAAGAAGAGTCGAGAATCAGAGATTCAACCTCCTCACTGCTTCAGAAGAGAAAGTTGAGAGTTCACCGGTGCTCAATACCTTTTCTGCAACATTCCGTAGCTGTATGCCCTTGACTCTCGTCGTCCGCTCACACTCATAGACGATGAAGCACTCGCTCACAAGTGCAGGCACTCTGACCGAGCCTGATCGAGGGAGCTGACTGACCCGACAGTCGTTAGCCGTCAAGAACGTAGTCCTGGATGAATCTGCTCAAGTACCGCGCCTTCGACGCTGAGTCGTGATTCGTCTCTAAGTACACACCATCTCTAACCTTGCGGGGACGAGCCATATCCCGATCCTCGTGAGTCGCTGTTGAATTGATGAGATAACGGGTTTGTGCCTGCGCCGACGAAATCGGCAGATCAGTCTTTTCGATGTGCTTGTTCTCGATCAAATACTCTACAAGCGAAAAGTACTGCTCTGTATCGCTATCAACACCAGTGAACTCAACCTTTTCAGTATCGGGATCATATAAGACACCGGTCTGTTCCTCGATTTTAGCAACAATGGTTTCATCAGACTCAGATATGCTACTCATGTGGACACCTTTCGAAGGGTTTCGAATTCAGGAGTTATAAATCCTGCTCTGTTGAATAGATGCTGAATCACGGTTACAGAGGTTCACACAGTGGTTCTATGTTGATGATAGCGAACATCAGGACAATTTCACGGAACTGTCGATACCAGCCCAGCGCTTGCACGGCGCGCCGAGCGAGCGCTTCGTTGTCGAGTACGAAGTCTCGGCCATCCAGCGTTGAGTATAGCTTTTTGACCGGATGAGCGTATTGTTCAGGACTGCCTTCGATGATGAGCCACGGTAGTGCACAAGGTACTCAACATCCAGTGCAGCAATTTCGTACTCTGTCTTCCAGTCTTGAAACCCGTTGTCGGCAGCAACGGTCAGCAGGTCCTCTGCGTTCCGGCGGACGACCTGCGGCCCTGTTTTCGTGTCATGCTTCCATCGAGCTGCGATATGGACATCTAGAACAGCGAGCGACTCCACATCGGTTAGCGTCGTTACTTTCAGCGTTTGTACAGTGTTTCCGACCGCTGGCGGAAGTACGACGACGAACGGCGGCGGTCAAAGAACGTGCTGTCGAGTGGGGCGTTCCCAGACTGCGTGTGTTGCTGCGCTGAAACGCGCAGCAACGCCCGCCACACCCACATTTCAGCCGGTCAAACGATTTGTAGATCGTGCTGTAGTCCGGAAGATACTCCTGATCTAGACCAAGTACGTCACGAATCTCGGTCATATACTTCAGCCGACTCGGCGTTTCACGGTAGCTATGGACCTCTTCGAGTCGAATACAGTGCAAAACAACGTGAACGCAGAGGGTGAACCCAGCGGGCGAACCTGCCGCTGGCGGGCTCGCTCGCATACTTTCCCAACGCTTGTTTAGCTAGCCGACGACACTGCTCAACGAGGTCGAGGAGATCGATCTCCATAGGCCAGAGTCAAATTCCTCGGCTTCACTCTTCTAAACCAGTGATATCGGCTAATTAGATATCTATTCAACAGAGCAATAAATCCATCACCAGTCTCGTGAAGAGTTCATAATTGGCTTGTATCATGAATTCATCTTGTAGTGTATGAATGACGATTCCAGCGAACTTGATCTCCGAAACTATCTCGACTCAGTTGCGGAGTTCTGCGCGGAAATGGAGTCCCGGATCGTCCCCAAGGACAAGAGCAGCACGTCCAAACAAATCGGAACGTACTTTGAGAAAGAACTGCGCGATTGGTTCGAGGATAAACACGGCCTTGTCTCCGAGGGATCTGTCGCAAAAGACATCGACCTGCCCGCGTTTAATTTAGACGTCAAGACGACCTCGAACCGCCAACCACAGTCATCCAGCACCTTCGACGATCCCGGTGAACGAATCGTCGGTGTGGACTACAACATCCTGCTGTTCGTCTACGACAAACAGTCCGTTGACGGCGGGAATAAGTTCGAAGTCAAGACGTGTGCCTACATCCCGAAGGAACGGGCCAGCGACTACCGCAAGTCCGAAGATGCCGTCAAACTGGTCGCAGACTACAGAGAAGGCAAACTGTCCGAATCGCAACTCCGTGAACAGTTGGAGGATCTGACTGGTGTCGGTGCAATTAGTGATGAAAAATTCAACGAAATCAAAGAAAATCCTCCAGAGAAGGGGGCAATCACCATAACTCCCGCCCTTCAATGGCGGTTCAATTACAACAAGATGGTCAAGGAAGACGTCCCTGAAGGAACTGATCGTATCTACGGTTCAATAGGAAGCCAGAGTACTCTGTCCGACGTCAGGGAACAGTGACCCCTCGGACAGCATCCCCTCAACAAGTTCGTCAACTTCAGCCTGTACAACCTCCAAATCCTCGATATTCTTCTTGTTGTACGCCCGCTTGCTCATGTCCGTATGCTGCGGCACGATCCCGTGGGCCTCCATCGATAGTTCGGCGAGGCGCTTACTATCTTCGGTCTCTCGGAACTCCGGCAGTTCCAGTTTGGAGATGACCGTCTTCGAGAGACTAGATTTGCCTTCAGAGGCAATCCCTTTGATTGACTTCTGGTAAATCGATGAGTTGAGCAGCCCGCAAAGGAAGTGGGCTTCGTACTCGTTGTCGGTCGAGATGAACATGAAGTGGTCGCCGGGAACGACCATCTTCTCACCCAAGTCCTCGTCATCGACAGTACTGACGACAGCGAAATGTGGCTTGAATCCGAGGCGGCACCAGACCACCTTGTAATCGGACCACGTGTACTCACCGAGACCGAACACGTTGTAGAACGTCCCATTGTCAAGCCACGTCGACGAACGGTCTTCGAGGGCCTGTCTGTGAGACTCGAGGTACTCGTACGTCTTGGGACAGTTGTTCTGCATCTCGGTCTCGTTGTCCTCGTTGGCCTTCTTGATGGGGACAAGATGTAGTTCGTGACCGAACAATCCGTATTTCACCACGTTCTTCGACTTGATATAGGGGTAGACGTGGTCGTGTTCCAACTCGGCGAGCTGGCTTCTATCGATGCTGTACACATCAGTCGCGTCGTCCTTCACCCCATGCCGAATATTGTGTTCACACTCGCCGAGAGCCCGGTTCTCAGCGTCCTCTCTCACCCAAGATGAGGACGGTTCGTCTTCCTCAACCGGAATCATCCCTGTCTCTTCATGCTCCAACGTGTCCCGCATTCTATCGGCGGTAGAGAACTCCGGCTTCACATTACCCTTCTTCCAAGAGCCCGTTTCAATCGGGAATTCGGGCTGCTCGTCGGCTTCCATCGTGTAGATGGCTGAATGGACACCTACATCATCACCAAACGGCCGCAGTCTATTGAAGTCGTGAATGTGCCGTACCGCGACCGGTCGTGAATTCACTTGTTGGGTGCGGAGAAGACGCCCGGCAGGCCCCTTCATAATGTCCCGCTTCAGTACGAAGCTGGCATTCCCCTCTTCGGCGAGATAGTGGTGGACGCACACCCAGATGAACGGCACCGAGATGTCGTCGTTGACGTGGCCGAGCCGTGTCTCAACACCGTGGTGCGGGAGCAAGTCCAACTGCTTCACGTACTTCTCTCGCCACGCGTCTCGGACTGGTTCGGACAGGTTTCCCCACGTGATCCACGGCGGATTCCCGACTAAGTGGTCGACAGTCAGGTTGATCGATTCACCGCCGTACCGAATCTCGTCCTCCCGTGTCAGCTTCAACGAATCCGTCAGGAACACCGGAATCTCAAGACGGTCCACCTCTGACTCTTCGAGGACGGGGAGGAGCGAAAGAAGGTAGCTGAGCTTCGCACTCTTGACCGCGACCGGGTTCAGGTCGATGCCGTACACGGTTTCGGTGATGACGTCCACGAGCGCGTTGGGGGCAAGATCATCTCCCAACGCGCCCCGCTTGGCGTCGATACACGTGGCAAGGAAGATTCCCGACCCACAACCCGGGTCAAGGAACGTGTCGGTTTCGTAGTCAGCGACGTTGAGGTCTCCCACAGACAGTTCGGCGACTCCTCTTGGGGTGTAGTACTCGCCGAGCCGGAGACGCATCTCGTGAGAGATAATGCTCTGATAAAGACCACGGAGAAAATCCGAGTCCGAATTCACCAGATCGACCTTGCCAAGGAACTCATCGATGTTCCGCTTGATGGAGTCCATGTCGATGATCGCCTCGTGCAACGATTGGAAGCTGAACGAGAGTGCGTCTGTATTGTAGTTCGTCTCCTGATTGACGACTTGGAACCCGAATTGCCGTTCCGCGAACTCAATGATCTGGTCAACGACGAAATCGTAATACAGAGTGTCGATGAACAGGCTTTTTCGAGGGTTGGTTATTTCGAGTCCGTTAAAAATGTCTCCGTGACTATCGGTGAAGAACTGTTCCCACTCGGCCTGCGCTTCCTGAAGCTGTTCATCGGACGAAAGCGCTTCTACCGCGTTTGACGTATACCGTTCGTATAGACGACTATTCCGGCCCCACGTGCTGAAGATTGATGTGTTACCTGCCATTTGAGATCCTTGTAATGCGTTGGAACCAATTTTGTCGTCCTATCTTATAAGCATTCGATGAATGCGTGCATCGACCGAACCAAGATCAAGAAACGTTTTCTGGAGATTCTACTAACCACCGACTCAGTGGTGACCGAGCTTTCTCGATAATCCTCATATGTTGGTGCCGTCTCAAAGCGGTCTAGAGTTTAGCGTTGTGATGAATCCCGTTCTATCGGTTACGATCTTAGAACTGCGTGCACTCAGTGCACAGTGATTTCATCTCGTGATAGATTCTAATTAATTTGCGTTCCAACTCACCGGGCAAACTCTATAGGACTTTGCGACGCGATCAAAATCTTGAGTACTGACTTCTACAGATGAGAGTCGACCTGAAAGTCGAGACACCCAGAAAACCCAGCACGGGATTGAAACACGTCGTAGAGTCCGAGATGATCCAGCAGCGTGAGTAAGAAAATCCTACTTGCTGGTAAGGCCAGCACAATAGCTTGTAATCGAGTTATACGATAACATGATCGAACCCAGACATGCAAGACTGCGAACGCGTATGCAGCACGCGGTTCTTGTCAGATTAGGAGGATTTCAACAGAACCGAATAACCGAAACAGTGACTCAGAAGAAGACCGATGCTGTTGAACACGACGCTGGTTGGTACGCACTCATATTGAGTATGAATCCAATATGTTGTCATGGGTTGGGTGGTCCGACCAAGACAACAGGTACAATGATATTGGCGGGATGGGAGCGGACGTAGCACACACGTCATTTCACGAGTTAACACATCCAAGCCATTGCAAACATAGTGCCTCATCCACCGTGTTAGGAATGATTCTCAGATCATACAAACAGTAGCTACCGCCACTACGACCGTCGTTTCGCTTGTTGGTTCTAACGCATTCGTTCTGTCGGGTTGGTTAATCCGATCGGTCACGAAGTTGCCGCCAACTTCATTTTACACGAGAATCAGTTATCACTTAATTACTACTGAGTCGGCTACCAAGGCTAACCAACAAAACTAGTCATAAACCTCATTGTGTTGGTTAGCAAAGCAAACAAAAGATTCCAACCCTCACTTTGGTTTTATTGACAATACTGGCAGAGTATTCTTGAGGTTTAACCAAAGACAAATATTTTACAATAATAAGTGAGAAATATTGATAGAGTATTTATATGTGTTTAATATAATTTTATAACATATCGAAATGTATATTTTGAATTATATCATATAATTTCAACTCAAAAGTAGAAAACGGGTACTATAACCGCCCTAAGCTACGTTTCTGTTTCCTCACATAAAGACGAAACTAGTCCTGTTTGGTCTATCAATTTCTGTTTTCTTCTCAAGTCCGAAGAAAATTTCTAGCGAGGAACGATAGTTTATGTGAAGTCGAAGAGTGTTTTCTCTTTGATATTTTTCTCTAAAAATTCGATCTCTGCCTCATCTTCACTACAAGAAACGTTATTTCCACGTGTGTAGTATTTGCCATTTACCTTCAATATCCTATCTTCATTGGAGAGGATTTCGAACGCTTGTCGATAATGAGTCACCTTAAACACGTTTTTGTCTAGTGTCTCGCTAAGAAGTTCTCGGAACAGAATAGTCTCATTTTCATACTGCTCATGCAGGTTTGAAGCGAAATCCCTGATTCTCTCATCAATATCACTTGTATCCCCAAATCTAGTGAATGAAAGTTGCTCATCTTCAAACCCAACATGGTCAGGGCCGAGGTATGCGTAGTTATCATCAGCACCTGCATTATACATGGTCTCTTTCATGATCTTCAAGCCGTCTAGATGATTTGTGACGTGGACTAAGTAGTAGCAAACTTGTCGTTTGCCTTCCTCAACCATCTCAAACGGCATGGTAAATTTGGCATCTGTATCAGACTTCCACTGACGTTCGTAGATGTCGCAGAGCAATTCAGCCCGCTCATCTTTTTCCATCGAACCATCAATCTCTTCTAACCAAACATTCGTCCCTAATGTATCGGTGTTGGTTTCTTCCTTATCAGGGTCGAAGAGATATGTGGCCATTTTTCCTGCCATCAAGTTAATTAGTAACTCTAAATTCTGATCCCGCAGAGAGAAGAAATCTGAAAGTAGCTCGAAGGGAATGTCTTTGTAACCAAATGGATCGACGAAAATTAACGAAGGTGGTAGATCATCATCTTGATGTTCTTCAATAAACTGAGGAGCCCAATCTTGAAATTTTGAATGGATGCAAGTGGGATTGATTCGGTTATCGACATCATGTTCGTGTTTGTGGACTGATTCCTTCAATTCCTCGAAATAGTCAGGGTCCTTCTCCACAAAGATACATTCAAACTCCTCCACGCGATTGCTGACACTGTTGGACTCAGACAGTACTTCATCTGCGACATCCATCGCAATCAGTGGTGATCCTCTAGTGCCATCTGGGTAGATTCCGGAACCTGCAAACCCATCAACAAAGAGTAGTTTCGAGTCAACCCTACTAACTTTCCTAATCCAAGGCTTCAGATACAGGCGGAGAATCCGGTGTTTCATTTCTGTTTGTCCCTTATTCCGCAACTTGGCGTCGGTAGTTTCTTCCATTATATTATCACCGAGGGACATTCTAGTCCATGCTCGTTATTATCAATTAGAATGACCTCTTGACCTAAAAACACTACCCCGGATGACCCCCAATTCCCTCATGGTCACGCTATAGCTGGGAACTGGGGTAAATTTCCGTTCGGTGTATCTCGCTCTGCAAATTCTTCTGGGGACTGCCGATCACGCCATGATTGAAGCCATGTCGCAGTCTCATCAGAAACATGTTTGATCAGCTCCTTATCCGGCCATAGATGTACCGGTAAATCTAATTCCTGACCAATTTCCTGTACCCATTGAAGATGCTGTACACTGTATTCGACCCACTTTTCTCTATCCCGGAGTTTATCTAGCTCTGCAGCGAGTTCATCTTCACCAGCCTCTTCAGCTGCAGTTATCGTCATACCAAAATTCCCACCACGAGGATTGATTGGTTCATGGAACACGACTGCTGGTTCACAGGTTGAAATCTGTTCTAACTGCTCCCTGAGGTCCTGTTTATTTTGCGTCGGATATGTCGGGCTTAGACTGACAAACGTCTGTACGCCGTGCTCATTGAATTCTTGCAGGCCACGGAGTCGATGGTCTGCGGCAGGGGCGCTTGGCTCGATCGCTCTCAATTGGTCGCTATCCATGCTTGGAATTGAAGATCCTACTGTCACGTATTCCCCGGCCTGTTTGAATACATCAATATCCTGTAATGCGAGAATCGGGTTCCGAGTGAGAACGCGCGTGTACTTTTCATGGCTTGTGAGTGCGTCAACTACGTTGCGAGTGATCTTCCCTGCACGCCCATCCATGTAGCAGTCTGTAGAAAATGATACACCAACGACTCCTCTACCGCGTCGAGTTTGCCGCCATACTTGTTTTCTGTCTAAATGTCCATCCAATCGTTCACCCAGACCATCCCGGTAGAGAATGTATTGTCCCCACTCCTTCTGTCCGTTTTTTACACCCACCTCTTCTTCGAGCATGTCTGGGCGCGTTCGAATATTTGGGGTTGACGGCACGTAGCAGAACTTACACCCGTGCCGACAACCAGTAGCGACATTTACCACGTAATCACAGAGATGTTTACTATTCAGCCCTGATTCACTAAGAATTGCTTTCGTGGGATCTTTACCTGTCCGCACGGAATCTTGTGGATTAGTCATTGTATTGTTATACTTCTTTGGGCGACGTACAAAAACGTTGACCAAAAATAGGAAGTGATAGAGGAATCCATATTCTAGTTTCACTTCCACTCTACTTCACGCAGTATTTTCCGTATCGGTATCATAGTAGAGAATAACATGCGGTTAGAGTCTGTCTGGGAAACTGATGGTGATTTCAACCGTGCGTTTTATCTTGAAGATTCTTCTGGGGAGGTCATTAGAGAATTTGAGGATTATCCGACCCTTGACCAGCTCCGAAATGCAGAGAAACAGGAACAGGAAAGACTCATCCTCACAAACCTTGGAATTCCCTGTGCGAACTGTACTTCCGAGATTACTGATCGGTTTGCGGCAGATCCGCGGGGGAATTTATTGTGCTGGGATTGCGCTGTAACTACAGACCATTCAACAGAGGCCGGAATCCGTGTTAATACGGATCCGTCTGAAGCGACAGTTAGTTCTTCTCAGTTACACAAAAAGAGCCTTTGCGACCACGTGCTTAACGTGGCGACCGGGTGTCGGCATGGATGTAAATTTTGTTACGTCCCAACGACACCCGGATACGAAACCCGTAAAAAGTTATTAAATAAACAAGTTGGTGTTGATGATCGCCAGCAAGAATGGGGGAGTTACTTACTCTACCGAGATGACGTTCCTGAACGCCTTCATACGGAGTTGACAACAGGGTCTGGCCTGCAATTAGAGGAAACTAACCGTGGTCGTGGTGTTGTGATGCTCTCTAGCGGTACTGATCCATATCAGGATAGAAGAGCAGCACAAATAAGTCGGGGAGTCATTCATGAATTGACGTCGCACGGAATTCCTGTCCGAGTGTTAACGCGAAGCTCGATCGTGGTACAGGATGTTGATCTATTGCTTGAAGCCGGAGACGCAGTGAAAGTTGGGACCTCAATCCCATCATTCGACCGTGAAATTGTGAATGCGTTAGAACCAAGTGCGCCGCCTCCACTCACACGCTGGCAGACACTCGATATGTTGCAATTAGAGGGTGTATCAGTGTTCATCTCCATGTCTCCAACGTATCCGACGATGGATGAACACGGACTCCATCGATTGCTCACGCGGGCAATAGCTCTACGACCGAGTGTTGTGTTTCATGAGCCGATCAACCCGCGAGGACAGAACTTCGAAATGATGGTGGAAGCCTTGGAAGATGCTGGTCTTTCTGATGCTGCGAACGAATTTCATCGGTTACAAGACCCACATGAGTGGGTGGAGTACGCGTTGAAGCATTTGAACTGGGTACAACAGAAAACAAGGGAATTAGACGGCCCGCCAGTTCACTCATGGCCTGACCGAGATCTGCTCAAGGCCACGAAAGGCGAATTACGTGACCAACTAGCAGCAATGCGTCGAGCGCCCTCACCCGAGTCATTCACCGAAGAGCAACCACCAGAACACGCTGAAGCGCACTCACCACTGTTCGAATCCTACGAAGAAATCGAACATCTGGTTGTCCCAGAAATATAGAATTACCTTCTCTCACTGATTCAGCCGGGTTTTAGAAGATTTGGAAATAGCACCCTTCCATTTATAGATCTACAAGGCCGTGTCGATGTACCATCATGCTCACCGATGCGCGGGTGCTCCAACAAGAGTTCATCTCACGAGAGTTTGATGACCGATTAGACCCATTGTTGCCAGTGCCTGACTTCCTGGCATCAGCGTTGGTGCTAATGTTCCGTGAGGGTGTGCTTGATCCTCCTGACTGACGAGTCCTAATTTCCGGATTTTCCTGATTCCCGCTAGCGACGCGCATTCTGTTCTCACCAGTAATTCACGGGTTTCTTATCAGTCTATTTTAATGATTTTCTAAGACGATGTGATTTCCCGGGACTAAGAGCTGAGATCGCCCACTATCAGCAATATCGACCGCTATCCGTTTGAACGAACTCTACCCTCCGAACTTGTGACGTTCCAGAGATTCAGCATGCTCTCAGCTACAAACCACCAGATAACCAACAATAGTTGACTGATTTACTAGCCTATTTCCTTTGCAATCACTACGAAGCATCAGAAAAGTAGCTTTCAAATCGTGGAGGTACTAACCTCTCCGGGTCTATTCTTTACAGAGTTCGACCAGCAGCTTCTTGAACGATACAAAACTCCTGGCGAAGGCAGTATTTCTCATGGGTTTCCAGCAGGGCTGCCAGTCTCGACTAATGTTCCAAATTAATGGATTTAACTACCTTGACTCGGTCAACTTAGGGATTACAGATGAGTGTTGGGAGCCCGAAAGTGCCAGTTGTTGGTGTCGGAGATAAGTAATCTGTTGATGATGCAGAGATGGGCTGAGGAAGAATCTCCGTGAACGTGTAATAGCGTCTGACTGCTGAGTTCATCCTCTGTACGCAGCACAACGCTCTAAATCTACTAGCTATATAGGTTTTCAACAGACCCAAGAAATTCTAGAAACCACTCTCAAATGAGGCAATTGTTCTATCCCAGCTCAACTCTCACTTAGTTTTAAGCGTAGTAAGAATATACTTTCATTGAAGACTCGGAGTTGCGTTTTGACCCCGGCCCGTTTGAGGGATAACTGAGTTCAGTTCGCATGTGTAGTGTGCAGTAGATTCACGTGAACAATTCTCTAAAGAAGAGGATTACAACAGAGCCGGATTACCTACTTACATCCAAAGAGAGAGTCAAACCTATTTTAAAATTGACCCTAAAAAGATAGAATCCATCGTCAAAACTTGTTGGATAAAAAGAATTATTCTGATTCGACTCATACCGGAGAACAAGACATTGAAAACCGAAAGAATCTCATCTAATTTGGACGATTTCGCCCAGCGAGTAGAAGCTCTAACCCAAAAAGGAGACATCCAACGCCCCTGGCCCACACTTCGAATCTTGGGTAGACGCAACAAGGAGCGGCTGTGGCAACAGTATCTCGCATACTTTTTGAACCCGAACCGACCACACGGCTTCAACGGAGAATTCTTAGAAGAGATTCTCAAGTTATTTGCTAATAAAAGTAATTTCTCAACCGGTTTTATTCACCCCGATCTGGAACGGATCGAAATTGAAACAGAAGCTACAGGCAGCGAGGGACGTCCAGATATCGTAATCCATCATAATGAAAAGTGGTTCGTTTGCATTGAGATGAAGGTTGACTCCGGGTTCAATAGCGGTCAACTCGAACGATACTCGAAAGCAAAGGAATTCGGCAATGTTACCGTCTCTAATTTCGATCCGGAGCGTCGTCTGTACATCTATATCGATACATCTGAACCTGATAAGTTCAAACAGAACCAAGGACTGGATCATAAGTTCAGACTGTGCAAATGGGAAGATATTGCGAGGGTGATCGACACACTACAATCGCCTCCGAATGGACACTATCCAATTCGGAGTATAGAACAGCTCAGAGATTTCAGGAACCTAATTGCCACTAAGACGAACATGAACGAGAACAGTGAAACCATTCGACAACTGAAGGAAGAGTACATCAAAAACAGGGAAGCCATTGACACCGCCAATGAAGCGGGTGAAGAATTCGTCGCTCAAGAGCTCGCACATGAGTGGGTGCATGCGATTACTGAGGACGATCAGTATAGACCATATTTTTGGGATGATACTTGGAGAATTAAATACCGGGGCAATAGCGATTCACCCGGATGGGGTCAATTCTACAAAGAAGGGTGGAAGCAGAATGGTGATCTAGACATTGATATTCATTTTGAGCATGAACCGAAATGGAAGCACTTTAGGGAAGGAAAAATGGTATTCACCTTGGAAATTGAAGGGGAAACACCTAATAATAATGCTATTAAAAATATATGGAACAAAGAAAGATCTTCAATAAAAGATATTCTACCTGAAACCAGCAGAATTCAATCTCCCGGGGGGAGAAACAAATACGCTTTAAAATCCAAGGAAGGCTGTTACAAATACAACCCTGGCGATCCAGATGCGTATTTTGAGTCACTAAAGCTGGCGTTGGAAGATCACAGCCCTGTTGCGGACGTCGTGGATGAAATCGTGGCAGCTCTACCGCTTGACGATCTATCCAACTTCGAGTTATAAATTATTGGCTCTGTAGTTTCGATACACGGCGGTTGATTTCACGGATATCGGACGCTCCAGCGAAGGTTGTAAACGGTCGCTTTCAGCAGCATTTTACGGAACTCAAGCCACCAACTCCGCGCACGCACGGCAGCGCCGAGCGTGCGCTTGATTGACGAGAAAACGGTCTCTGACATGGACCGCTGGTGGTAGCGATCACCGTCCATACCGGCGTTATGAACGTGATCGAGTGGATTCATGATTCTGTGCTTGATTAGCGGCCTGATGCCGTTTTCGCGGAGTTCGTCGCGGAAGGCTTTCGCGTCATAGCCTCGGTCGGCGGCGAGGCTTCGCAGGTTGCCCGGCGCAACGCCGGCGACCTGCGGGCCGATCTTTGCGTCGTGTTTCTTCGAGGTCGTTGAGTGGATGTCGGTGATGTACAGCGTTTCGACATCAACCAAGGCAGTCATTTTCAGTGCTCGAACGCGGTAGTTCGTGCGGTTGGCGTAGTGGCGGCTGGGCTGATCACGGTCAAAGCCAGTTGAATCGATAGCCGCGTGGCCAGTGCGTTTCTCGGCGCGTCAGCCGAGAAACGCACGCCACGTCTTGGTTGGAATCCGCTCAAACCACGTGCGAAGCACGGTGTAGTGAGGCAGCCGCGTGAGGCCGATCTCTTCGAGGAGGCCAGGCATTTCTGAGAGCAAATCCACCGCGACGCGGTAGGATTTGCCCAGCTCGATGCAGAGTGCATGCAGTGCGAGCATTGCCCACTCGGCGAACCCGCCACCCCCTTCGGGCTCGGCGGGTTCGTCCGGATTAGCGACAACTGATTTAGGATGTCACACCAATCTGTCTCTTCGCTTTCTACAGCAATAACGCAGTCGTAACCCTCGGGTCTAGCGAAACTACAGAGCCAAAAGAGTAAATACAGGCTCGTCATCACCAAGACCACCGATACTCTGAAGCCCAGCAAGTAACTGCTCAAAGGTTCGGGTGTTTCGAGCAGCGTCCTCAAGTTGGTCAACCTGTACGATGCAAGTTATTCCTTCAGTTTCTAACTGGTCAGCAACGTCTTCGATCACCTGGCGAACTAGTCGCTGCGCGGCCCTTTGCTCAGCGCGTCGTATACAAGCTCTTAAAAGTGTATCTTTCCGGCTCCACGTCTATCGATGATCGAGACGTGACCTGCACGGGTGAGTATGTGGGAGGCAACTTCCTGGAGAAGAGACTCGTTGACCCGGACTGCGACCTGTGCATCGGGAAGTGATTCCGCTGCGAATGGAGTACAGTTCTTGACGAGACTCAGCTGCTTCCCGTTAGCATGGGCCTCCTCGACTTCGTCGAGTGCCGATGTGAACTGATCAGCCATTGTACGTTTGATATAATGTTAGCCCTAATCTTAAGATTAAGTCAGACGCTTGTCTGCCAGAGAATAGAAGGTGTATCTTGAATTCACATTTATTAACTACTTTTTAGTCTCTGATGGTCCGAAAAGCAGATAATAACCGTTGAGTCTTGACGTATTATTTGTTTCTCAGCCTAGAACCGCTATGCTGGCTGCCTTCAGATGGTTATCACCACGTTCTGATACTCTAGCACGAACGTGGGTACCGGAGTAGAGATGAAGGCCGCAAGGGTAAATGAAGACAGCAACGTCGTCGTGGCGTGCGTAGGCTTCCCGGCCATTGTTTTCCTGAGGGCTTTTGAGCACGATTAGGTCGAGTTGCTCACCAACCGTGTATTGCTTTTTTAGATCTCCTGTTAGGGCCTCTTCGTGCGCTTCCTGCTTCGTTTGGGGTTTGTGGACGTTCATTTTGGATCGGTATTTTGGTTGCTGACCTCGGGCGCGGGGGATACGGGACCTGAATCGACCGTAATCTCGAGATAACCGTTTTTCGGGTTTTCTCGAGCCCCAATATACGAAAGATGAGCAAAGTACTTGATTCACTTACGTATAGTAACTACTTATGGGAGATGAAAAAAGACCAAAGTGGGTTTCTTACTCTTCGAAAAACAAAGATGATCAGCCGGATCCAAATGATATAAGCTATGCCGATGCTACCGACTACCAGAAAACAGATTTCGGACCCCTTCCAGGTCAATATAACCCATCTGCCCGATTACAGCGATTGAACCGCCGAGAAGGGTACAGCCCAACCGAAGCTGACAAGCCACGATTTGCTGGTGCTCTTGCATCAGCTCTCAACCTTAGCGAAACCCACACTAGCGAAGTTTACTCAATCATGTCTAATCTAGACCTCACAGCTTTCGGTAATCAACGGCGTATCGAGACAGTCGCTCTTGGAGTTATCGTCGTCGTGGTGAATTACGAGCGGTTCTACCGACAACAAAACCCAGAAGCTGACCGTATCGCTGAGAGCAGAGAGTTCAGGAACCTAATGAAAGACCTTGAGATCAATTATTCAGACATAGGAACAGCCAAGCGAATCGTGAAGCAGGAGCTAAAAAAGCAGGAGTACTTCTAACCT
>LFCJ01001683.1_pt1 | contig 15612 bp, 15 predicted proteins | sample 643141 | NCBI WGS metagenome assembly LFCJ01 (sample SAMN03766243, study PRJNA286221) | soda lake metagenome | biome: soda lake; feature: Kulunda steppe; material: water; isolation source: sample B1-Br-g2 brine of Lake Bitter-1 | place: Russia: Kulunda steppe | collected 2010-07 | reverse complement strand
GAGGAGCCATCCCCGATCGTCGAGACGGACAGCGACGACAGTTCACCGTTCGGCGGCGCAATCGCCGATGAGTCAGTCCTTTCCGATTTCGTCGACGACGTCGGAACTGGTGGGAACGCCGACGGGTCGGTGGCGACGCTCGGTGCGGGCCAGGAGGTGGCCGGCCGAGGTGCCGGCGTCTTCGACCAGGACGAGACACTCGTCGCCTCAGCCCACGACGGCGACGAGACGGTCCAGATGCTCGAGTTCTATCTGAACGATAATCGGTACGCAATAGAGATCGAGCGAATCAGTGCGATCGTCGAGATGAAACGGATTACACGATTCCCTCGTGGGCCGGAGCCGATCGACGGCGTGACTGACCTTCGCGGCGAGATTACGGCCGTTCTCGATCCGACCGCCTTGCTCGATGTCGAACGCAACGAACTCACTGACGATCAGTACATCGTAGTCTTAGAACGTGACGACGACAAGCAGAAACTCGGCATTCGTGTCACCGACGTTCTGCAGGCGGTGACCTATCGGCAGTCACAGATCGACGAGACCGGCAGCGTGATGGATTCGGCCGAACACCAACACGAGTTCATAAACGGCATCATCAAGAAAACGACCGACGACCGGACCTCGCTGGTCACGTGGCTCGACATCGACGAAATCATCGAGAACACCAACTGAGTCGGTCACTGACAGACTACAATGGCAACTACCAAATCGACGACGAAATCCAGTACGCACGTCCTGGAGTTCGATCTCGGCGACAATCGCTACTGTGTGGATATTGGCTACGTCGCAGAGATCGTCAACACGGACAAACTAACGCCGATTCCGAACACCCCAGAACATATCGAAGGGGTGATGGATTTACGCGGCGAGACAACCAAAATCGTCAATCTTCGGAAGACCTTCGGCGAAGCCGACAGCGACGACCTCGGTGATCGAATCATCGTGTTCAAACGCCGACGCGGCTCGAACGAACGGATCGGCTGGCTCGCCGACGAGGTCCATCAGGTCAGAGAAATCCAGACAGAGCGGGTTGATACGGCCGTCGAAGGCTCTGAAATCGCCGGTATCGTCCGTCACGAAGACGACTTCGTTCTCTGGATCGACCCCACGGCCGTCCAGGTCTGAAACTCTGGCCCCCAGACGGATAAAGAGATATATATGTCCACTGCAGAGTACGGTATAACTCACACAACAGTAGCGTGTCACCCCATTCCCCCTACAGACGAGCATGACTGAAGATATCGTCGCGGATTTCACTGGCCGATTCTTTATCAACGCCGGCGACGACAGTACGCCGACCAGCGGCCGGATCATCATGACGAAACGTCGGTTAGTGCTTGCCACCACCGATGACAAGACCACGATTGCCCTCTCGCGTGTCATCGACGTCAACGTCGGCAGCGTGCCCAACCACGTCAAGAACTTCTTCGACGATAGCGCCACCATCGGCTACGAAGGAGCCGACGGCAGTATCCAGAGTGTCGTCATCGAAAGCGAAGGCGAAACCCTCGAGACGTTCGTCGCAATCTTGTTTCGGTGTCTGCTCAACGGCCGGACGGTCGCGGTGAAACATCCCGCACGCGTCGGTGGACGGGTGAAGGATACGCCCGTCACCACGGGCAAATTGCGGATCAAAAAGCGTTCGATCGAGATCAAGACCAACCGCGAGGTGATCAGTCTCGGTATCGAGACCATCATGAACATCACTCGATCGAACAAACTCGGCGACCGGGCCGAACGGGTCACACTCGTCGTCAAATCCATCGACGACGACGGCCTATCGATGACGTCGCTAATCTCGCCATCGAAAGGCCAGTACGTCAACTTACTCGCCAGATTTCTCAGACTCGAGTTCGACGAGATTCGTGAGGAGATCGAAGAGATCGACCTCTCGGATCCCGAAAAGCGGGTACTCGTCAGCGTTCACGCGACCCACGGAGATATCGACTTTACGAACATGCTCGATGGTAACCCCGCCTACGTGACCAACGTGTTGAACTCGGTCAAAAACAAAGACCTGATCGTCGAAAACGGCGACCGCCTCTCGTTGACGCCGAAAGGCCGGGTCATCGTCAGCCAACGTATCGAAGACGTCAACGCGTGAGCTGCCGGGACCGTTGAAACCGATCCTCGTCGATGACGGCGAAATCACGGCGTCGATGCCCACCGAATTGTTGTCAGGATGTTCTATTCTGTAAATTGACACCAGTCTCTCACCGCTGACGGGACGGCCAGTAGGCATATCGGCTGTCATACGTTTGGTCAACATCATTAAGTCATCCCGGTGTATTCTCCCGCCTATGGACGTGTTGATCACAGACGATTCTGGGTTCATGCGCGATCTTCTGCGTGAAATTCTCGAGGAAGATCACAACATCGTCGGCGAAGCTGAAAACGGCGTCGAAGCTGTTGAACTCTATCAGGAACAACAACCCGATATCGTCTTTATGGACATCGTGATGCCGATCAAAGACGGCATCGAGGCGACCGACGAAATCACCGATATGGATCCCAATGCGACGGTCGTTATGTGTACCAGTGTCGAGCAAGCAGAACAGATGAAAGACTCGATCAAAGCCGGGGCGGAAGGCTACATTACGAAACCGTTCCAAAAAGAGAGCGTGCTCGAAGAGATAAACAGCATCGCGGCCAAGTAACGTTTCTATGGAAATCGACATTCGCGAGCTCGAAACCTATCAACAACTCGCTCACGACGGTGCACGGTCGGCCGCCCAATCACTCTCACAACTGACCGGCATCGAGACGCGCGTACAGGTAACCGACGTCTCGTTGATGTCGCCGTCGAGTCTGGAATATGAGTTCATCGGAGACGACTTCGCTGGCGTCAACATCGATCTGAGCGGCGAAATCGCCGGCGAGGTCGTCCTCGCGTTCGACGACACAGCTCGACGAGCAATTACGGACACGCTGGTTCCGGCCGACGACCCCGAGAAGAAAAAAAGCTCGATCAAAGAGGTCGGCAACATCATGACCTCCGGCTTCGTCGACGGCTGGGCGAACTACCTCGAGGCAAAGATCAAGAGTTCGCCACCGCGGTATATCCAGGGGTCCGGCAAGGACATCCTGCCCAAATCGGCGACTGATAGCGACACCCACCTCTTTGTCTTCCGCAGCCGTGTCGAAGCCTCGAAAGGCGCAGAACCGATCGATTTCCGTATCCTGCTCGTTCCCGACTCCACCTCGATCAAACGCTCACTCGAGCCAAAAACTGACAACATCGTCTCACTCGAGAAACTCGAGGTGTTCAACGATATGACCAAAGAGGGAGCCGAAAAATCGGCGGCGAACATCTCTTCGATGACGGGAATCGAGACGACCGTCAACATCAGCCGACTGAGTTTGATGCCGATCAAGGACATCCCAAAGGAAGTCGGCAGCAAACGCTATGTTGGCACCGTCATGGAGTTTCGCGGAAAGATCGGTGGGTATCTGGTTATCCTGTTCGACCAACCCTCGGGTCGGGCGGTCGTCGACGCACTCGTTCCGATGGAAACCGACAAAGACTGGGGCGAAACCGAACAGGGTGCCTTGCGCGAACTCGGCAACATCATGACCTCCGGATTCGTCGACGGCTGGGCGAACGTCTTAAACGGCGAGATCAAACACTCACCGCCGAAATTCGTCGCCGACACCGGTGAGTCGATTCTCCGACCGATTACGTCGAAACTCGCACAGACCGACGATCATGCGTTCATGCTCGACTCGAACATTCAGACCGACGGCAACCAGGTCTTTACCTGCCAGATGCTTGCACTCCCCCGTCGGGCCGAACTCGAGGACGCACTCGATGAACTGCTCCTCGAGAACGTCGGAAACAGCCAGGTCAACCCCGAAGACCTGTTTTAGTGTCGAAACAACACCATATCATCCGTCCGACGGACGAGACAGAAGGGGACACCGTCGTTTTCCGGAAAACTGAACGCCTGTCGCTCGATAATCAACAGCCGATTGAACTCCTTTGAACACGCAGGGCAGGTAAGACCGTCGCGGTTTTCGAATACGGCCGTCTCACCCGAATCGGAAATCTGTTTGACCTGATGGCGGTGATCGTGGATATCGAACTCGGGATCCATATCCACCACTTCGAGCGAAGATATCTGAACGTTGTGGCGAAACTCAGGCGAGCTGGTAGATTCGGTGTCGGCTGTCGACTGCCTCGAACGTCGATTTGAGTTCCGGTGGGATCGTCTCGCTTTTGCCAATAACGAGATACCCACCCTCACGAAGCGACTTCGAAATCGTCTCGAGCATCGCCCGTTTGTACTCGGCGTCGATATAGATGAACAGATTCCGGCAGGTAACGAGATCGAAGCCGGATTTCGGCCGCCCGTTTATTAGGTCGTGGCGCTCGAAGGTCACCAGTTTCTTTACCTTCTCGCTGATCTGGAACGTCCCTTCCTCAGGGTCGTACGCAGCATACCGGTCGTAACTGTCGAGAAACTCGAGTTCAGCGGCGATATCGGTCGTCCGGGACTCCTTGTAGACCCCCTCTCGAGCGGTCCGGAGCGCCGGCCGACTGATGTCGGTCGCGACGATGTCGACGCCTCGTTCGTCGATCCGTCGGTCGTCGTGGACGAGCATCGACAGCGAGTATGGCTCTCTGCCGTCGGCGCAGGCGGCCGACCAGATTTTGACGCGTCTTCGTTCGGAGGAAAGATCCGCGAGAACGTCTGCAATGCCATCCCAGACATCCGGGTTTCGGAAAAATCCCGTGACGTTGATGCTCATCGACTCGAGCAGTTCCCGCTGTTCGTCCTCGTCCGATCGTAGTAAGTCGAAGTACTCGTCGTACTCTTCACAGCCACTCCGGCGCATTCTGGCAGTGATCCGCCGGTCGAGATAACTGTTGTTATAATGACTTGTCGCAAAGTCAAGATCCCGCTCGATATACTCAAGAAGGTCCCCAAAGGTATCGTCTGTCACCACGTGAAACTCACTCGATCCGATACAGGAGTGTAACGGTCATAAGTGTACTGACCACGACGACAGTATCCGGCGGCTCGATCCGTCTCGCGGCTGATCTACCTACTGACCGGTTGCTGTACCTTCGCTTCGATTAGTCGACGAATACCGGACCAAATCGGCTGTCTAGATTAGAATGGGAACAACGAGTCGGCCTCGAGGTCACGCTCTAGCAGTTCGATCTCGTGGCCATCCTGATCTTTCGTAAATGCATACATGTTGTCGTTGCTCTCGGGGTCGCGGTAGTCGTCGGCTTCGCGTTCGATCAGGGTATCCCAGTCGTCTTCGAGATCATCGACGCGGACACAGAGATGGCCCCAGGCGTCGCCCATCTCGTAGGTGCGCCCGTCGTAGTTGTAGGTGAGTTCGACGGCCATCGCCTCGGGAGCGGCGTCTTTTGGCTCGACGAAGTAGTTTGCAAAGGTATCGGACTCCCAGCGTTTGGTCTCGGTGTACTCGAACTTGCGGGTCCAAAAGCCAAGGGCCTCGTCTGCGTCCTCGACGCGGATCATCGTGTGATCGATACTCCAAACTGCGCCCTGATCGCGCTGGACGATTTCGACCTCGTGGCCGTCTGGGTCTTTGACGAACGCATAGCGGCCGCCACAGGATTCGGGGTCACGGTAGTCCTCGACGCCCTGATCCATCAACTGCTGGTAGTATTCCTCGAGTTCGCCCTCCGGAACCCGAACCGCAATATGGCCCCATGCGTCGCCCATCTCGAGGTCGTCGGTTCCCTCGTTGTGGGTCAACTCGAGGAAGGCACTTTCCTCGTGCATCTCTTCGGGACCCAGATAGACGATGGTGAAGCCATCGCCCTCATACCGGTCTTTTTGTTCGTACTCGAGGTGGGTCTGGTACCACTCGAGGGATGCTTCGAGGTCGGTGACGCGGATCATCGTGTGGTCGACGGTGCCGTCCATATGCGTCTGCACACCCGGTACGGGCAAAAACGTGGCGGACCGGCTGTAGGCAAAAACGTAGCGAAGATGGTTCAAAGCGACGCGTGTGCCAGTCAACGGTATCGGATCGATCGGACGGAAAGCTCTATCGACGAAGAATCAGTTTGAGCACGTCCTCATCCTCGAGAACGTGATCCGTGCCGACCTGTTGTTCGTCGTGAGTAGCACTCGGGCCGCTGACCCGTGCAAACCGGAAGCGTTCTTCCATCTCGCCGCCGAGTTTCTCGATTGCCTCGCCGACTGTCGTCCCCTGTTCGATGACCAGTGGCTCCTCCCAGTCGATACCACGTCCGGGTTTGTTCATATAGACCCGGATCAACCCGAGGTTCTCCCAGATACGGTCTTTGAGCGCCTCGAGGCCTTTCTCGGCTTCGGCGCTGATGAACGTTACCTCCTCTGGGTCGAGATCGCGTTCGCGCAGTTGCTCGTCGACGGTCTCTTTGTAGCTTGGCTCGATCAGATCGACTTTGTTGACACAGGTAATCGAGGGGATATACTCCCGATTTTCCATGAGGCCGTCTATCAGCCGGTCGATGGTGACGTTCTCCTGGAGATTCAAGTCGGCGTTGACATAGCCCTGATCACGCAGCACGTCTTTGATCGTTCCCTCGTCTAGGTCCTGGTCGGTACTCGAGGTGATCTTGATACCGTCTTTGATTTTCGGGCGAATCGTCACCCGCGGGGGCGTTTTGTCGACGCGGATGTTGATGTCGTATAACTCCTCTTGGAGGCGGTCGTACTGATCGATTTCGAACACCGAGAGGACAAAAACGATCAGGTCGGCATTGCGGACGACCGCAAGCACCTGCTGGCCGTCACCGCGGCCCGTCGCTGCGCCTTCGATCAGGCCGGGGACGTCTAACATCTGGATGTTTGCCCCGCGGTGTTTGAGCATTCCCGGGTTCACGTCTAAGGTCGTAAACTCATACGAGCCAGTCTCGCTTTCGGCGTTAGTCATGGCGTTGAGCAACGAGGATTTACCGACACTCGGAAACCCAACCAGCGCAACCGTCGCATCGCCGTGTTTCTCGACGGAGTAGCCGGTGCCACCACCCGCCGAACTCTGATTTTCGAGTTTCTCTTTTTTCTCGGCGAGTTTCGATTTCAACCGGCCGATATGGGCCTCGGTGGACTTGTTGTAGGGCGTGCTGGCGATCTCCTCTTCGATCTCTCTGATCTCCTCCTCGAGCCCCATTTGTCTCTAGCCTACCGGCCGGACCGAAAAACCCTTTCGAGACTGCGCGGCCGAATCGTCCATCGTCCACTACTCACTCGGCCTCGAGGAGGTACGTTCACAGGGCCATGACAGACAGTGCTAAAACGAAGTGATCGTCCTCGACGGCGTAGAGTGTTTTCGGTGTACAAACGGTTCGGACCTAGTACTCCGCCAAGCGTCGACTGATGCGTCGAACCGATACCCGCCGACTGGTTCGACCCATCAGTTCAGGCTTGCCAAAGCACTAGAGTTCGTTGCCTATGGGATGGCGCTCTCGTCGCTATTCGACGGTTGGCAACGACCATATTCTGACCCAGAAATTCGGTTTGAATATTTATATGATGGGGGTGTGAACAACGGCTGTATGCCTTTCAATACGGGAACGACGGTGTCCATCGGTGGGACCCGATCGGTCGCCGCTACGCTTGCACTGCTGGTGGCGCTTTCGATGGTCGCAGTCGGTGCCACTGTGGGTGTCACAGCAGACGAGACGGACGATTTCGAAATCGAAGTAGACGAGGATAGCCCAATCGAGACTAACGACCCTGAGACGATCGAGACTGACGACCCTGAGGCGCTCGAGGCGACCGGAGGAACGTTTTCGAGTGCGGATGAACTCCACTATCAGGATGACGGAAGCGGTGTGCTCGTCTATACGGACGACGACGAGGATGTCGACGAGTATCGACTCGGCGCTGACGTCAGCGAGGCGATGGCACACGTGTTGATCGCCGGTGACCACGACGCCGACGAAGATGTCGAGGGCTCGTTCAGCGCCGTTCTCGAAGACGATCTGTTTACGGCCGATGGCATGCTCACGATGGAGCAGCCACCTGAACTCGAGGAGTTAGACGTCGAGATGACGGCCGAACAGACCGCCGAAACGAACGAGTTCGATGCGGATATCTACGCGTTGATTGGCGGTGGCGAAGACGAGACACAGCAACTCTCGACGGCTCCACAGGCCCAGCAGGCCCAGTTGTTCGACTCCGCCGAAACCAGCGGTGAGGTCGACGTGACCGCTGAGACGTTCGCAACCAGTGGCGATGCCTCGGTCGAACTCGGTGCCTTCCTCGCCGAAGAGGGCGAAGACGAACGGTTTGCGTTCGAACTCTCCGAACTCGAGGACGGCTACGAGATTTCGGTTAGCGAGCGCGAGACTATTCAGGACTTCGGTGGCTTCGATGACGGTGGCTTCGACGACGGTATCGAAGACGACGGGATGGAAAACGACCCGTTCGGCGACCAGGCTGACCCCGAAGACGAGTGGGGCACGGAAGCCAACGCACAAGAAACGCTCGAAGACGAGTACGGCGACATCGTCGACGACATCGGCGGTGAGGTGACAATCGAGATCGACCACCACGAGTTCGAGGAATTAGAGGAGTCGACCTATTGGAAGGAACTCGACTACACGATCACCTACGAGGGCATCGACGAGGGCCTCGAGGATGCAATCGCTGAGGAACTCGTCGACGACCCAGATGCCGAGTTCACTCAGGAGGAAGCCGAGGCAATCGCCTCCCAGGTGACCGAACTCGAGATCGAAACTGTCGAGTTCGAACTGGAATCGGGTGACGGTGCGTTCGAGGCGACCTGGAACGTCGAAATCAACGAGTATGCCGCCTTGCTCGAGGCCTTTGTCGAGGTGAGTGAGGCGGCGTTCGAGGATGAGGAGTTCTTCGATGATGAGTTCGAGGAGTTCGAGGAGACGTTCGAGGCCCAGCAGGCCGCTGACCTCCGGACGACGATCGAGTGGGACGTCTACGCTGCCCCGACGGAAACCGGACAGATCGAACTCGAGGCAACGGCTACGAGCGATACCGAAAACTACGCTGCCTACGTCGAGGAACTCCAAGATCGCGGCGTCGACACCGCCGAGGAAGAACTCTTCTTCGAGTTTACCGCCTACACCGAAGACGGCGAGATCCACGTCGATGGCGAACTCGAGATTGGGATGGACGATCTCGCCGAGACCGCACTCACGTCCGTCACGCAGGGAATGCAAGACGATTCGGACGAACTCGGTAGCTTTGCCTCGACGCTTGCAGACTCCGAACTTGAACTCGCGAAAGTCGACGTCGATGTCGACAGCGAGACGGTCACGCTCGAGGCGGGTGCAGAGTTCGACGACGTCGATTCGCTGGTCGACGACGGGATGTTCGGTGACTCACTCGTCGTCACCGAAATCGCCGGCGAGGACCAGGATGACGAACTCGTCACCTTCGTCTCGATCGACGACGTAGACGAAGAGCTCTCCGAGGACGAACTCGAAGAGCTTGGCCTGATCGACGACCAGACGACCGTCTACGAACCCGGCGAGGGCGACCGCGAGCTCTCGACGGCGAGCACCGAAGAGGCGGCGTCGTTCCTCGAACTCGATTCGGGTGACAGCATCGCCGGCTTCGGAGTCGTCGCTGCGCTGGCTGCAATCGGCGTACTCGGTGTGGTGTTGCTCGCCCGACGACAGTAACTTCCTAGAACCTTTCGATCATTTTTCGGGGTGAACCGCCGCGTCGAACCCACCACGAACCAACGGTTTGGCGATGTGACGGCGCGCACATGGCGGCACTTCGTACCACCCTTCTTCGAGGTCACGCGTAATGGTGACAGTCTCTTTTTCGGGAGCGCTCGTTGCACACGCCCGGCACCGATAGCCCTGATTGTGACCTGCACTTTTCATCGACCGACCGCAGTCCGGACAGGTCGGCGTCACCGACTCGGTGTCGACGAGTTTTCTGACCGCAAATTTCTCGAGTTTGAGCGTCTCGCAGGCGAGTTCTCCACAGACGGTGAGTCGGTCACCAACCCGAAGTGCCCGAACCCGGTCGCGAAACCGTTTCGTCGGCTCGAACGCCACACACTGGATCCGTGTAGGGCCGTCACCCGTCGTGTGGGGGCTAGCAGCCGCTGTGTTGGACTCGTTCTCGAGGTCGAAAAAGACGTGACCACCACGGCGGGTTTCAGGCGGGCTGGCGACACGGCCCTCGAGGCGGTAGGCACGGCCGTCTCGAGTATCGCCAATCCGGCCATGACGGAGGTGGGCGTCAGTTCCCTGGTTGGTGACGAACAACTGGCCGGTAACAACGGGTTCGCTCTCGATTCGGTCGGCGACCGCTCGAACAGCGTCGGGGTCATCGCCGCGGATACCGTGGAGGATCGGGCCGGGGGTGTGTGGAACGCAGACGGTCTCAGACTCCTCGCGGTCGATCGTATCCCAGACGTCGGGATACCCCCAGTCGGCGGCGGCGAGGACACTCTCAGCGTCGACGTCCCGTCCCGTTCCCCAGCGGTCGGAGTCGCGATAGGAGATGTACTCGTAGGTCCACTCGTCGTACTCGGCCCAGGCACCGATGGCTGCAAGCGCGCCGATCCGGCCGCGGCCGTCGCCAGCATGCCACGTCCGGTAGCCGTGTCGGTCGCTGGTTGTAGCTGCCTCGTCGATTGCGATGTGCTCACGGATCGCTCGCCTCGAAAAGTCCGAGACGTCTTTGGGGATCGCGTTCTCGTCGTGGTCGGCGACGACGAGTCCGGGATTCGTCCGGTCGTCTGCAGTTTCTGCAAGCGAGGCGAGCGTCTCGCAGGCGACCGAAAACGCCCGATGGGGGTCGCAGTCGATGTGGATCGCCAACGCGGCGTTGCCTCGCGTTTTGTACTCGACGGCGGGGTTGAGTCTGACGAGTACGAGCCTCGAGATTGGGTCGCTCGAATCGGAGGTCATCTCGCCGGCCGGGTGGTTATCCTGTCGACATTCACGGCGCAGTCGCTCGGCAATCTGCGTGGCGACGTAGGTCGTACACATTCCGCGTTCGCGCGAGTCGGTGTCGTCGAGGCCGACGATGGTCATCGACGGTCGTTGACGGTCTGATGGCTAACGCGTTTCGGGATCAGTTGACGGTATATAAGCATATCTCCAGTACGGATCCGAACCGCCACACGCCGCCCGGATATACCGGGGAAAGTCTAATATAGGAGGAGTTGTCTACTTATGCCTATGTCCCGCTCGGCACTGGTCGGAAACGTAACCGCGATGTTATCGGATGCGGGTTTCGTGGTTAGCGACCGGTGTGCGATCCGGCCGAAGAGTTTCGACGTCGCCGCACGACGTAACGAGGATCTGTTGCTGATAAAGATCCTCGGAAATATCGACGCGTTCAACGAGGCGACTGGCCACGAGATGCGACGACTAGGAACGTATCTCGGCGCGACGCCGCTCGTGATCGGTCTGCGAAGTCGCGACGAGGATTTAAAACCCGATGTCGTCTACTTCCGCCACGGCGTGCCCGTTTTCAGCCCGGATACGGCTTACAACCTCTTTATCGAAGATGTTCCGCCGCTGATCTATGCTGCCCCCGGGGGACTGTACGTCAATATCGACGGCGACTTACTCGCCGACGAACGCGAAGGGAAAGACTGGAGTTTGGGCCGACTCGCAGGTGAACTCGGCGTCTCACGGCGAACCGTCTCGAAATACGAAGACGGGATGAACGCCTCCGTCGAGGTCGCGATGGCCCTCGAGGAACTGTTCGAAGCACCACTTACGAGCCCCGTCGACGTCCTCGAGGGAGCCGACGACGTCCACGAGACAGACGCCACCCCGGACGACCCCGAAGCCGACCCCGACGACGAGGAGGTCGTCGCCGTGTTGACACGGGCGGGCTATCGGGTCCATCCCACGGTCCGTTCACCGTTTAAAGCGGTCAGTCGCGAGGAAGATGACACTGACGACGATGTCGTCCTTACTGGTCACTCGAAGTTTACGAAAGCCGCCGAAAAACGCGCCCGAATCATGAGTTCGATCAGCCAGGTTACGCGTACACACTCGGTCTACGTCGTCGACCGCGCAAAACAGGATGCCGTCGACGGCACCGCACTCGTCGAACGCGAGGAACTCGAGAAACTGCGTGATGCCGACGAACTGAAAGCCGTGATCCGAGAACGGGCCGAACCCGAAGAAGCGGCCTAGATCACGGCCTCGAGTGTCGATTCCGTTTATCGGTAGGTTTCTTCGAGATACTCGACGATATCGTCGCTTTCTGGCATTCCTTCGACGCCAGTCGACTCGTCGGTGATAACCGGGACGCCCGTCTGACCGCTTACCGCTTCGACCTGGGTGCGTTCGCTGTGTGACCGTGGGACCTCGATGATGTCGTAATCGAGGCCGAGGTCGTCGAGTTTCGATCGCACTTTTGCACAGTAGGGACAGCCGGGGAGTTCGTACATCGTAATATCTGCCATATACCGTGATAGTGGCGTATGGCCTAAGAGCCCACCGGTCGACCCGCTGCTTGCCGGAACTGTTCGAATGTGGGTGTAAAACCGATCAGAACGTAATCTGACCCGCCTCGATGGCAAAGTAAACGAGGAAGTAGCCGATAAACGTCACGGCGAGAACCCACTGACCGAGTGAGACGTCTCGAGGGTCGCCCATTGCGGATTTGACAAGCGGATAGCTGATGATCCCTGCGGCGAGGCCGTTTGCGATCGAGGTGGTAAGTGGCATGACGGTGATCGTCAGGCCGCCGGAGATCGCCCAGGCTGGGTCTTGCCAGTCGATGTCGGCGACGCCTTGGAGCATGATGATGCCGACGACGACGAGCGCGAGGTAACTCGCGTAGGTCGGAATCGCGGTGATCAGTGGGACGGCAGCCAGCGAGACGAGAAAACAGGCACCGACGACGAGTGCGGTAAAGCCGGTTCGGCCACCTTCCTCGACGCCAGTGGAGGACTCGATGTAGGTCGTCACGGTCGAGGTACCGATCATCGCACCGGCGGTGGTGCCGACTGCGTCGGCCATCAGCGGCTTTTCGATATCGGGGAGGTCTCCTTTGTCGTCGAGGAAGCCGGCGATCTGGGAGACGCCGATCAGGGTCCCTGCGGTGTCGAAAAAGTCGACGAAAAAGAACGTGAACACGACGAGTGCGAACACGAGCGGATCCTCACCAATCATACCGAGCCCATCGACGAAGCCCCAAAACAGCGGCGTAAAGTCATACTGCACACCACCGACCCCGCTTTCGGGCGTGATGGTTCCGGGTTCGACCAGGCCGGCGAGTGTAACGACCCAGGCGGCGATAGCGGTCCCCAAGACCCCGATAATGATCGAGCCGCGGACGCCACGGGCGTACAACAGGAGCGTAAAGACCAGTCCTGCAAGCGAGAACGCAGCAATTGGGCTCTCTAAGACGTTCCCCAGTTGGACGAGCGTCGCATCGTAGGCGACGACCAGTTGCATCTCCTGGAGGCCAAGAAAGAGCAAGAAGACCCCAATACCGGCACCAACGGCGAACTTGACCGGTTCGGGGAACAGTTCGATGATATACTGTCGGGCACCCACGGCAGTGAGCGCAATAAAGAGCAGCCCCTCGACGAAGACCGCGGCCAGCGCAACCTGCCACGGCACGCCGAGCAAGAGGACGACGGTAAAGGTAAAGAAGGCGTTCAGCCCCATTCCGGGCGCGAGACCAAAGGGCCGTTTCGCATAGAAGGCCATCACGACAATCGCGATGATCGAGGCCAGAATCGTCACGACCGCGAGCATCTGTTGGACCTCGAGGAACGTGTACGTCTCAGCGCCGATCGTGGTTGTCGAGTCCGGTCCAAGCGCATCCGGCGGTTCGCCGAAGATAGCCGGTGTGAGAATCGAGGGGTTGACGACGATGATGTAGGCCATCGCGAGAAACGTCGTGACGCCAGCGATCGTTTCGGTCCGGAAGTCGGTTCCGTGTTCGTCGAACTCGAAGAACTCAGCCAGTGTCTCGGAAACTCCCATGTTGGACGTTCGAGCATAGATACACGGCTTAGTTAAATGTTCTCGTCTCGATTGGCGGCTTAGTGTACACGAATGTGGATATGTGCCGACATGTACGATAGCCCCGTGATAACCCGAGCGCCCGGAACCAACGTATTTGACCTCCGAGCGCATACTCCTTTCTATGAGGTTCGTTATCGTGGGTTACGGACGTGTCGGGTCACGAACGGCACAGATTCTAACCGAGGAAGGACACGAGGTGACCGTCGTCGACAACGATCCCGATCGAACCGATCGGGCCAGTGATGCCGGCTTTCGGACCGTCGATGGCGACGGTGCCGAAGAGTCAGTCCTGCTCGAGGCCGGCATCGACGAGGCCGACGCAGTCGGTGCGTTTTCGCCCGATCTCAACGCCAACTTCGCTGCGTGTATGGTGGGCAAACACTACGGCTGTCGGACTGTCTTGCGGATCGACGAGGACTACCGCGAGGATATTTACGAAAAGTACGCCGAAGACGTCGACGATATCATCTATCCCGAGCGACTCGGGGCGGCGGGGGCGAAAACGGCGATGCTCGGCGGTGATTTTAACGTCGTTGCCGATCTCGCAGAGAACCTCCAGCTTACCGTCCTCGAGATCCGGGATGGTTCACCCGCCGTTGGCAAGCGGATGAGCGAACTCGACCTGCCGGATTCGGCCCGAATATACGCTCATGGCCGCACTCGAGAGTCGTTGACGATTCCACTCCCCGGGACGACACTCGAGGCCGGCGATGAGGTTGCGGTGATCGCCGAAACCGACCGCGCTGCGGAAGTTCGGTCGGTGCTGTTACCAGCACAGACGTAGCTGCGGATCGGCAGAAATTGACGGACGGATCGGTCCGCCACAGCAGTGGCCTCGATCACCGCGGGGACAAACAGGAGCGGCGAGAACGGCGCGCGGACGGGGTGGATGGGGGTTAGTTTCCGTGCGAGCGCGCCATCTGAACCATCCCGGCCACCAATCATAAAACTGCGTCAGACCGTCGTCATTCGGTCGTCTGACGGCCCTCCGTGTCGCTTCCGGGACGAAACACGAGCACGTTTTGATGGACCATCGACGGGACAAACGAGAAGGGATAGCCATACACGTGAAGGTCTTTCGTCGGGTCATACCAGATCAGATTCGCGGCGAGGGTAAGCGATGTCGCCGATTCGATCGCCCGGGCGAGGTCAGCGGAGAGAAACTCGTAGGATTGCTCGCGGTACATATCGCCGATGAAGACGACGACGTGGCCGTCGTCGGTGACCGCCTCGCTAAAGCGGTCGAACTTCTCGGCCATCTCCGCGAGCCACTCGGCTTTCGACTGCGTTCCGCTGCGCTTCTCGCCTCGCTCATCTTGGGACTGTTCGGTGGTGTCACCGTCTCCAGCACCCGCTGTCGCGTCGAACGAGCCGAGGCTACTCTCGCGGGTCGCACGCTCGTTTCGCGTCTGCTCGAGTTCGTCCATATGCCAGTAGGGGACATCGGTAAGCAGGAGGTCGATGGAGTCGTCGGGAATCTCCTCGATTAACTCGGCACAGTCGCCATGGCGCAGTTGCTGGGGAGCAAGCGGTGGCTCACCGCGGTCTCGTCGGTCAGCGTTTTCGCGCTCGAGGACGGTTTCGTAGATGTCGACCCAGCGTTCGTTTCGTTCGAAGCCGATGGCCTCACGCAG
>LFCJ01001680.1_pt1 | contig 15621 bp, 13 predicted proteins | sample 643141 | NCBI WGS metagenome assembly LFCJ01 (sample SAMN03766243, study PRJNA286221) | soda lake metagenome | biome: soda lake; feature: Kulunda steppe; material: water; isolation source: sample B1-Br-g2 brine of Lake Bitter-1 | place: Russia: Kulunda steppe | collected 2010-07 | reverse complement strand
GCACCGTCGGCGGTGTTGAGGGGACCGGGCTGCTGCTCGCGGTCTCGATCACGTACAAGCTGTACGAGGAGATCGCCGAGGAGCAACTCATGGAGATGCATCCGATGATGCGCCAGATGTTCGGCAACGAGTAACCCCATTGGGGTCCCACATTTTATTTATTAAGTCTGCGTAGCCGCTGCTATGGCTGACGAGCAGCGGAACAAAATCAAACTCAACGTCCGGGTTTCTCGTTCGAAAAAGGAGGAGTGGAAAGACGCGCTTGAAGATGGAGAATCCCTGTCATCATTGGTTCAGCGCGCTGTTGATAGGGAAATCAACCACGACTACGTCCCTATAGAAGCTGTTGAACAAACTGAACGAAATGCTGGTCCTGATGAAGGGATCACACAATTGTCTGATCGGCTTGACGAGGTATATCGGAGTGTAGCGGCAGTAAACAGTAAAATCGACACGCTGGCGGCTTCAGGTGATAAGGGAGACAGTGACGATACCGAGAGTATCGACAAACTGGCAATGGATATTCTGCCGCGTTTACCAACATACCCAAGAGATATTCCCAAGCGTGTGCGGCGGGATATGGAAGGAACTGATGGAATGGGTGAAAAAGAGTACATCGAGTTTATTATTGAAATCTCACAACGCGCTGATACAGAATTCGAGTTAGACGGTTCCGCGCAGCGTTTTGCCAACGAAATGCGTGAACCCGATCATCGGACACGACAAGCCCTGTTATATATTGAACAGGAGACGACAGAAAACGTCTACAGCGCGATTATTGACGGGACACGACATTGGATGAGGTTCTAAAATGCGGGACGAGAAGGGGCAGTATTCAACCCCGGACGATAAATCTATATCGGCGGATTTGGAGGAATTACTTGGTCTGTACTTGGATAGCTTGACGGGTCAAAAGAAAGGGACGGCAGACTCAACAGTCACGACCCGTCGCCGAGAAGTCCGGTACTGGTTGGCCTTCTGTGAATCGAACGGGATTGACCCACTTGCTGCCGAGACTAGCGACGTGAGAGGATATATACAGAATAACACGAATTTAGCGGACACAACTGTCGGGAGTTACTACCGTTCCGTTCAGTCATTTTATTCGGTGGTAGAAAACGACGAGGCACACGAACAACTGGTCCTTACTAAAGGACACCCGTGTCCCGACAAGAATACGATAGATCTTAAAAACGACTACCGGATATACGAGAATCAGTCTGAATACAAGCGGCAACACAGCCTCTCTCCCAGAAACATCGACGGTGCCCGCAGTCCATCTAATGATATCCTTGCGCTTCTTCCCGAACAGGTCGAAAAGTTGTTCGAGAACGTACCGGGGTCGGAGCAACAGACGCGTCTGCGCAACGAAATCGTAGTTAGATTGGCTTGGTATACTGGGTGCCGATCAGATGAGCTTAGCCGAATGAAAGTTGAGAACATTGATTGGGACAACTGCCTGGTCAACGTTCGTTCAGCGAAACTCAACCCAGAGGAACACCCTGATCTGATTCGACGTGATGTGTGTTTCCCAGCAGGCTTCCGTTTTCAACTCAAGCGATGGTGCGAACGTGTTCGACACGGGTTTTGCGGTGTGGCAGACCCTGATAAAGGTCCGATTCTGGTAACCACGCACAGCGATGAGATGCAGCCGACTCAGATTAACAATATCATCAAATCTGCAGCACGAAATGCGGATGTACAACGACCATTACGCCCGGCTGATCCGGAACCAAATGACGAAGTACAGGAGTGGTTTGTAACGTCTCACCGGATTAGGCGGTCAGCAATCACGCACTGGGTCAATGACGTTGAGTCTCTTGATTTACATCAAGTACGACGGTTGGCTGGGCACGCTCGAATAAATCAAACGATGCAGTACGTTGAGGATGACGACGAGCAACTGATTTCAGATTACCAACGTGGTATGGACCTGTGAAAGTGTCCCAATACGTTCTTATTGGGCCGTTGGCCTGTTTCGGTGTGAATGGCATGAAGAGCGATTTGGAACGTATCTGTTCAAATCGCGTATTGCCCTGGGTTCCCAGCAACCCGTGAATCCACGGGGGGGAAGGGTCGAGTTCAGTAGCTCATCAACCGTGATGTCAGTAAGAGATATAGAATGACAGCACGAACAAACAGCTTGGTAAAATAGCTCTAAATTATTATATAACCGGTTACGAGCTGATTCTGCAAATAATCTCATCGTACACAGGGTGTGAACCCCCCTCAGTACACATGCACACCTCCGTCGTACACACCGATATCAGATATTCAGACAACCAATAATCACGGGGTGTACACTCCATATTATATGGGTGGTATAGCAGGTAGAGTGCCCCATTTAGGGGCCATCCAATTTATGATTGAAGAATGACATCATTGTCTTGGAATAGTTCAAACGCGTCAAAACGATGGCCGTCAAGGACGCCTGCGATAGTCCATACAGCATCATGAGAAGAATAGTCCATTGGCCCTTTCCGACTCCTTCGGAGGCGTGCATTTATCCTGTGAGGAGACCAATTGTTAACTCTCCCACCGAACCGACCACCGTCAAGGTCAATTATATCATGATCAATAAGATGATTCCAAAACCGAACCATATTTTCCCTATTCTCATACACCCAAACCGTTGGTCCCGCTGTTTTCCCTCGCCACTTTCGGAACTTTTCTCTCCATGATTCGGTGTTTCGGTGGTTCGTGAGAACTTCGACGCGGGCCAATTGTTCGCCATGCTTCCAAAGTCGTAGATCGGGCCGTTGAGGCAGATTGACTCTCGGGTACGTATCTACTCCGCTTACGCGCTCAAGACTTCCAAAAAGATGTTTTGAGGCAAGCACTCCCTTTCGGTGCTCTAATAACTCGGTTCCATCACGGAAGGTTGGCGGTCGTGAGTGCTCATCAAGTACCCACTTAGGGTAGATTTGCTCTTGATCAAAAAAGATGTCTTCAATGATTCTCATACAGTTTTCTGTTGGAACCCAGTGACAGCGTCGTCCGGCGATATAAATGTCTTCTTCGCGCTTTTCGGTTTTGAACAGTCCTCTGTCTATGAGTTTTCCGTGCGCTTCCTCCCAGTTTGACTCCCAGCCATCGCCACATAGCTGCCGAAGTGTTGGTTCGTATTCTGTAGCGATTGAACAGCGACTACCATGGTTCTCAAGTACTAGTCCATTAAACCAAGCAGCGACTCTAAACAGGATTTCGACTTCTGGTAATGTGAGTCCGTATTTTTTTGCTCGCTGGGGAGGTGTTGTGTTTGCCATACAAATGTTTCTGCATCAATCTTTTAAATCTATGCATAATGTGGACGCCCATTCGTGGACTTTGTTAAAACATAGTGTCTGTTGTAGTGGCGAGCATCCCGTTATCAACACTCAATGTCTGAAGCAGCCGATACAACAAGTCTAGCCTTTGAATTTCCTACCCAGTGCGAAAGCACTGGTCACACGGTTCATATACCTCTCCTCTATTCCTTAGCTTCACAATTTCATCTTCGATTTTCTCCTTATCGAACCCAACGTCCGATGCCCTTTCTATGATTTCATCACGAGGCGCTCCATTCTCATATTCTTCACACAAATCCTCGATAATTGATTTGATGGATTTAACACGATCTCGCTGTGATTTCGAACTACCTGTTTCTACGATATCTGCATCAAACTCTCCTGTTTCTGGGTCAATACCTACATCTTGTAACGCTAACATAACTAGCTCAATTGCCCGATTTACATCTATCTCAGTGACCACTTCTGAATGGCGAGCTCGGGCACTTGCGATTGCCAATCGATTCAACCCCTCTAACTGTCGTACAGTTACGGGTACAGGAGAGTCTTCACACTCTCCATCTTGTCGCAGTTTGGTGAAGAAGTCCCGAAGCTGTGCGGCTGATTCCTCAGAAAGTTCAGGCATATAGTCTTGAGCTGAAGCAATCCATGCACGAAGAAACTCGACATTATTCTCTGCGTTAACTCCGTTGCTGTTGCCCCGTTCACTGTCAATCGCTGCTTGATATCCTTGAGTAACTGCCTCAGCCAACTTTTTATCACGCGTCTCATCCACCTTATCAGTCAGTATTATAATCAGGTCAAACCGGGAGAGCAGTGAGGTGGGTAACTCAATTTGCTCCCCTATCGGTTCATATTCGTCAAACCGACCGAACTTCGGGTTTGCAGTTGCTAGCACGCTCGTCTCCGCAGGTAATGTTACGCTCTGATCTGCGACGGCAGCAGATACGCGCTGCGCTTCCATCGGGGAGTGGAGATCATTAATATAGCTATCTTTTATTTTATCCAACTCATCAATTATTAGTATTCCATTATTCGCACGGACAATACCTCCGGATTTGATTGTCCAACCTGTCAATTCGTCGTGCACACCGGCAGCAGTTAATCCTACTCCCGTCACCCGTGTTGAAACCATTTCTGACCTCGGAACAATCTCATCAGCTAACTCAGCAACAGCAGATTTGCCTGTACTTGGGTCGCCACACGCGAATACGTGGATATCTCCTCGTTTTGTTCCGTCTAACCGTGGAGGGCTACACGCCTGTAGCAAAACTGCAAGCTGTAGCATACGAAGCTTCGAACTTTTAGGAGCATACATCTCTGGGAGCATCCGGTCGTCTACTATTTCTGGCACCGGATCATGTATCGATTCGAGTTCTTCTATCTCCTCAGCATACTGTTCTACGTCTACATTGACTTCATCGATTAACTCCACGTCATTAGCTTGGAGCAGAAATGGTCGTTCCCAACTACCGGTATCTTTCGTTGTTAGATATCCGGAGATCACTACCGATTCGCCGAGGTCACCCGTATGCTCTCCCGCAAGGTTGCCTGTTACGGAAACGTGTAGATTCTCAATTCCCCCTTGAACACATTCTGGGGGTGTCTGAATCCGGATAACCTGGCGATCTACAAACTCGGACTTCTGTTTGTCTAACCGAAATGGACCCTGTCGTTCGCATCCCACGCATTCACTCGGCTCCTGAAGATCATCCGAAGTCATAACCTGGGTGATGGGATTAATCGTACCACAACGTTTACATCCAAAACTAGCCACAGATACGACCGGCTCTACTCCACTCGCTAAATCAATCTGGCCCTCAATTGAGATGAGCCTCTCCGTTTCTTCTGCATCATATTGTCCAACTAGTCTCCGATCAGGAACATCACGCCATCGTATTCTAATCTCTTGCTCATCTACAGTTGGCTCTAACAGTTCAGCCACAACCTTCTTAATACCTGCAATCACTTCGGTCCCACACTCGAATTTTTCGGGATGATGAATAACATCATGGCAGATATCTGCCCCACACGACTCTCTTAAGCTTGAAACAGACAGTGGGATGAATGTCTCCTCTGGCAATCGCTCTTCAAGACCTCTCAGCTCCGTCTGATGACTTTCTTGTAGCCAGTCTCGCCAGATTTTCGCGGGGATTCCCGCTCTCTTATCTTTATGGGCCTTGGAATGCTCGTCCGCTCTTGGCTCTTCCCCATTATTCTGATTCATTGTCACCTCCATGAATCGATCGTAGTTCAGGACCCTGTTGGTCGCTATAATTCTCGGTGACGTTCACGTTCGTACCTCGGAACAACCGATGTTCCGCTATGTTTGACGTGGAATCCCGTACGTATTCACGAACGTCACTACACACTTCATCAATTGCGTCTTCAGTGACGACTCCGTTGTTTTGGATTTCTGCTGCGATCTCCAAGTGCTTTCGCTGGGATTCTATTTTGAGATTCCTACTTTCTTCTAGAGCGGAAACTATTTTCTGAATGACTTCTTCGTAATCATCATACTCTTGCCGCAGTTCTTCTATCTGCTCTTCTATACGCTCTTTGCAATCTATAAGTTCACTTCGACTTGACTCAAGTTGCTTAATATCTTCATCATGCTGATCAATTCGGGTTTCATATCTCTCTTTCTGCCTATGTAGCGCAGCTAGCGTGTCTGTATCAACTGCAAGGTGAATCTTGACTGCCTGATCTATGATCTCCCACATCTTCTTATCAGCGTCTTTCAATGCATGATGAGTTTCGACCGGCAACTCAACGTGTACACTTTGCCTCTCGCTACTTGTCATCGGAACTACCTTCGAAGGATTGTTCGGTCGCCGCTAGTCGGATACTATCGAAATCAAAGGTTCCCTCATTAATGAGTCCCTGAAGATTTCGTTTTGCTATCATTGCATATTCCTATTTTGGCCCAATTAATATATAGTTTCTGACAAATCATGCTTCGGAAAAAAGTAAGCTTTAAACTAAAGTATACCTGCGAAAAATAGTTCACAATGGTTTATTTGTAACTAGATAGAAGATCAAATAACAGTTGGTTCCATGGCGCATGTCGGTGTTTTTGAAGGCGAGAAAGTCATCCCTCCATTAGCACCGAGCGGTGCATCTATTTTCTGCCGAGTCTGCAGTGGGGAACTGTCTGATGTTTCACTTACCGACGATAAGGAACATTCATATCTCAGGCTCTGTTGAAATCCAATTCTTCAGATATGTTTTTGTCCGAAACAGGGGGCGCTGAAGAGTGCTTCCTGACCGGTTTATTCAATCGACTATAGATGAGATCTCGTGAAGTGTTTCAACGACACTTTCTCAGAACTGGGTTTATGTATAAGTCCGGGAGTTTCTACATAGCAACCAAGACCTATGTTCAACGACGCTATCACGACCGAATCGGTGCTTCTCGATGGTGACACGGACAGTGAGAGAGGTGTTGTTGAGCTGTCGCTAACCGAATCCGGTGACATTATTGGTGACGTCACCGGTGACGTTGAACCGTCAGAGACTGTTGAAGAATCCCTCGCCCAGATAACCGATTCTCAACCCCCGCAATTCGATGAATTCCATGGAGAGACTCGTAACGGCGTCCCGGTGACGTTGGAAAAGGTGATAACATCGACGGAATCCGATGGGAGGGACGGGACTGCCCAGGTAACAGGGCTCGTACCGTCTGTTGTTGTGTTTAATTCAGCCCCGGACAACGCGTTAGTCGGTGCAGATGTCACGATGGAGTTTGATGTGATGAATTTCCGTGCTCCGTATACGTGGTTCCCACAACCGGACGACATACTGCTTTTGGAACGTGATGAGTTCTCGATTAAATCACACCGAGTAGATAAGTTCGAAGAGCGAATGCAGCAAATCAAAGAATACAGGCGGTCACTTCGCACTGCGACGGTTACACTGACGCACTCCGTTAACGGCCCAGTAGATATTCAATTCGATCACGCGTCGTGTACTCTTCAACCCGCGATCTGGTTGATAGCGTTCGTTCAAGGTGTATTCCCTGCACCGGTTCGGGCTCGAATCACTGCGGTTAACGGTGACACGGTGCCGTGGACATACGAGCGTTGGATGACAACGTGGCGTGATGATATCGGTCATGCCTTCTCTGGTGGTCGGATTGACGGTGCGAACGACGTGCGAGTGTTCCTCGATCACGGATATGACCGATTTGTTGAGAGGGTGGAACAGTACCGGTACCAGCGGTGTATTTCGTGGTATCTCGATGCAATGCTACGTGATCGGACGGTGAATGCCCGTATCGCGTCGATTGCGGCCGGGATGGAAGTTCTGGCTGAACGGTACGCAGCGCACGATGAGACTGTGGGGAGCGCCACGGTTGACAAGATCCGGAATTTAGTCACGTCGCTTGATGTTGATGTGGATGATCTTGCTGCGTTCTCTGAAACGTACGAGGATACGCCGGATGGAACGAAAGAGTACTTCTACTCTAATTCTCGGAATTTCGTGTTGCACAACGAACGGGACGACATGCCGTTTGATAATGTCTTTACAGATTATGAGGCAGCGATTACACTGTTCAGGAGGGTGCTTGTCAACGAATTCTCTCTCGACGAGGAACGCGATCGATACACGTCGTTACTCAACCTATCGCCGACAGACCAACGATTCGAATAACTTAGATCGGGCACTACTTCATCTGTACTGACCGAACCGGTTCCTGTTATGTCAGATATAATGTACCTCAACAGAGCCACTCGGTCGTATCCATGGCATCGTGACTATTCGTCCATCGGGATCCTGTTACCACCATAGCATAAAACTCTCTCATCGAAATCAGCGGGTCACGATCTTACCGCCCACCCCACTAATTTTTAAACCCCGACCTCATCGGTCCAAATCATGCTCACAACAGGGTCTAGTCTGTTGCTATTTGTTATACTCCTAACCCTGGCTGTGGTAGTTGGATTCTCGTACGGCCTCTCCAACGTCAGACTTCAAAAAGCAATCCGTAAACTGATTCATAGCTTCGTGCCGGGACACTCATACAAACGCTGAGTAGAGGATTCATATGGCTGACCGGAATCGACCAGACTATGGTGCATCACTCATGGAATTCTTTGATGCTAAAGGCGCTATTGAGCTTGCTTTTCTCATTGTCCACGGTGGAGCTAGCTTCTCACAACTAGAGGAGGAAACAGGGTTGAGCTCCGCGACCCTCTCCAAACGATTGAAAGAAGGAGAGCACTTGGGACTCTGGCATACAATTGCCACGCGCCCAGATACTGGTCGTAGTATGCAGAAATATGTTGGAACTCAAACCGGAATGACACTTATAGAAATACTTGGAAATGTCGATTACCCAAATACATATCAACAGTATAACAAAGCCGAATCGGAGCTTTCTGAAGCTAATGCTGCCTTCTTAGCGGAATTAGAAAAAAGAACAGAAGGTGGGGATATCTCCCCTCCGTGGGAACAACCGCCGGAGCCAAGCCCTGAAGCACGAGAGAGTATTGGAGACAATGCCATTCAGCAGAATGTCAGCAACCCATTCGACCGTCCGGATACATCCAATGAGGAAGATTCTCGCTCAGCAGACAACACCAAAGAAATCGAGATACAGATTCAACAGTTGATCGAGACTTATCTCGACAATCATCCCCGGGACATCTCTACTGAAGATATACTCTCTCAAATGGCCTCAGACTCTAGCAGGGATAACCATACGGAACCAATGTAGGCGCAACGTTGGTCGATTCGTGCAGCCACCTCCTCAAGTTTGAAATCAATCAAGACAATTCATATTGTATGATGTACAATGAAATGTATAATGTACAACTGGCTGTAGGAGAGAGGTACCCAACGTATTGCTATGGTAAATAATGAGGAAATCAGCCTAATATGAGTTCGTTACTCAACCGTTGTATAGCAGATCACACGCAGTGACAGTTGACATTGACTCTTCTCGGGATCACACTGGCTCAAATATTATTGAGACAATCTTTGAGATCTTCAGACTTAATTTCTCTCCCATCACGAGCTAACACTTGCTTTGCAGCGGCATTCACAGCTTGTTCAAGTTCCGCAGCGACAACTCCCTCAGTTTCGTCAGCCAGTTTTGAAATTTCATTGTCCGGAATGTCATGCTGCCGATCGTCTAAGTGAGTTATTAGTATTTTTCTCCGAGTCTGGTAGTCTGGTTTCCCTATCTTAATTTTCTCGTCAATCCGACCAGAGCGGGTGGCTGCTGTATCAAGCGACTCTATCCGGTTGGTTGCACCGATGAATACGATTCCATTCTCCTTAGCATCTTCAAGATGATTCAGAAATTCGTTCACGACTTTGTCATCTTCTGCATGGGCGTTCCCGGACGTATTACGTGCTTTTAGTACAGAGTCGAGCTCATCGACAAAGATGAGTGCTCCACCGTGAGTAGTGGCGATTTCGTTCCCTTCGTCGAAGAGTTGTTTCACTTGTTGTGAGGATTCGTTAATCCATTTCGACTGTATATCTGCGCCACTTAGCTGTACAAATGGTAGGCCTGTCTCTGATGCTAATGATTTGGCAAGGTGGGTCTTCCCAGTCCCTGGGGGGCCGTATAGCACGACATTGGAGGCGGCAACTCCAAGTTCATTTGCTCTTTTCTTGTTCCGTATCGGCTTCAGGATCTCGACTCGGAGCTTCTGTATGATTTCTTCCATTCCGCCGACATCTGAAAATGATACGCCTGTCTCAGTAGTCCATGAAAAATCAAGTGATGAGTGGTCTAACTGAGTTTCTGAGGATTCCTGGTTTTCTGATGTCCGGACCTGTGACTGAATCTCATCATTCTTTCCATGCCCTGTTTGAGAAGTCGTACGTGAATTCTGATTGTTAGAGAGATCCTCTGACCACTTCTCTGTTCTTCGTCTAGCAACATCTGCGTCTAGAATCTCTCTATCAGCGGCGTTATTCACAGCCCAACTTGCCTTTCTCTGCGCTGTTAGCCACCAGCAAAGCGCGATCCCACTACACGCTATGATAAAAATGAGATTTTGAGATGCTGTGACAACCATTTTACCTCATCTATAGTATTTGCTTACTGAATAGTGCTCCTTGGAAGTTTGATACGATTCTTACTATTATCTGTAATATCCGACTGTCGGGTCAAAGGAGTCGGATAAGTCGGGCGGAAGCCGGAGTTCGGTCTGCGGAACTACAAAGTTCAGATTATCTCCTGGCTTCCGAATTGGCGTTTGGTCAAGCACCGTTGCTAGCGTTGTAAATCCTATTATCCGTACTTTCCGCTCTTCAATTCGATGTAGAAAAAAGTAGAGGTCAGCTGTTGGGCGTGGCTCAACAGGGACAATTAGGCTTGGGTGTTCTATATGCGTTGCAGTCGTTTTTGTATCGATAGTGAGAGAACCAGGTGAAAAATCATACCCGTTGTCTCCGTGCTCATAGATCTCTGAATCGATACTCTCGTCGTAATGTATCGCGTACGCGAGCTCACCCACAACGCCAGTCAAGTGAGCATCTGTACTACTCTGATTTCCACACACTCGTCCTCCATTGATTGGAATATACGAGTCGCTACGTGACTGAGCAATTTCTTCAGCACGTGCGAATTGAGCGGTCGAAAGCTCAACGGTGGGGAGTGCTTCAATCGGTACATCTGCGGGAGTCGGTCCGGGAGATTTTTCCCGGGATAGGTTGTTCTGTGACATGCTGTCGGGTAGACAGCGCGGTCGCGTGTACCAGCACGCGGCCACTTTCTGTGGCAACACCGCACTGATTAATGGAGGGATGCGTATTTTAATAATAGCTTGTATTTCTGATCGCTCGATCTGCGCACTGCAGATATGGAATGGTTTTCTGGTGGTCGTAGCCTTTGTCCCTGAGCAGAATCTCAATATTCTCGGGGTTGTGTTTGATCATGGACGGCGCAATCTGTCTAGCGTGTTTCCGCGTCCTCGTCACGTGTAGATCAAGAATCGCGTTCACCTTCGTATCGACCAATAGCGTCACTTTGAGCTGCTAAATCGTGAGTTCGGCTCGTTTCGTGTAGTGTTTCGAGGCGTGACTACGGTGAACCCTGACGCATCAACTCCAACGACGCCGCTTGTGGGAAGTAGCGTCATTGAGAGTGCCAATATGACACGCCATACAACCATACCAAGCCGGTTGAAAGCATTATAGAGCATTGATGGCGTAGGAAGCTCGGCCAGCCCGAGAACACGACGGATGCGTGTCATCTCGGTCATCTCGTTAAGCAGGCCACGGTAGGTCGTGTTCTTCCCAATTTTTAGACACAGCAGAACGACATGCTGAGGAAGTGTATAGTGGTGTTTGGAGATCTTTGAGGAGTATCGAGAGACAGTTCGCCGTGCCAGGTGGATCCCCTTCTTAGTAAACCGGAGAATCTGCGACTTCGGGAGGGCCTTCACCTCGTGGAATTACAGGACGAAAGTGTAACTCTCTGAGGATTTCGACAGAACCACCAAAGTGGGTTGGATGGGCAGGAGACACAAACGATTACATAGCCCGGCGATACATCTTGGTGACATGGCAACTTCCGCGCCCTCTCTCTTTGAAACGTGTACCCCACACGAGGATGTCTTAGAGGGAACGCTATCCGAAAATCAGTTCGCAGCGAAGCTATCTGGGGTGGTGTTTAATCCGAGTAGTGCCCCCGAGATCTACGCGGACCCTCGAACCTTCTTCAACAAGACATATGCGACAGATGGAATTCAGGACTTGCTCACACTGTTGGCGGAGAGGTATATCGGTGAAGTAACTGACGAGTATAGTGGTGCAGACGGATTCCTTTCCCTCGATAGTGTATTCGGCGGTGGGAAAACTCACTCTCAAATCGCCGCCTATCACTTCTCCCGTGAACCAGGAGCGATCGACGACCTTTCGGAATTTATCACTGACGAGGAAGTCGCTGATGCCTTCGCTGAAGTACAAGAAAACTTCTCGGTAGAGACCGCTGTCTTTGAAGGCGGTCACGTCAGCGCGATGGACGCGAGGTGTAACAAGGACGATCCGTCTGCACCGAGCACGCAGACAATCTGGGGAGAGTTGGCTTATCAGCTCGCAGGAGCCGACGGATACGCTCTCTTCAGTCAGTACGACTCCGACCGCGTCGCTCCCGGTGAGTCGGACATAGAGGAGCTGTTCGAGTTACTCGACAATCCTGGTTTGATTCTAATCGACGAGGTGGCACAGTATCTTGAGCAGGCTGCGGCTGTCGCCGTTGAGGATTCAACACTAGCAGACCAAACAAACTCTTTCCTGTGGTCCCTTATGCGGGCGACGCAAAACTCCGATGACGTAACAGTCGTCATGAGTGTTGCTGCGACCGCTTTCGAGGACAAGGCACAGCAGATCCAAGAGCTCATCAGCGACCTCGACGCGATCTCAGAACGGACGGAACGCTCCGTGACTCCCACCGAAGACGATGAGGTGGCCGAGGTGCTGAAACATCGGCTCTTCAAATCCGTTGAGGAGGGGGCAGCGGCGCGCGTCGCTGACGCGTATCAGTCCTTCTACCGGACCCATGAAGCCGACTTACCTGACCGTGTAACGAAAGCAGAGTTCCACGAGCAGATGGAGCGGACATATCCGTTCCACCCCACCTTGATCGAACTGCTTGCACAGGAGATAGACACACTTCCGAACTTCCAACGGACCCGGGGTGCGCTAAAACTAGTCTCGCGGGCCGTTCATCGGATTTGGAATAACCAGGAGGCAAACGAAGACCGGAATTTCGTGCGCTCCTTCGACATGCACCCCTCGGATGAGTACGTATGGTCCACGCTGCTAGATCTGTTCGGACAAATCGAACAAGACCTTCGAACAGCATCGAAGTCGGACGTCTACACGAGTGACGGCAAGGCGGCGTGTCAGTACGAGGATGAAAATTGGACGCCGATGGGGCACCCACCGATCGCCACCCACCTCGGAACAACGATTCTGTGGAAAAGCATTGTCAGCGGCGGGAACCGAGGTCGTGGGTTGTCACGGCGGGAGCTATGGGAAATGGTTCTCGAACCGAGTGTCGAACTTGACCATTATCGAGACGCACTGAAGAATCTCAGTGAGACCGGCAGCAGTCCGGAAACTGAGGCGTTCTTCCTGTACGAAACGGAGAACGGACTTCTACGGTTCAAGGGCGAGCCCAAGATATCGAAGCTGATCACGAACGAAGCACAGCAAATCGAGGACGGGGTCGCCCGAAACCGGTTGGAACAGACGATTCGGGGAGCACTCGGTGGGGGCGAGTTCGACACGATTTACGACCCACAGGCACCATACGAAGTGCCAGATGAGTACGATACAGTACGTCTGTGCGTGATGGGCTTCAGCGCGGTGACTATCTCGAACGACCGAGATGAGCCGCCGGAGCTGCTACAAAACCTCGCCACAACGACCGGTAACTCACCGGGAAGCGAGAAGAAACGGGTGTACCGGAATAACGTTGTCTTCCTCGCTGCGGGTGAACAAGAGGTCGAAGGTGCACTAGATCACGCTCGCCGCGTGAAGGCGATGGAGCGAATCCTGAACGGCCAGGCCTGGGAGACGGAGCTCAATAGTGCACAACGTGACGACCTCGACGAGCGGTTGCAGGAGACGTCGGCGCTGCTCGGTGAATCCGTCCGTCAAGCATACCGCCACCTCTACTACCCCGGGACAGGCGGTCTGAAAAACGAGGTAATCGACTCCGTCAACGAAAACAGCGATTTGCACGATATTGTCTTCGAGAACCTCGATAGCCTCGACCGGCTAATTACCCGTGACGAAGGAGCATTAGGGACTGCCTGGTTCACGAATCGAATCTGGCAGTCGGATCCGGACTCGATGACGACCCTCGATATCCGGAAACTCGTCGCAAAGCGACCTGACGTTCGGATTCTCCTTGATCCCAAGCCACTCCGTGAAACGATTCGGAGCGTTACCACGAGCGATACGACCGATTACGTGTTCTGGGACGGCCCTACAGAGAAAGGATACTGCTCGGAGGAAGATACGGTTTCGACTGCCTCGGGAGTGCGACCCCTCGTAGACGCCAAGGAGATATCCACGGCACTGTCAATGTCGGACGTCCTGATCAGCGATGACCATGTCGTGTTTGCGGATGGGGACGCGCTGCTCTCGAAACACAATCTGACATTCCCGGCACTCGGCGAAGATAATGAAGAGGAGAATGGAACAGAAGAAGATGAGGAAGACAAAGGGAATGATGACGATGAAGGCACCGACATCATCGAACCACCGCAGCGGTCCGAGCTGTCCTTCACTGCAAGCACGAACTCTCCGAGTGCGATTTCAGGAGCGTTCTCCGCAGTGAACGGCGATATCGACCAGCAGAAAATGCGCCTTCGAGACAACTATGACGTTTCTTCTGGCGATATCGAAGTTATCATCGACTCCGTCGAAATCGAACTCGAAGGCGATCAAGTCTGGGAACGGGCCTGGTTTATCAGCGATAAGGTCAAAGATTTAGATACGATTGGCGAAGCATCCACGGTCGTGTTCGAGTACGTCGCCGAATCCGCAGAAGGAGGGAGCAGTGTCTTCGAGGCCGGCTACGAAGGGTCCGCAGCGGAATTTGCCCAGCACTTCGGAACGAACCACATTCCGGAGAGCTTTATCAGTCGGGGCGGTGAGGCAGAAGGAGAAGCAGTACTCATGATCGACGCCGGTTCTATCGACGATAATTCCCGAGAGAATACACTGGGAGTTCTTCAGGAAGCACTCGAAGGACTTGGAGGGATCAACAACATCGAACTCGTCGTTTCAGGAACTGTGAAAGAGCGAACGGAAGAGACTGAAGAGGTCACTCAATGAGCATCGAATCTGAAGCGAAGTCGTTTGCCTATGGGAGTAGCATGCACGGTGGCCGTCCCACATTCGCACTAACGCGTCGCCTCGGGGAGGACACCGGATTGACTCTGTACGAGTTTATCCCAGAAAGCTTGGCGAACGGTCGTCAAAAGCGGCTGCGTCGAGCCAACAGTAACCGTACACTCACACGGATTCCGATTTCCGAGGCGCTCTCAGACGTCTCCGAAGGTAAAGTGGGGAAGTTGAACTTTACGCCAGTTGGCTCACCAACAGAGCGTACACCCAACAACTGGGACTGGGACGAATGGTGTGCACTAAGGGTAACCACTCTCCGCGGGAAGCGACAGCAGTCCGTTCATCGACTTGTGAAGTCTGTTCTCGGAGATGCAGGGGTAGACCCTGCGACCGTCACACGCGGTGAAGGGTCTGCAGTACTATCAGAGAGTGACGGTGTCCGGCTCACAATCGCCTTCTTAGCACTGAAAGACCTCCGGAAATACGAGAAACTCACAACCGTCTCGGATAG
>LFCJ01001678.1_pt1 | contig 15627 bp, 13 predicted proteins | sample 643141 | NCBI WGS metagenome assembly LFCJ01 (sample SAMN03766243, study PRJNA286221) | soda lake metagenome | biome: soda lake; feature: Kulunda steppe; material: water; isolation source: sample B1-Br-g2 brine of Lake Bitter-1 | place: Russia: Kulunda steppe | collected 2010-07 | reverse complement strand
GCCTCCGCTGTTGGATCGGTTGATTGAAGATGCCAAAAAATCCATCAGCAGCGTCTTGTTCTCCAAGAACGACTGGCTATCGGTGTCCAGCCAAGAACTGCCGAGGTGGCTTAGCTAAAGACGAATGCGGCCGTGACTTTCGCCTCATCGAGGTATCTCAAAAGACAAACTAACCCCGTATTTCAGAGCCTTTCAACTCCGAAGAGAACTCTATAGAAAACCAGGAGACGAAGCACTCAAACATGCTATCGACGCTGTCCTCTGAAATCAACAATGTACTTCACAAGAGCGTTTATTATATTAGATACTAATTTGTCAATTATATATAATGTAGCATTCTTTTGTCCCGCCTGTTCTTTCTGTTAGAGTTTTGTCTGCAATATTGATTCTGTCGTTGAAAACGTCATATAGGCGGTTCTTATACCAGTTTGTCGTTTATCAGATCATTCAGCTCTGACTCATCATCTTCTTGTTCCAGCTTGAGTTGGTCTTTCTCAAGTCTGAAAGAAGCGAGATTGAGTTATCAGAAAACGCGCCGATCAGCCGCTGAAGCTAACGAAGACGAGCAAGAGGAGTTTTACGACGAGCTTAAAAAGCGGCGGGAGCTGGACGCCACAGTAGTCTGTATCGATCAAACCAAGAAATCCGTCCAAGTTGAGTCGCGTGCGCGTGGTTTCCGCGCGGCACGCGTCCTTCTGTTGACCTCTCTGGGCAACGTGACTGGACGTGTCTGCTGGGCGCGATCACCGAGGACGGTGATCACTTTTTCTCCCGGTTCACCGAGTACGTTACCGCTGAGCATGCGAAGTATTTCATTTTGGGATTATGTAAAGAATTCGAAGATGACTTAATCGTAGTACTCGATGATGCGCCATATTTCCAGGCGTCTGCCGTCACCAACCTTGCGGCCCGTGACGACCTCGCCTTCGTGACGTTACCGTTGTATTCGCCGGAGCTGAATCCTGTCGAAGAATGCTGGAGACATATCCAAGCTGCTCTCAGCAACCGATTCTTTGACTCGCTCAACGAGCTAACGAGAGCGATTGATACAGCTCTTGACCTGGCTTCTATTCAAAAAGTGAATAATTATTTCTAACTGTTACTATAGAATTTGGGTCATCGTCTCTAACAGATCAATTGTCATTTTGTAGGACTTTTCAAGGAAAATTCGCAGTCTGTGGAGAGAGATCATCGTCCATTCTGCGAATCTGCTATCGTCGGAGTAACTTTGTGCAAGCGAGACCAATTCTTCTGTGAGGCGGGTAGTGATGTTCATCGCAACCCACCGCTAGCCGCCTCATCCGTTTTGATTTAGCGGCCTACGACCGTTCTGTCTAGTGATTCAATGGAGCCAAAATACCCAAATTCACCTGTTCACAGGCCAATCTCCTCTTTAATTGTGTTTACAGCTCCTGAGAGGTCATGGCTATTATCTATGTGAACTACTTTCACACCTCGTTTTTGTGCTATGTCACATAATCTATAGATTAGGTCTCTAATTTCATCCAATCTGTCAATACAGTACATTTTTCCATCTCTCATTTTCCTTCTTTGTTGAATTTTATCACTATCAGCTTCGATATTAAAAAGTATCTCTGGAGAGGGGGCTGAATCAAAATAATTACTTGGGGGTAATCGATACGATTGAATTTTAGAGAGATTACCAGATCTTACACCGACACTGACACCCCTATGGTAGAATCCCTCATCAAGACACAATATTTCGTTCTCTTTTTTTGTTTCAACCCCATATTGGTACTTTTTCGCCACATCCCTTAACATACCATCTAATTTTTCTTCTTTTTGAACAACCGTATTTTTACACTCCTGAATTGCGTTATTATAGTTTGGATAGGCTCGAGAGAACCGTTGATAATAATCGGCATGCGATAGCTTCCAGAAGGCTTTTTCAAGACTTGAAACAATAATACTTGGAGAGACACTTAGAGCCGACTGAATGAAAGGAGGAAATTTTCGCATAGGACACTCCGAATAGATGCCCGAATAAATATCCTCATTCTCTGTTGTGATCTTATTGAATAGCGTCGACTTACCTACCCCAGCAACCCCAGTGAATTCAATATGCATAATGGATGGTTTGACCTGACATTCATGAATTATGTTTCGTCTCACTCATTGACGTTACTAAATGAGATTGCGTCAGCCAAGCAGGACATGTGTTCATTATCTATGACTCAGAATTGAAGTGGAGTACTTTACTTACTTCTGAATCAAACTCTGTTTTAACTCAATGATGTTTATACTGCTTACACGTAAGTACTTTTTGTTATGCACTGTTGCAGGCATCGTGTTTAGTTAATCCAGTTCCACCAGACGGCGAACAATTGGAGCCATCTTTCAGCAGTTGCTGTATCAATGTGACTGAAAATATTGCTAAATGAGGATGTTCGTCGTTTTATTTCTCTGAAGACAAGTTCAACGGCATTTCGATTTCCATGGCGAACTGGTTGAAATCGGAGTCATGCTCGATTCAATGCAGCCGACAAAAGGTGTGCATGACCAATTCACGATACAATATATATTACTACAAATCCCCACGCGCCACGACTCACCAATGATGAGTTCTATCTAATGGATACATTATACGAAAAAAACGCGTCATCAGTTCAGTCAGATCGGTTATAAAACAGTATCCATATAAGCGGTATATAATTCATTTTATGGAGCCCAACGTTCCATTTCTAGGACCAACTGCAGAGAAAATAAGAGAAAGGGCGGTTGAAAACGACAACATAATTTTCAAGGGTATGAGTTTACTTCCCGACGGAGTCGAGCCAAAAATAAAAGAGTTTGGAACACTGAAAGAAGCGTGTGAAAGAGAATATGTTACGAGAGCAGAACTGCTTACTACGTACGAAGAAAATGTCAAGATATCAATCAAAAATGCGGAGAAGCTGTTGCATGATTTGGACGGGAAAACGGCGATCACAGCCGACCATGGTGAATTACTGGGTGAGAGACTCCCACCGCTAGGGTTCAGACATTTTGGCCACGACCCGTATCTGTACACACACGAAATTCGAGAGGTCCCGTGGCTCGTTATCGAGTCGGACCAGCGGCGTGAAATTACCAGTGAGGAGCCAATAGAGATCGACGACCTGAATGAAGATGTAGTGAAAGAACGTCTGAATCATCTGGGGTATGCAGATTTTGCATAAGCTAGTGTTTTGTTGAGTAGTTGATTCTATCTGGTTAGGTTGCGTTCAGTTGGGCAGAGACGGCTCAACAGCAATAACTCATTTCCAAACGTTACCGGTCGACATCGGAGATTTCGAGAGCGTGGAAGGCAGGCAGGTCAGTTGTGGCTGTACTGTTCTCAATGGTACTGAAATCCCACGGACTCATCCCCTCAATGGAGCTATTACGTAGGAATTCGACTTTGTCGCGCGTTATCCGTTCGCCACGTTTGATTTCTTCGGTAGTAACTATCTTTTTTTTCTGGAACTTCTGGTACTCGCGTTCGTTGGCCGAAAAGGATCGGAGATGTCGGGAACCGAGAGCCTTGCTCACCGTCCGAACGGTGGTAACGAAATCAGCAAATTCATCGGGCTCCAGAGCCGCCTCAAAGTCAGTTTCCGTCTCCGAGCGAGAGAGAGTTACATGCTTCTCAAGAACGCTTGCGCCCACACCGAGAGAAAGTAGATCGATAAATTGGCTGGCATTCGTTTCGCCGTTGGTATGATCCTGATAACCGACCGGTAATCCGAACAGATCCTTCAGCAACTTGATCCGGTTGATCCAGGCGTTTTCGATCTCAGTGGGGAAGTTCTGTACGCCATGCATCAGAATTGGTGGCGTATCCGAGCCTGCGAGGTACGTATCTACTGTCCTGGATATTTCGTCAACGGAACATCCACCTGTACTTAGATTCGTCGGGAGGCCTGATTTCGCGGCGAGTTGTATCATCTCTGGGTTAGTCAAATCAGCAGAGCTCAATTTTATTCCATCAATATCGTGTTCAAGCGCGAATTCGAGACTGGGACGATCATACGCGAAAACAAAAATCCCAGGTTCGAGACCGTTCATCAAATCGATTATTTCTTCCCAAGCGTCCCATGTGAACGCAAGGTCTTGAATCCCGCCGTACATTTTATGTTTCGGGGTTACCTGGTGGTCAGGCGAAAATATCTCGATCTGAATAGCATCGGGCCTCTCTTCGGCGATACGACAAATGAGTGTGCGGAGTGATTCGAGGTCGCCATCGTGAGCGCATGCAGTTTCGGCAATGATGTACGGTTCGTCCTCGTCACCGAGCATCGTCTCCTCCAGCTGTTCAAGAGCGGGATGGTCCTCTTTCATCAGTCCCACCCACTGCTTTCCATCGATTCAGTAATCCGCTCTCTATCTTCCGGGAGAAGCCTGTTCAACGGCTTCCGTTCGTACGGTTTCATAAGATTCAGTTGGTGTAATGTCTCCTTCAGTGCTCGATGCCATCCCATACGTACCGCCGTCTCGAAGTATGAAGTTTCGTTTGTCTTCGTAATCTCCTGGGCCCGTTCACGATTCCCCCGCTGGACTGCCTCGAAGAACTCTACTGCCAGTTCGGGGAGGAACGATCCGACTCCGACAAGGTATGTCGTGGCTCCCAGTTTCGAGTCGGTGAGATATCGCTCCATACATCCACCGGCACCTATTATCGCGAGTCTGTCGTTGAGTTCAGACAAAATAGATTCGTAATAATCGCGCTTGCCGCTTTCCTCTTTCACTCCGATGACACTGTCTATCTCGGAAATCTTTTTCAGAACGGAGACATCGAAGTATTCCATTTCCTCAACTCCACCGAACCCATCACGGATCGGAACGGCGTGCACCATTAGTGGTATATCACTTTCTTCACTTATGTCAGAAAAGAAGTCGATAACGGGTTCCTGGCCATACCAGCGTTCCGGATAAGTGAGCATGATTGCGTCAGCGCCAATAGACTCTGCATGGTGAGCGAACTTTATGTTTTCTCTGGTGGAACCGGTTGTTGGTCCCGGCCCTGAGACTATTGTAAATACGTTTTTGTCTTCTGTTACCTGTGCAACAGTTTCGTTGACAAATTTCATCTCCTCTCTGGTCAGAAGGTTGTACCGGCTTGTCCCCACCGTCAACAGAATCACTTCTGCGCCGCCGTCAATTAGGAACCTAACATATTTTTCGAGCCCATTATAATCCACGTCACCATTCTGTAAAAAAGGTGTTACGACAGGGAACACGGGACCATGAATACGGTCAGCCGCATCTTCGTAATCGGTCGAGTCCATAGTTATCTCTCTCCCTCTTTTTTGAGATGAGACATATATAAATCCGCGATCTGGAACTCGTATGGAAGGTCAATATCCAGTGATCTTTCGGGAGGCATGAACGAAGCCGCAAGCGGTTCAACGAAGAACTCTCCGTGTTCGAGAAAATGAGAGACAGGAGTGAAGTATATTGCACCGTTGGGATGGTAAAGGTCCGGTATGTCCTGTGTACGGGTAGTGTCTGCATAGGCTTCTGGTTCCCGGATAGTACTCTCGTTTGTCTCCTCATCCATCGTCAAGGCATGCATGGGGGAGAAATCGTATTTTGTGACGCTGACAACGGGCATCTTTTCGCCCTTCTGTGAAAAGACATCGTGCGCGTTCAGTACATCCTCCGCCGTCCGAAATGGACAGGTAGGAAGCATCTGTGCGACGTTATCGAACTGTTGTCCGATCTCTGGACGTTCTAACAGTTCTTCGATAACTTCTACTGTTCTGACGTGGTCACCTCGTAATGACTTCGGTCTCAGATCTGTAGTAACACTCTTCGGGTCGGCGTACGAGAGAATCTCATCGTCACCCGAAGAAAGTATTATTTCGTCGAAAACATCGCTTTCGATTGCTGCATCTAATGTATACCCCAGCAGTGGCTGGTCAGCAAGGTTCCTTATGTTTTTGCGGGGGACGCGTTTCGACCCTCCGCGGGCAGGGATAATACAGACTGTGTTGCTCATAGAGATTCTATTAATTCACGTTCTATTAAATAGTTCGACAGAGCTATTTATGCGTCGAGTGTCATTCGAAACGTTATTTTTCTTGTTCGAACGGGAAATTTGGAGATACATTACGGAACCGCACTGCAAAATTTTGCCACTCCGTTAGTCCGAATTAGATCTGTAGGCTGTAGCAAAAATATACAGAACACAGACATTTTTTGAGAGCGTCTTCAGGCGCGGGAGGATGTCGATTCCTCGTTACTGATTCACGCTAGTTTTAAATAATCGAAATACTACTGTCGTGTAAGGATGAACATAATAATTATCGGTGCTGGTGGCCATTCCCGGGTCGTCTACGATATTCTCCGGTATGACCATAATCTGGATGTCATCTCCTTTGTTGATAACACAATAAGAGGGTCCGAGGAGGCAATAATGGGTGTTCCGGTAACTGGCGGTCACGATGTGATACCTGAGTTAGTTGAGGAGAACAATATTGGTGGCTTTATCGTAGCCGTTGGTGATAACGAAATAAGATGTGAACACTACAACAAGCTACTGGAAATGGGTCTTGAGCCAGTGAGTGCAATTCATCCGGAAGCATACATTTCAAAGACAGCAACCATTGGCCCCGGTACGGTAGTTGCTCCTGGTGTTTCTGTATCTACAAATGTTGAAGTCGGAGAGAACTCAATCCTCAATACAGGATCTCTGGTTGATCACGAAACGTCAATCGGGCCTCATACCCACATAGCACCTGGATCGACTGTTGCAGGACGCGTTAAAATCGATGAAATGAGTTTCATAGGTATGGGTTCCACCATCCGAGACTCCGTCAAAGTCGGGTCAAACGTTACTGTGGGAGCAGGATCTGTCGTTCTTGAGGAGGTTCCGCCCAACGTCACAGTAGCTGGTGCACCTGCCGATATAAAGAATAAGAAAGATACGAAACAGTACGTAGAATGATATAATCTTTGACACGTAATGCGAGTAGACACTGTCAAGTTTCCTCAACTTTGCACGGTATCCCGAGGCGTTGAGTGAACGAAGAGGAGGTCACTCTAGGTGTGTCGACCTGTTCTGGACTTCCGCCCGCACACGACAGGGTAGTCATCCAGCTTACGTTTCTGCACCGACTCTCCGGGGACGCGTTTCTCGTGGATCGCTTCGTATATCAGAGTACACGTCTCGGCAAGCTAGGGCTGTCGACGTAACTATCCAGATCAAACATAGATGGAAACTGGTTTCAGACGCTCAAAATGAAGGCCGAACGCTAACTGAGGAGGTCAATAACGAGACAGTGCCTCTACGTGTGAAGCGACTGCTTGCGCATCGTCAAACTGTGCCTCTATCGTGGTGACTGCGTCGGCAACGAACCGTTGCCACACGTTGGCAGCCCAGCTTCCGGGTTCGACAGCACGATGTTGGTCAGTTCGTCCGTTGTTCGTGTGTAGATGGACGTGGGTGACGTGGGCAGCGACCACGCTGAGGAAACTCTCGCGGTCGAATCCGAGAGTTTCGGATGCCACCTTGAGATGTCCTACATCGAGCAAAATGTCCAAATCGACGCGTTCAAGCAACTGCTTAAATTCCGCCGTATCAGCCAGTAAAACGACAGGCTCTCCGTCGATGATGTGCCGCTGTTCGACGACGTTGTTTTCGATGGCTACTGACACTCCGCGGTTTTCTGCATAGCAGAGAATGTTTTCTATCGATGAAATGAACGTCTCCATGGTGGACGACGCCGGAGGCACCTCCTCAGCCTCGAAACGGAAATCTTCGTCGGGGTCAACACGGAAGCCCGAGTGGATCGTATACCTCTCGATGTCGTGGCGGGCACAGATGTCGATGCCATCACGGACATACGAGATGCTACGCTCTCGGATACTGTCGTCCGGCGAGGCGAGATTGACGACAAACTCATCAGGAACGGGAAAGAAGTAGTTGTGAGCCGCGAAGTCGAACGGATACTGCTCCACGATGTCGTCGATCACGAGTTCTTCATCAGGACAGTATCCGAGTTCGACAGCTTCTATACCTGCCTGTTCGTACATATCCAGCGTTTCTGTGTAAGAGTAACCACGAAGACATGATGTCGAAACGTAGATCTCTGACGTCATCCGATATCAGTCCATGTAATCGCTTGGTGTTTGTTTAAATCCGCCGTCGTGCTTCGACCGACGACATCATCAATATCCCATGGACTGATCCCATCCGATGGGCGGACGACGAGGATGTCGGACGCTGTGATTTCTTCGCCCGCACTCAGGTCATGTCGAGCGTGAAGGCTACGTCGCATCTTCGGGCGGTTCTGCTTTTCACACTCCGGAATACGCGCGGTTCCATCACCCAGAGCGACTTCTACGTCTCTTATCGAGTCCACCATACTGCCGAGTTCGTTGGGTTCGAGTGACGCTGCGTGATCAGGTCCGTCCATCGAACGGTCGAGCGTAAAGTGTTTTTCCACCATGACCGCACCTCGTCCAGCGGCCAAGATAGGCATCGAACTGCCGAGCGTGTGGTCGGAGAATCCGACGGGCACGTCGAAAGCTCGTTCGAGAGTTTTCATGAAACGAAGGTTGAGGTGCTCCGGATCCGTGGGATAGCACGACACGCAGTGCAACAGCACCAGCGACGGACAGCCACGGTCGCGGAGAAGGGTGACTGCTCGTTCGATCTCGGTTAGGTTTGCCATCCCCGTCGACAGAATTACAGGCTTGCCTGTGTCGGCAATCGTTCGTAAAAGTGGTTTGTTCACGATATCGGCAGAAGCTATCTTGTAGCGTTCAACACCCACCCTTTCGAGGAGTTCGACACTCTCGGGATCGTACGGTGTCGACAGGAAATCCACGCCCTTCTCGGCGCAGTACTCGACAAGAACCTCGTGGTCGCTCTCCGAGAGTTCGACCGATTCAAGCATCTCGTACTGACTCGTGTCACCGGAGCGTTTTTGATACTCGGTCCGCTCCGTCTGGCGCGTGACTATCTCGTCGGTGCGAAACGTCTGGAACTTGACGGCATCCGCCTCGGCTTCAACCGCCGCGTCGACAAGATTCTTCGCGAGTTCGATATCACCGTTATGATTGATGCCCGCCTCGGCGATGATCTCGCAGGATTCTTTCTCATTTCCATACACAGTATCCATATCAATCGTTAGGCGGGCGACGGAACCCAATCAATGTTCCGCTTCGACTGAACAATCGGGTTCGACTCCCGGTGACCGACTATTTTTAGTATAGTTGTTGCGGACGTATACAACATGATACCGGTCGCCGAACCCTGGATAGGAGAGCCAGAACTAGAATACGTGACAGATGCAATTGAACGGGGCTGGATATCTCCTGCGGGGGACTACATTGATCGTTTCGAGGAGAAGTTTGCTGATTTCGTCGGCACCGAGCACGCTTTTGCCGTCTCCACGGGGACATCCGCACTTCATCTATCACTCGTCGCCGCAGATATCAAACCCGGCGACGAGGTCATTGTACCTGACGTCACGTGGATTGCCTGCGCGAACGTCGTCAAATGGATGGGTGCGGAGCCTGTGTTCGTCGACGTAGACGAGGAGACGTTTACAATCGACCTTGATGAGGTCGCGGAAGCCATCACTGATGATACAGCAGCGATCATGCCAGTACACCTCTATGGATTCCCGTGTGAGATGAATCCCATTCTCGAGATGGCTGAGGAACACGATCTTTTCGTTCTGGAAGACTGCGCGGAGGCCCACGGTGCCGAATATGACGGCTCACCCGTCGGTTCGGTTGGGGACGTGGGCTGTTTCAGCTTCTACGGCAACAAGATACTCACGACGGGCCAGGGTGGCATGATAACTACCGACGACGACGAACTCGCTGAAAAGATCATACTGTACCGGCGTGATGGGATGTCACACAACAGGAAGTATTATCACGAGGTGGTAGGGTACAATTACAGGCTAACGAACATGCAGGCTGCCGTTGGCGTCGGACAGATGGAACGCGCCAGCGAGATAATCGATGAGAAGATACGCGTAGCGCAGCTGTACCGCGACCACCTCTCGGATGCGCCCCTGCGTTTCCAGAGCGAGCCGTCCTGGTCGTCACCGACCTACTGGATGAACACGCCCGTCTTCGAGACGCCAGCGGCGCGGGATGCTGTTCTTGAGGCGCTCGCTGATGTAGATGTGGAGACACGCCCGTTCTTCTATCCGCTTCACGACCAGCCACCGTACCGCAACCCTCACAAGGAGAAGCTATCCGTTTCGATGGCGCTGTACGACCGTGGTATCAATCTCCCATCAAGTCCGCTCCTGACAGACGATGAGATAGAACGCATCTGTTCTACTATTGAGAACAGCGTCTCCTGACGCGAGGTCGTTGCGGTATAAATTTAACTCCGGTGACGAAGGCTACTGTATGAAGGTTCATGTTACTGGTGGTGCGGGATTCATAGGCTCACGTCTCGTCCGACATCTCGTCGATGCGGGCCACGATGTCACCGTCTTCGACAACGTAAGCCGTGGTTCGGTTGACAAACTGAACTCCGTGTTAGACGAGATAGAATTCATACAGGGCGACATACGCAACTACGACGAACTCGACGAAGCCGTCGACTCTCCCGATCTTATCTACCATCTTGCGGCGATAAACGGGACGAAACATTTCTACGAGCGTCCTGTCGAGGTCATGAACGTAAATATAGTAGGCGTGCAGAACGCTGTGCGCATCGCTGAAAACCGAAATTGCGACCGTCTTGTCTTCGCCTCTTCGTCTGAGGTCTACGGCTACCCGACCGAGTTTCCGACAGGCGAAGATCACGCTCTGCAGATAATGGATCCCGAGAACGCGCGTTTCTCCTACGCGGGAAGCAAAATAATCGGAGAACAGTACGTGATAAACCGACTAAATGATAGCGATGTCGAGTATGCGATACTCCGTCCGCACAACATATACGGTGGGGCAATGGGTGAAGATCATGTCATCCCCGAGTTCATCGAGCAGGTAGTCACCGACAAACCATTCACAGTATACGGCGACGGAAAGCAAACACGGAGCTTCTGCTACATCACTGACGCCGTCGAAGGGTTCTACAGAGCTGGCATCGAACCCAACGCAGCCGACGGGATTTATAATATCGGGAGACAGGACGAAGTAACAATAAACGAACTCGCTGACCGGCTGTTCGATGTTGCGGGTATCTCGCCCGATGTGGAACATATCGACTCCAAGGAACTCGAAGGGTCGACACCCCGTCGTCAGCCAGATATATCGAAGGCGCGTGACGAGTTCGGATACGAACCGGAAGTATCGCTGGACGAAGGATTGCTGAAGACTTTTGAGTGGTACTGCGAGTACTTTACGGGAAACAACGTCGAAAAATGGCGCGCTGACTAACGCTGTTTTTCGTAAGGTTCGTAGCTGACGCCGCCCACTACCTCGTAATGGAATCCGAGTTCAGTTACCGTCTCGGTAGGGAGAATGTTCCACCCATCAACGATTATCGGAGAGTCTGACATCCGCTCACGAACCTTATAGAGGTTCAAATCTTCAAAAGTGGGATTGTTGTTAGCCAGAACCACGATGTCGTACTTTTCTTTATCAAATACAGTTGATATTTCTGACTCGGGATGGACGGGCCGTGCACCGATATCTTCTATCTTCCAGTCCTCCACGTCAGGATCATAAGCGTCAACGTCGCCGTATTCCAGTAGACCCTCGATTATTGGCTTTGCGGGCGTGTTTCGCACGTCGTTCGTACTTGGGTGTCCCTTGAATGCAACTCCAAGAACAAGCGCGTTCAGGCAGTCTTCTCTACCCGTTCGTTCGAGTGCCTTACGCGCCTGCTCGACTGTTATCTCCGGCATCGATTCGTTTATTGACCTGCTAGTGGTAATGAAGTTACCAATGACGTCGGTGATCCCTTCGTCTTCATCGGGCTCTAGGCTTTCGAGAAGGAGATAGGGGTCCTTGGGGAGACAGCCCCCACCAACTCCCGCTCCGGGTTGTTTGATGTTGTTCCTCGCATATCCCGAGTTTGCGAGTTTGATGAGACGCTGACCATCGATACCGTGCTGTCGTGCTATCTGTCCGAACGCGTTTCCGATAGCGATATTGATATCACGATAGGTGTTATCAAAAAGCTTCAACATCTCAGCTGCTTCAAGTGAATCGACCTCGATTATGACATCTGCCGTTTTGCTGAATAGTTCTGCACCGCGTGTTGCCGACCGGTCGTCGATTCCACCAACGACCTGCGGAAGATTGTGTATTTCTGCGAGTGCGTCCCCCTGGACGGTTCGTTCGGGTGCCTGCAGATAGTATATCTCTTCCTGATCGCTGAGGTCACTCTCATCGATCAATCTGTTGAACATCTCGCGTGCAGTTCCGACAGAAATAGTACTTCTGATAACGACTGTGTCGTCGGGGTTGACAACGCTGGCTATCGAGTCGACAGCTGATTCGAGTGCGCTTGTGTCGGGTCCGCGACCGTCGAGCGGTGAGCCGACAGCCACGATATAGACGGATCTGTCTCCCGTGTCAGCCGTTTTAATCGACTTGCGAAAACGTAGTTTTTCTAAAGACTGGTGTGTCTGTATGGTTTCTCTGAGTCCACGTTCCTCGAAATGTGGCGTACCGTTCTGTAGACCACTCAATTTCTCCTCGTTTTTCTCTATCCCGAGTACGTCGTATCCCGACCGAACCATTGCGGCAGTGAGAGTCAACCCGACGTATCCCTGACCTACGATACATATCCCTGGATGGTCTGTAGTCATATCCTGATTTTATCAACTCTATTCAAGTACATTCCGATTCACCGAACTCAGGGACGCAGCTAACGGTTACTTATACTGTGCGCAGACACGTTCAATTCCCTCTTTGAGTTCTATCTCTGGTGCCCAGCCTACCGCACTGTTTAGTTTGTCGAAGTCAGCGCATGTGTCGTGGACGTAAATATCCTCAGGGATTACATTTTCGACGTATTCGGGCTCAACGTCTGTTCCCAACTCCTCGTTGATCAACTCCACAACCGTGTTAAATGAGTAGGGGTCACCCGTACCGAGGTTGTAGATTCCGTTGAGTCTGTGGTCCCCGACAAGTTCTATCCCACGAACCACATCCTCGACGTGAGTGAAGTCACGTGTCTGTGTTCCGTCTCCGTACAGTTTAGGCGACCGGCCATTCGCTATGTCGTCTGCGAACTGAGCGATTACGTTAGCGTATTCACCCTTGTGCATCTCCGCGCCGCCGTAGCCTTGGTAAACAGAAAAAAATCTGAGACCAGCCATCGACATCTCATAGTGGTTCGAAAAATACTCAGCGTACCGTTCACGCGCCAGTTTCGATGCCTCGTAGCCAGTATTTACAGAGACGTCCATCTCTTCTGGCGATGGTTTCGTACGACTACCATATATCGAGGAAGTCGAGGCATATACAACAGTTTCACAGCCATCTTGACGTGCTTGTTCGACGACGTTAACGAATCCCTCTACGTTTACTTGCGCGCCACGTTGGGGGTTCTCTTCGTGCATCGCATATGAAGACAGTGCTGCCAAATGAAATACAACATCGACGTCAGTTGGTAGATGTTCGTCCAACACAGACTGTTGATAAAAATCAACAGAATCGTTTAAATTTTCAGAAGTACCTAAGAAACAATCATCTATAACGATCACGTCATTTTCATTGACAAGTTGATTCGAAAGGTTTGAGCCAATAAAACCTGTTCCTCCGGTAATAAGCACGCGTTGGTTTTTCATATTTAATTGAGAAGAGCACGATTTATAAATTTTCTTATCTAAATTGTGTTGGTGGATTTATTAATTCGTATGAATTCAAATAACTACTCGGTGAAAACAATACGCCATTTATAGTTTCAACCTTGAATTTTGTATAAGTCTGCATACTCTCCGTTATTATTCAATAGTTCACTATGTGTTCCTTGTTCTATAATTTTACCATCCTCAATTGTATAGATTCGGTCAGCATTTTGGACCGTCGACAACCGATGCGCTATGGCAATAATTCCATACGTTCGATCCATTGACTCAATAGCTGCCTGCACCTCTTTTTCGAGGTTCGAATCTAAATTACTCGTCGCTTCATCCAACACAAGGAAGTCGGCATCCTTCAGAAGTGCCCGCGCAAGCGCGATCCGCTGTTTTTGTCCCCCAGACAACCGAACACCCTCGTCACCTAACTGCGACTCGTACCCATTTGGCAACTCATCAAGAAACTCATTGACCTTCGCGATCTCACAAACGCGTTTGACTTCGCGCTGCGTCGCGCCCCGATTACCAACCGTCACGTTCCGTTCAAGCGTCTCGTTGAAGATGTATGGACTCTGTCGAACGATTGCGATCCGGTCGCGCCACTGTTCGATATCGTATTCGTCAATCGAAACCCCATTCCCCCGGATTGTGCCCGAATCAGGATCGTACATCCGCATAATAAGCGAGACGATGGTCGACTTCCCAGCACCCGATTGGCCGACAAACGCGATGAACTCGTCGCGTTCAGCAGTAAAAGAAATACCATCGAGTACCTGTTCATCCTCTGTATATGAAAATCGAACATCGTCGAACTCGATTTCCGAAACGCTCGAAATCGATTTATCGCCGCTATGTTCCTGTTGCTGGTCGAGATCATCGAGAAACGCCTGTGTACGAACGAGATGCGATGTATACCCCTCAAGCTTGTACACCTTACTGTTCAGACTGCTTACTTTCGGTGCGAGCTGGAACATTGCGATCAAAAAGATACCAAGTTCACCGAGCGACAATCTCGTAAAGGTAAAGCCGACGTAAATGAGCACAAAAATAGTAATCGCTGCAACAAGTTCGAAGAAATTCTTGATGGCAATATCGTTTCTGGTGAGACGAATCGAAGATTGGGTGTACTTTCTAATAGAATCTCGAAAGCTCGAATACACTTCTGACCGCAACCCAAACACTTTGACATCACGTACGCCTTGCGTCCCAGCCTGTACCTTCTGTTGGACTGTCTCATTTGCTTCAGCCACACGGGTACCAACAGTAACTGCCGGTTCGATCATATACCGAATCACGATCGTAATCCCGGCAAGTAACACAACGGCAAACAGTGTCATCACGGATGAAATATAAAACATCACAGCAACGTACATAAGTACTAAAAGTAGCGTTTCCATCATTTTCACGCCTTGTTCGATCGTGCGTCTCGAATAGCGTGTCTCGGTAATAATGGCATTAAGAATTTCATCAGTCCCTCGGTCGTCGTAATATCCAACCTCCGCATCGAGTGCTTGATCAAACGCTCGTGCACGAAGATGCTGTTCGTACTGGTATCCAAGGACTTGTCCGAGCCACCGAACGAAAAACGACATCGTATACCGGAACGTCATCACCAGTGCCACACCGACAATCAAATACCCAAGCGAAAATGGAATCCCCAACAGCTGGTAGGTCGACACAAACAGTTCCATAATCGGCCCACTCACGTTCGTCGGTTCGTCGGCCTGTGCCGTCTCGATAATTGGATAAATAAAACTCAGACCAATTCCTTCAAGAAACGCGACAAAGCCACCGATAATCACCAGTCCAAACGCAAACTTCGGCCGGTATCTGGCCACCCGAGAAAGCGCGTCGACTTTTTCACGCCATGTGAGATCAGTATTCTCGTCCATTCGAAACGGACGGAACTCAACAG
>LFCJ01001677.1_pt1 | contig 15628 bp, 16 predicted proteins | sample 643141 | NCBI WGS metagenome assembly LFCJ01 (sample SAMN03766243, study PRJNA286221) | soda lake metagenome | biome: soda lake; feature: Kulunda steppe; material: water; isolation source: sample B1-Br-g2 brine of Lake Bitter-1 | place: Russia: Kulunda steppe | collected 2010-07 | reverse complement strand
TGGCGTTTCGATCGCCGCGTCACCGACGATTGAGTGCATCTCATCAACCGCTGCTTTTGAGTCGTACACAAACGTCAAGATACTACACGAATCAGTTTGCTCACGATCGCAGAAGCCGAATAAGAGACACAATCGCAAGGTTCAAAATCCAACTTATTAAAGATAGGGTATCCCAAAAATGCCAGACATCAGAAAGCAAATTAACAATCTCCAAGACAGAATCGAGGAATCTAGTGACATCAAAAAAGAAGATAAGGAAGTGCTCCTCACGTTCAGCGACCGTCTTGATCTCCTGAAATCGGAGTATACCGACCACCGGCACAACAAACTTCTCCGACATTGTACGATCATGGCCGAGGAGGTTGGTGGACTCGCTGAGGCGCTTGAGGATCGGTCCACAACCGAGGATATTGTCCGGTGGATCAACCGCACTTACGATAACGAGAACACCAACTCGGACTACCGAACTGCCCTCCGTGTCTTCGGGAAGCGCGTCACCGAGGGCGATGGGCATCCTCCAGGTACTGGATGGATTCCATCCGGAACCTCCAACAGCTACAACCCTGTCCCCGATCCGTCGGAGATGCTCGATTGGAACGAAGATGTCGTACCCATGATCGAGAACACACTGAACACTCGTGACGCTGCCCTCATCGCGATGGCGTTCGACTCGGGAGCTCGGAGCGGCGAACTCCAAGATCTTACAGTCGGCGACATAAGCGACCACGAGCACGGACTCATGATTCGAGTGGATGGCAAAACCGGACAGCGGTCCGTCTCCCTCGTGCCCAGCGTGCCGTACGTCCAGCGATGGATGACTGACCATCCGGCACCAGATGATCCGGGTGCTCCCCTCTGGTCGAAGCTCTCGGAGTCGGACGGTCTCAGCTATCGACAGTTCAAGAACTGCTTCGAGGCCCCTGCCGAGCGTGCTGGAGTAAAGAAGCCTGTCACTCCAACCAACTTTCGGAAATCGAACGCGACCTATCTCGCCAAGCGAGGAATGAGTCAGGCCCGTATCGAGGATCGACAGGGCCGTAAGCGGGGCAGTGACGCGACCGCCCACTATATTGCCCGGTTCGGGGGGGAGGCCGACTCCGAATACGCGCGAATACACGGAATGGAGGTCGAAGAGGAGGACCCCGACCCCATCGGACCGGTAAAGTGTCCGCGCTGTCACGAAGACACTCCCCGAGAGCACGCAACCTGTGTCTGGTGTAACCAGCCGCTGGAATACGGGGCTCTCGGCTCGATCAAGGAAGAGGAGCGGGAAGTTCGGGAAGCCGTCTTCAGCTTTGTCAAAGACAACAACGAACTCCTCGACGACCTTGAACAGTCCCGTGCGTTCTCCGAGCTCGTTGACGACCATCCCGAGCTTGTCAAGGACGCTCGCGAGTTCACGGAGGCGCTCTCGGAGGAATAGCGGCTGAACGATACCTCTCCATCGGTGAGTGTCGGCAGACAAGGTGGCTCGTTTCACAGTGGTGTGGTGCTGACGTGAAAACGGCCTGTTACCGGATTTCTCTACGAATTTGGTCCAATTGGGCCTGGACCTCGTCTATCGCCTCAACGGAACCGCTGTTGGCGAGCAGCGCGAGTGCATAGGCCCTCGCCTCTTCGTCACCGTGGGCGAGAACTCGGGACAGGAATTCGGTATTCCGGTCTGCGTATTGGCTTACTTCTGAGATGGATTCTTGGCTACTCATCGCTCATCCTCCGTCTGGGCAGCCGTTTTGTGCGTGATTCGTTGGCTAGAGCAGATACTGGTCGCTTCTGTGGACATTTTTGAGTTCTTCGGGCTGTCGGTTACGGCGTCAATTCGTTCTCGACTCCGTGAAGGGCCGCAGCACTGACCGGTAATCCGGCGGCCAGCAACCTTGGATTTCCTTCAAGAGCCGATGTTCGATTCACACTCGGGACGAGGGACCATGGGTAAATATAGATTAGTGAGACCAGATAATTGCGCAATCGAAAAATAGTTTGCACCACCCGGCTAGCAGACCGTATGGAACCTTCAGAAGACGTCGTCACCGACATCCGCGATTCGTGGGAAAGAGAAAACGACGCGTTTGGGCGAGTTTATGAAACGATTCTAGGTATATCTGAATTCACAAGCCACCATGAAATTGCAGAGGTCGCCGGTTGCGCCCCCAATACCGCAAAGAAGCATTTGAAACGTCTGAATCAGATGGGAATCGTGGAATGCCAAAGTTCGCACTGGTCTCTCACGTTCCGGCGGAACGATGCGTACCTAGAGTGGCGAGAAGTAACCCAGATCGCAGACGAGCAATCGGTCCAAGACCTCGCTGAGCGGGTTCGTGAACTAGAAACGAAAGAATCCGAGCTGCAAGAAGAGTTTGGTGTTGATGGGCCAGATACTGCCTCAGTATACGGGTCAAACAGTGATCGGCCGAGACACGAGAAGATGCAAGTAATCGGTACATGGAACGGTATTCAACGAGACATCCGCCTCTATGAGGCAGCACGTCAACTCCAGCAGAATGATGGTCGTCTGATATCTGCGTTCGTCGAGATCCCCTCAGATGACTATGCGCCGGCTGAGTCGTAATAATGACGACCAACCATATCCCGACGATCAAACGGTGGCACACCCACCCAGATAGGGAATCCTTGCGGGTAATTTATCGATTCCTGGACCAGCAGGAGGGGATCGAGAATGTTAGCCTTGAGCCACACAGGACTCATCCGCGTCTGGTACGTGCAACTGTTACTGACAGGGCTTCATCGACAACAGTTGGCATCCTTGAGATTCGATGGTACGAGACAAGGGATTTCACCATCACGTGTCAGATGGGTCAGACAGACGACTCTTCACCACTCCTTCGGTGGACACATTCTTCAAATTCAGAGGAAACTATAGTGTCACATAGCAGGTCAGACGACGTACGAACGTTGTCACCGCCATCTCACCATCTACGCGAGAATCGATTTCATCCTCTCCGAGTTATTTCTCTCGTGCTTGCTACCATTGAGGATAGTGGATTTGATTGAAATGGTCTTGTTGAAATTCTCTGCAGATGATTGGTATTAGTAGTCGTGCTGAATACAGGGGATGGGCCTTGTTTAGACGCTCCCGGGAACGTGGGTTAGCGTCTATGTCGACTGAACTGGATCCGCCTGTGAGAGCCTCCCTGTTTGGTTTTCTTTTTCGGATAGCGGCTGTTTCGCCCTATCCACACCGCGTCTAAACAAGGCTCAGGGGATGTAGTCAGCACAGAACCTGCGTTATCTTCTCCGAGTGATCCTTGAATCAGCCGATAGAATGTGCTTGCGAAGTAAACATCAACTACCACCAGAAAAGTTACTATCTCCTATATCCATCCATCACCGGTGACAGGGAAAGCACAAAACTTTCCGACGAAAGTAAGGAGAAAATAGAAAAGTATAACAGATATATCAACCAGATGTTGTATTTTTCAGCACATTTTAACTGGACCAGTCGTTGAGCGCTTCACTGTATTGACTATAATTGGGTCAAAATATATCTCTTGTAGTGGATTTCAACAGAGCCCGAGAAATGAAACAGATTCTCGCTGAAACTTCCTTGTATCACAAACCTTTCGAATATTTATCTGAACAATAGGACGAGATTGATTTCCGACGGTTTGGTTCTGGTGAATCATCTACCAGCACTGGGTTATCTTTCACACTGCTTTCCTGAGACCGACCAATCGGTTCGCCACTGTCGGCTTCTTCGGGGTTGCGGTCATCATCGTTAGTAGGATGCCTCAAACAACGTAATTTCACACAGCAAATCACTGTTGTCCAGTGATTCACCAGAGTAGCCATCTGGCCTATTACTACGTTGGTCCAGCGAGTGCTGCAACAGCACCCGCAAGGATTTGCGTAGCGGTTGCACAGTCCTCCCAATCTGTCCATTCGTGTGGGCTGTGGGAAAGTCCATCTTCTGACGGAGCAAAGAGCATACCCGCGTCGGTAACCTTTGCAACGCGCATAGTGTCATGTGCGGCTCTGGAGTCAAATTCGATTGTTGGAATATTATACCTTGTAGCAGCGTTCTGTAGTGCAGTCTGACACCTCTCACTCATTGACTGTGGGGTTCGGTCAGCAGACCGCACAAATGACACGTCGACTCCACGATCTCTTTCGATTCGAGATAGGCTCAATTTTGCCCTGTTGATAAGATACTCCATGGTATCATAGTTTGTGTCCCGCACATCGATAGTTAGTGTAACTTCTCCAGGAACTACGTTCGGCGCGTTTGGTGAGACAATCGAGTGACCGACAGTCGCGACAGGAGCTGAGGAGTTCGCGGCCAATTGTTCGTTCGCCGCTTGCTCAACCTCGAGCACAAGCTCACTCGCTGCAGTGAGAGCATCTGTTCGGTCCACCATCGAGGTTGTTCCTGCATGGTTTGCTTCACCCTCAATAGATACATCACAGCGAGCAATTCCTGTTATGGCAGAGATAATTCCGGCTGGGACATTAGCATCGGTCAGCTTCTCTGCTTGTTCGATGTGCAACTCGAGCCACGAATCCCATTTTTTTGGTTTAATCTGGTCGGTGCCTGAAAAGCCGATGTTGTCTAATGCGGTGCTGAGTGATACCCCATTGTCATCTTCACGGGCGAGTGCCCACTCAGTTGATACATCACCAACTGCAACGGCCGAGCCGAGCGCACCATAGTTGAATCGTTGCCCCTCTTCTCCAGTAAAGCAAACGACTTCAATAGGGCGATCCAATGGTACTTCAGCGTCTTGCAGTGCCCGGACGCTTTCTAGAGCGGCGTACACGCCAAGTGGGCCATCGAAGATACCGCCATTTGGGACTGAATCGAGATGGCTACCAAGTGCGATTGGCGCAGCCATCGAATCCGCAGTATCGGGGGTCCAGCGTCCGGCGATGTTTCCAACAGGATCGATTTGTACTCGCAAACCGCGTGCCTCTAGCTGATCAACGAAGTATTCGCGAGCCTGTTGATCGGAGTTACTTCCAGTCAATACCGTCCTCCCGTACCCCTCTTCGACATTCACTTGGCCGAATGTAGCATTAGTAAGGAGATCCTCTCGAAGGCGTTGCCGCTGAACTTGCATGATCTTACGCTATTGCACAATAACTGCGGTCTATTTGACTGTATCGTCTTGAGCATATATTCATTATATAATATCTTCATAATATTTTAGTCGCCATTCACTCTTAAATCGCTATGGGTCAACTTGATAGCTTGTCACTCACTGAAGTTCGTCGGAGCCTACACAACCATCCTGAAACCGGTTGGACAGAGTTTTGGACAACGTCAGTACTCGCTGAGGAGCTCGATAAGCGTGGATTCAATCTATATTTTTGCAGTGATGCAGTAGAGGAGGCATCGCGTCTCGGCGTACCGCCTGCTGATGAAATATCGGCCGCACGAGAACGAGCGCGGAAGGCTGGTGCACCTACACGATACATTAACCGAATGGGTGATGTCACTGGCTTCATTGCTGAGAAACAGTACGGGTTGACGGGACCGACAGTTGGTGTCCGGGTCGACATCGACGCCCTCGATATTCAGGAGCCGTCCGATCACGATCATAGACCCACACAGCTCGGATTTGCGAGTAAATACCCGAACACGATGCACGCTTGTGGCCATGATGGACATGCAACTATCGGCCTAGGACTTGCACGGGAGATAGACGATAGAGGAGGATTCGATGGAACACTCAAGTTGTTTTTTCAGCCAGCGGAGGAAGGTGGACGTGGCGGAAAGGCGATGTCTCGATCTGGACACCTCGAAGATGTCGAGTATTTTTTCGCGCTACATCTTGGACTGGGAAATGAAACAGGGACAATCATTGCGGGCTACGAACATCCGCAACCCAACACGAAGATCGACGTGTCGTTTTTAGGAGAGTCGAGTCACGCGGGAAATGCACCAGAAGAGGGGCGTAACGCATTACAAGCTCTTTCGACCGCAATCCAGAATCTCTATGCCGTTCCTCGTCATGGCAATGGGGTTACACGGATCAACGTCGGTAAAGTAACGTCTACAAACCCACAGAATGTTATTTCTGACGCAGCTACGATGCGAGTCGAGGTTCGTGGCAGAAGCCCCGAACTCGATGAATATATGTTGAAACGGGCCAAACAGATTGTCCGCCACGCCGGTTCAATGCACTCAGTGGAGGTATCTACAGAACGGTACGGTGAAACAACGACGTTTACTGCTGACGAGAAACTTGTCGATCTAGTAGCAAATTCTGCCACCAAGATTCCTGCTATTGATCAAATTGTCCGCCGAAAAACCTTTAAAGCGAGCGAAGACGCGTCATACTTGATTAGACAGGTACAACAGAATGGAGGGTCGGCAACGTACCTTGGAATCGGAGCGAGCAACGTCGCTGGCCACCACAACCCGTACTTTGATATCGACGAGAACGCCTTAGATATTGGTGTCTCGATCCTTGCAAATTCAATTCGAGCTTACGACGATATGTGAGATGGACTAGGCTATCTCCCTACTGACGACCAACGATCGTCAGTACTTGATTTTTGAGTCGAGCATCTCTTGCGGATACTCACCCAACTGCTCGGTGAGCTGCTCTGGTAGTTCTTCTGTGACTGTTTTAGTGTGTTCAAGTAGTTCACGCAGATCCGCTACGGGATCGTCGGAGAGATCGACACGAAGATTGTGGTATCGCTGGGGCTCCGGCGCGTGGACCAGCAGGGCTGCGCTTACCTTTCCGCGTTTATCTCCACCAGCATCTTGTCCAGCTTCGAGGGCAGTCACTAATCGATCAACCAGTTCTCCATCCGCATCAACAAACGCTTCGGAAATTGCTTCAATTATCGGCTCTCCAACGAGCATGTTTCCTGCGACCGTGTGTACCTTGTGTGATTTCCCACCACACCATGAAACACAATCAGATCCGGTATGTACGAATGATGAGCCATCCATCTGAATACCGTGGAGTTGGCGATAACTCGCGTACTCATCGGCATCGAGTAAAGCCTCACACGCCGCGTCAACTGGAATACCGCGATCAATGAACTCGAGTGTATTCGCACCGTGTGAGGTCTTTGTAAACGACTGAGTGACCACTGCAGCATGTTCGTTAACGTACGGGCAGACAGCACCGACGCCAGCAGTACCTGTGGTCACTGCAACTCCAGTCTGTGACGTTTCGGGATCAGTAGCGGCGATCGAGAACGTTCCGGGTGCAAACCCATCCGGCCAGTTATCAGCGTCAGTGTCGCTCATAATCAATTATTGAGTTGCTAGTTAACAAATAATTTTTGCTATCTATGTTCCTGACCAAATATTTATGTGTTTAATTTCATATTACACTTGTCACTCGCCTCATGATAATCTATATATACTGTTACGTATTTGTGAACGTTGTGTTAGACAATGCCACTCGAAGATAAGTATTCGATTCTGAAGCCAACAGACGAGTTGGATAGCGCAGGAGCGAACCGTAGAGAATTCATGAGCCGCCTCACAGCTGGTAGCGGTGCCGTGATGCTCGGATCTTCACTTGCAGGTTGTCTCGGCTCGGACAACGGAGAGATGCCCAACGAACTTACAGTCATTCGTGCAGGGGATTCTGACAGTCTGGATCCACACCGTACCACCCTCGCGTACTCAAGTATGGTCATGACATGGCTGTACGATTCACTACTAAAGATTGATTTTGAGGGCAATATGCAGCCGGGACTCGCGACAGACTGGGAGTACAATGACGATGGGACAGAGTGGACCGTTGATCTTCGTGAAGGAGTTACCTGGCACGACGGATCCGAATTTACGGCAGAAGACGTTGAATTCACCTACACTCGTGGTGCCGATATCTCTGGATGGTCATGGGCTTTTGGACCTCTCGAAGAGGTCGAGATAATCAATGATCATCAGGTCACATTCGCCTTCGAAGAGCCATATTTCCCGTGGGAAAATTACTACGCTGGAGAGAACAATGGCTTCTTTGACGTCATCCCGAAAGCACCAGTCGAAGCTGATGAAGACAGCTTTGGTGCAAACCCCATCGGAACTGGCCCCTACGAATTCGAAGAGTGGGTTCGCGACGACTATATCACGCTGGTTCGAAACGAAAATTGGGAAGTCCCGCCACTCCCAGAGGTTGAAGCGGAAGATCCACCGCTACCAGAGAGAATAACGTTTAGAACGATCGCAGAGGAAACCCCGATGGTTCAGGAGCTAATTCAGGGGAATGCAGATGTGCTATACAGTCGTGACTTCCCCCACCGTGAACTCGAAACAATTGAAAACTCTGATGGGACGCGAGTCGAGCGCCAGGTCGGCACCACAGCGGGCTACGTGGTCTTTAATATGGACCGTGAACCGACTGATGAAATCGAGGTTCGGCAGGCACTGTCCCATGCAATCGACAAGGACCGAATCATCAACGATATTTTCTACGGGCTCGGTCAGGAGAATTGGGTCCCATTTTCTGAAAACGTTGAGTACTGGGCCGGTGATGTGGTTCGGGAAGAGGTCCCTCTCGAGTTTAACCCAGAACGCTCTCGTGAATTGTTAGAAAGCGTCGGTTGGGAGGATACTGGCGGTGAGTTTAGGGAACGGGACGGTGAAGAACTAGAACTGGAACTCCTTTCTGTCAACACTCCTGCACCTGTTTTGCAGCTATCCGAAGAAATGGTTTCGATGTTTGCCGATATCGGTGTAAACGCTAACCTCAACGCACTTGAGTACGGGACCGCATATTCGCAAGGGTCGGAGGGCGTTCACAACGTGTTTTATGCTACGATTGGATGGGCGGAAGCAGCTATTGCAAACTTCTTCTGGCACTCTGATAATATCGGCGGCGGGAACAGAATGTTCCTTGATGATTCAGAAGTAGATGCCCTCTTGGAAGAAGCAGCGAGGGTCGAAGATCCATCGGGTATTTATGAAGAGGTCCAGATTCGAGCGATGGAGACCTACGGGTGTCAGCCAATTATGACATACGATGAAGTCCAAGGTGTTAACCAACGAGTTCAGAACTACCGTCAGCACCCGATTACAATGACACCGATGTACCACGATATGACTCTCGAAGAGTGACTGTAGCAGAATATAAAGTATTTTAGAATGTTAAAATACATATTTAAACGGGTTCTCTGGTCGATCCCCGTCCTGCTAGGTGCTGCTTTTGTAGCCTTTATCCTCGTACACCTTGCGCCCGGCGATCCGGTGCAATTAATGCTGGGTGAGGCAGCGACACCAGAGCAGATTGATCGGACTAGAGAAGAATTTGGCCTCAACGAACCGATATACGTGCAGTTTGGAACGTTTGTCATAGAAGGTGTTCAGGGCGATTTTGGCCAATCGATCTCGACCCGACAGCCCGTTTCAGAGTTGATCATGGATCGGATCCCATATACGGTGCAATTAGCGGGGGTGAGCATGATGATCTCGTTAGCTCTTGCATTCCCGCTGGGGATACTCTCTGCGACACACAAACGTGGACGAATTGACAGCGGAAGCCGTTTGGCTGCCTTGCTCGGGATCAGTATTCCCAATTTCTGGTTGGGCATTATTCTCATTCTGTTTGTCGCTGTTCCGGTCAGTATGTTCCCGCTAGTCGGGATGACACTGATCACGGAGAATCTCATCGACGGGCTCTTGTCGACATTTCTACCAGCAATCGCGATTGGAACGGCGCTAGCTGCGCTCGTGATGCGCATCCTTCGTGGGGGTATTACTGATGAAATGAACAAAGGATACGTTCAGACTGCTCGTGCGTACGGCATCGCAGATCCAGAGATAATGTATGTTCACATTCTAAAGAATGCAGTATTACCGACAATCACTGTCATCGGTCTGCAACTCGGGTATCTGATTGGGGGGAGTATCATCATCGAGACAGTATTTAGTATACCAGGTGTTGGCCAGCTTGTGATCAATGCAATATACGCACAGGACTTCCCGATCGTTCAAGGGGTAATCATGTTCATCGCTGTCGCATTTGTAGCAGCGAACATTCTGGTGGACACCCTGTACGCGTATCTTGACCCGCGGATCAAGTATGATGGAAGAGGCGAATGACTACCGAAACAAAAAGCGCAGACACAAATGAACAGCCAAATAAAAGTAAACGACGCGCCCACGTTACGACTAAGCAGCGTGTCCTTCGTCAGGTCTTATCTGACCCACTCGCAATGGTCGGTGGCAGTATTATCTTGATGGTCATAGCTATTGCTGTCTTTTCTGCAATTGACCAGTTCCTTCTCGGAAGACGTCTAATTTCTGCAGTGCTGAGTGATCCATATGCGACAAACCGTCATATGCGGTTAGCCAGCCCTAGCCTCGAATATCCAATGGGCACCGATCACCAAGGTCGAGATGTTATGGCTCGCGTGATTTATGGAACACGGACGAGCATATTCGTTGGCGTCACCGCAGTTACGACCGCGGCGGCGTTCGGGATTCTTATCGGAGCTGTTACCGCCTACTATGGTAACCTGGTCGATATGCTCGGGATGCGCGCAATGGATGTCTTGCTTGCATTCCCGGCGATCCTGTTAGCAATCGGATTCTTGGCAGTTTTCGGTCGAGGAATCACGAATGTTATTATTGCGATCACGATCGTTTACACGCCAATCTTCGCGCGAGTCGCCCGAAGTGAGTTCCTTTCAGAAAAATCGGAAGAGTACGTCGATGCAGCCCGAGTAATTGGCTATCCAGACCGACGGATAATGATTCGAGAACTACTCCCAAATTGTCTGACATCGATTACCGTCCAGTTCACGTTTAGCCTTGCATTAGCGATTATAGCGGAAGCATCCCTGTCATTCCTTGGTGTTGGAGTTTCACCGGTTACTCCATCGTGGGGAATGATGCTTTCACAGGCCCGTGATTACATGACTATCGCTTGGTGGTTCTCGTTATTCCCAGGGCTCTCAATCGCCATAACTGTCTTTTCGTTTAATCTCCTTGGAGACAGTTTGCGTGATGCGCTAGATCCGGAAGATAATCATAAAGGGGGGGGAATGATATGAGTAGATATATTCTACCGGTCACAGAGGTTACACATGGAGTGTTGGAGTTAATATTAGACAATAAATTCAGGATAGAAATCAGCCGTTACGGAGGAAAAAACCAATGACACTACTTAAAGTAACAGATCTACACACTCAGTTCGACACGTCAGAAGGAACCGTTCGCGCCGTTGATGGCATCAGTTTAGATATCGAAGCTGGTGACATCGTCGGTCTTGTTGGTGAGAGTGGGAGCGGTAAAAGCGTTACCGCACGTTCGATCATGCGATTAATCGACCCCCCGGGCGAGATAGTCAATGGTGAGATTATCTTTGATGGGGTAGATCTCATGTCCATCAAGCAGTCTGAGATTCGATCTATTCGGGGAGATCAGGTCTCAATGATATTCCAAGATCCACAAGACGCGTTCAATCCGACACAAACAATTGGACGCCAACTTCACGATGTGTTACGGACACATGAGACCGGACCGGTCCATCCGCTTATGCGAATTCTTGGACGGGATCACTCCTCCGAGTACCGTGAGCGTGTGATTGATGCACTCAATCGCGTCGGCATTCCAAATCCCGAAACGCGATACGATGAGTATCCACACCAGTTTTCGGGCGGGATGTTACAGCGTGCGATGATCGCGATGGCCGTTCTTTGTGAACCGGAGCTAATTCTTGCTGATGAACCAACTACTGCGCTTGATGTCACTGTCGAAAGTAAAATTCTCTTGATGTTTCGGGAACTTGTAGACGATCTCGGTATCTCTGTTCTATGGATTACACATGACCTTTCAGTTGTCTCTGAGCTCTGTGATCGAGTTGTTGTGATGTATGCCGGGAAAATAATGGAAGAAGGACCAACTAAAGAGATTCTCGACGACCCACGGCACCCATATACACGTGCTCTCCTTGAGTCAGTACCCCGACATGATATGCCCGAAAAAGAATTATTTGCGATTGATGGTTCGATCCCGAGCCCACATAACCTTCCTAGAGGCTGTCGGTTTGCTGATCGTTGTCCGGAAGCACATGATCGGTGCTATGATTCTCACCCAAGGATGCAAAAGACTGAACAGACACGCGCAGCGTGTTATCTTCTTGAAGACGATTCTGATGGGAGCTCCCAAACGGAGGTAGGACAATGAACCTGATCCGGGCAGAGGGTCTAAAAAAACACTTTCCCGTAGGTTCTGATTTCGTCGCTCGGTATCTATCTGATGATGCTGTCCATGCTGTCGATGGTGTTGATTTAGCTGTAGAAAAAGGACAAACACTCGGCCTGGTTGGAGAAAGTGGGTGTGGAAAAAGTACGCTTGGTCGATGTTTACTTAGATTATTATCACCAACAGAAGGACGCATATATTTCGACGGTGAAGAAATAACTAGTCTGAGTCAGCGGCAGCTTCGATCACGCCGCCGAAACATGCAGATGGTGTTCCAAAATCCTCGAAGCAGTCTCAACCCCAGACAGACCGTTGGAGAGATTCTCACAAACCCAATTAAATTTCATGATATCGCAACAGGTGACGAGGCGGAAGAAATCGCCCGGACATTACTCGAAGACGTTGGACTGTCAAGTAATCATGTTAACCGATACCCACATGAGTTTTCGGGTGGACAGCAGCAACGCATCGGCATCGCTCGGGCGCTATCAGTTAACCCTGAGTTCATTGTCCTTGATGAGCCCGTCTCTGCATTAGACGTTAGCGTTCAAGCACAGATACTCAAGCTTATCGAACGGATAAAAACAGAGTATGACCTCACACTTGTGTTTATTAGTCATAACCTTAATGTTGTTAGACATGTTTGTGACGAAGTTGCAGTCATGTACCTTGGTGAAATTGTCGAAAATGCATCTGTCGAGGATGTATTCGAAAATCCAATGCATCCGTACTCGCAAGCGCTTTTAGATTCGGTTGCTCTCCCAGACGGATCCAAGACGATTAATAGAGAAAATATCATTAACGAAGATATTCCATCGCCAATCAACCCACCAGATGGATGTCGATTTCACACTAGATGTCCTGAGGTAATGGATGTCTGTCGGTCAGAAAACCCGTCACTTTGTGCTCGGACTGATCCAGATACTCAGGCTTCACGAACATCCAAGTGTCACTTATACGAACAAATATAGCACAACCGATTTTTGTTAACCCGATCACGAATTAGCCGTTGGACGGCACTAATCGGCGAAGTTGGCCTCAGGAACACAAAGTTATAACCGGATTTACTGTGGTCTCCGATTATGGTCCGCATCGACGACAGTGATGACGTGACGAAGTGCTAGCTTTCCCCTGACGAACTAAGTCAACTCGAACGAACAGCTGGGGAGGACGGGTGGGAGCGTGAGGTGGCGGTTCAGCTGATGGAACGGTGCGGGCTCCGGGCATCAGAAGTGAGCTACCCGGACAATAGCAGTCTCCGGTACTCCGACGATGGCGACATCTGGCTCTTCAAGGTCCAGGGCAAGAACACGAAAGGTGGGTCAAAGACGACACGCGACGCGTGGATGCCTGACGATGTCGCCGAGGACATCCACAAATACAGCCGTGAACGAGACCTCAGCCTATCCGACCCGTGGGTCGACGCCAGTACCCCCTCTGTTCGTCGATGGGTTAAGGAAGCGGCTCACGCTGTTTCAGAGCAAACTGACGACCCACGCTGGCAGTCAGTCTCGTCGCATGATCTCCGTCGGTCTTGGGCGACGTATCATCTCGTCGAGCGCCAGGTCGATGTCCGGACTATGATGAGTGTCGGTGGGTGGTCCGACTACTCTGCTATCGAGCCGTATCTCACCGAGCCGACCGAGGCACGTATTGGAGAGGCTATGCGGGCATAGAGGTCGAACTAAGAGAGCCGTCATCCAACACGTCGTAATTGGACCAGTTCACCGCCAGAGTTTTCATACTGTTTCCTAATAGGAATCCTATGCCTGATAGGAATGAGTCTATCTCGATAGCGTTGCAGTATCCGTTTCCGGAGGATCGGGTATTCCGATACCAAGCGATGCAGGATGTTCTCGACATTCTTATCGACCAACCGTATGCGACGTACTCGATGAGCGAGCTCGCGAACCTCACAGGGGCAAACCAAGGAACGATCTCGAAGGCGGTCAAGCTGCTTTCCGAGCTCGACGTCATCGAGACTGTACAGGACGGGCGAACCCAGCAGGTCCGGATCAACCGAGAACGGCTCACGAAACCGGACCCGGTTCTCTCTATCCCGCAGGCCGAGTTCCACCAACCAGTCCAGGCATTTCTGCAACGACTCCAAGACGAGTTGGACGAATTAGTCGGGGTCGTCCTGTTCGGAAGCGTCGCCCGGGGGGAAGCAGATAGGACCAGCGACATCGACCTACTAGTGATCGTCGACGAGGACAGGACGACAGCTCGCCGGACGGTCCAGTCAATCGTGAGTGATCTCGAAGACCAACGGTTTGAGGGGAATCGGTACACGTTCCAGCCCCTGGTGGAATCGACGGACAGCGTCCAACGAATTGGTGACCAGCTCCGCCCCCAGTTCGACGATGCCATCACATTGGTCGGTTCTGACCAACTCTCCGAGCTCCGGACCGAGGTGTACGCCGATGAATGACGATATCCGAGACCAATTGGTGGAGGCCGAGCGGACCTTCGAGGGCAGTCCCGGAACGATCGAGGAGGGGTTGGATGTCGACGACGCAGAGTTGGTCCAACTTCGCCGTGCCTGCCGGCTATTGGAGGTGGGATCGAACCTTCTCGACCAAGGGTACTACACGGTCGTGATCGAGTCGGCGTTCGTCGCCATCGAGCGCACTATCCAGTTCCGGTTGATCCACGACGGGGCCATGTCCGCAGCAGAGGTCATTAGCAGCCACCGGCGACTCTACCAACGTGGTGCCGAGATTGGCCTCTACGACGACGCGTTCGGGGAGAATCTCGCCGAGCTGTGGAACCGGAACCGAACGAAGACCTATTACAGGCTTGGTATCGCGACGAAGGAACAGGCGGAGTGCGTCTCGCGACAGTATCGGCACTGCGAGACCGGCTCAGCGTCACACCGTCCCTCGTGGACGGCTGCGATCCGATGTTGCTTGAATTTGCACCGGCAGTATCGACACCGCGCAACATACCGGGGATCGGCTCTCCTGTGATGCTTGGGACCGGCTTTGATGTTACTAGTCCCTGATCGGCTACCGCTCTGCTGGCTGTCGGCTTCCGTTTGCTCGGTCGACGACTGAACCGAGTCGGTCTGGTCGTCGGTGACCGGCTCGGCCTCGTCGAGCTGTCCGAAGAAGTCGTCTGGGTCGGTCACTGCGACCACCCGCCTCCGTCACAGGCGGCGCGCGGAGCCACGCGGCTCGCGCGACACCCCATTTTATGAGGATTGAAATAGTCAGTATCAGGTACGATTTCCCCTTTAGCAGGGGAAATTGAACGAATCGTATCAAGCCAGGGCAGAGATTTTCGTACTGTAAAATGGTGCAATCCGGCTGTTCGAGCCAAACCGTTGCACCGATCGTCTCTGTATAAAATCGAACGACTGAATCGTAATTTTCGGTTGCATAAAACACAATCCCGGACATACAACACCCACACCGCCGGATTTAAAAACTGTTCCGAGAGCAACTATTCCGATCGTGCCGCTTCGACCGCATCCGAGAACTGCTGTGCGGTCTC
>LFCJ01001676.1_pt1 | contig 15639 bp, 15 predicted proteins | sample 643141 | NCBI WGS metagenome assembly LFCJ01 (sample SAMN03766243, study PRJNA286221) | soda lake metagenome | biome: soda lake; feature: Kulunda steppe; material: water; isolation source: sample B1-Br-g2 brine of Lake Bitter-1 | place: Russia: Kulunda steppe | collected 2010-07 | reverse complement strand
GCGAGCCTCGAGTTCGAGTACGTCGGCGACGCGGAGCTGCGCGAACGGCTGCGTTCCGAGAGCGTCCGCGACGTCGGTCGTCACCTCGCGCGGATCCACCGGGCGGGCGTCGTCCACGGCGACCCGACGACCCGGAACGTCCGTGTCGGCCCCGACAGGACCTATCTCATCGATTTCGGGCTGGGCTATCACACGGACCACGTCGAGGACTACGCGATGGACCTACACGTCTTCGAGGGAAGCCTCGTCGGGACGGCCGACGATCCCACGAGCCTACGTGATGTGTTCCGTGAGGGGTACCTCGAGGTCGGCGAGGACCGAGTCCTCGAACGACTCGCGGACGTCGAGGGGCGGGGACGGTACGTCGGAGGGTGAGCACGCCGTCCGGAGGAGCACATAACGCATTTATTACAGGGGCCTGTATCCTCGAGTATGGACGATAAACCCACTTCAGGAGAGATCCTGGGAATCCCGTACAACTTCGAACGACCGAGCCTCGGGCGGATGCTCTCGTCGCACTGGAAACCCGGCGAGGGAATGCTCGTCGAGAAACCCTTCGGCGTCGGCTACACGCTGAACCTGGCCAACTGGCGGTCGTGGATCGTCGTGGGCATCGCCGGCGCGTTGCTCTGGCAAGAGCAGAAGGGGACGGGCGGGGACGAACCCGAGGAGGACGAACCCGTCGAAGTGATCGTCGACGAGGACTGAAACTGTTCACTTCGTTCACAGTTTTTACCAGAATTGAGGCGAGAATGCCCCTTCCTCAACGAGCGAGTATTGCGAGCGAGTAGGGAGGGGATGAATCGCCGCACCATAGTACAAACCATTAAGCGAACACATCTCTAATCGAGAGATAGCGATGGAGTACAGTCACCGCTACCCCGCATACCCGACACAACGGGTAGCGACTGTACTGGACTCTCACATCGACATTCATCGCCAAGCGTACAACTACACCCTGTACGAGTACGAGAACGTGGACGCCGACGATATCGGTTCCGCGTACAAACACCACTACCGACTCACCGACTGGAAAGACGAATACCCCATCTTCTCGGACGTTAACTCCAAAGCACTGCAACGAACTGTCACTCGGTTCTACCAGAACCTCAACGGACTCTCCGAGCAGAAGCAAAACGGACGCAAGGTCGGGAAGCTCAAGTGGAAGTCACCAACGGAGTTCCAGAGTATGACCTATTCGCAGTCTGGCTTCGAACTCAAAAACACGAGTGGCCGACGCGCGACGCTCTGGCTCTCTAAAATCGGAGACATCCCAATCCGCTACCACCGCGAAATCCCCGACGAAGCCGACATCAAAGAAGTCACCATCAAGAAGGAGACAACTGGCGACTGGTTCGTCTCCTTCGGGCTGGAAACCGATGACGCCGACCTGATCGAGAAACCCGACGTGAACTCGCTCAATACGAGCAATAGCGTGGGTCTTGACCTTGGTATCTGCAACTACATTCACACCTCTGACGGGACGACTGTAGATTGGCTCGACCTCGAAGACGAGTACGACCAACTCCGCCACGACCAACGCACCCTCTCGCGGAAAGAGCACGGGTCGAACAACTACGAGAAGCAACGCCGAAACGTGGCGAAGGTCAAGCGACACATCCGCCGGAAGGTATTGGACTACCAGCACAAAATCACGACGTGGCTCGTCCGCGAGTACGATGCTGTGTTCGTCGAGGACTTGGAAGTGAAGGGGATGTTGGAGCAGTCGCACAACGCTCGCAACAAGCAGGACGCGGCATGGCGACAGTTCATCACGCTCCTCGAATACAAGGCAGACTTGTACGGCTGTCACGTCGTTCAGGTGGAAGCCGCTGGGACGACGAAGGAATGCGCGTCGTGCGGTGTGGAAACAGCGAAACCGATCTGGGTCAGGGAACACTCCTGTCCGTCGTGTGGGTTTGAGTGTGACCGGGACGCGAATGCGGCGATGAACGTCTTGCAGCGCGGCTTTTCTGCACTAGGGCTGGGATGGCCCGAAGACACGCCTGTGGAGACTGCGCTCCCTACGGACACCCATGCGGTGTCTGCAAAGCGTGTCATAGAAACAGGAAGCCCCACCCTCAACGAAGCCGCACCAGCGGCTGAGTAGGGTGGGGTAGTTCACTGGCGGAGATCGCTGTTCGAGCCGCGTACACGCGGCTCTCTGCCGGACGAACGTTCTGACAGCGACGCAAACGGTATATTGTTCAGGTTCCGGGACAGTCAGTCGCGTATGAACGCGAGCTATCGGGTCGTCGCACTCGCGGTCTTGTTGATCGCCACGTTCGGATTGTGTGTGGGATACGCGACAGCGGACCACTGGGAGATTACGAGTGGCGCCGACGTCGCGACGAACCCGGCGGCACACGACGGCGAGGAGGCGTTCGTGTTCGCGGAGGTCATAGCAGTAGACGACCAAACGGCTTCGATGACGGTCCAGGTCGACTCCAGTGAGGTCGAGGTGAACTCGGGCGACCCGGCGAGCCTCGAGGCGGTCGAGCCCGGTTCGGATATCCAGGTCTACGGCACGCTCGATGGCGGTTCGACCGCGATAACCGCCGAGGAAGTCGTGATCGATTACCGAAACGACGGGGACCGGGCGTACGTGTACGGAACGTCCGTTCTCGGCGGTCTCCTGGCCGCGGGCTACTTCCGTCACCACTGGACGATCGATCTGCGACGCCTCGGGTTCTCCCCGCGGGGTGAGAGGGATGGCTGAGTTGCTGACCCACGTCCTGGTGGCGTACGCGCTCTTTACCGCCGCGGGGTGGTACCTCGAGTGGCTCGACGAGCGGTGGGTGGCCGTCGGGATGGTCGGGTCGGTCCTCCCCGATCTCAACCGGCTCGCGTTGGTCGTTCCCGCCGAGCGAGTGACCGATTTCACGGGCGTCGCCTTCGACTGGGGCGGTCTCCACACCGTCGGTGGGGCCCTGCTGCTCTCGGCGATCGGGGCGACGCTGTTCGTGCGCCGACGAGACCAGCGCCGGGCGTTCCTGGTGCTTTTCGCTGGTGCACTCTCGCACCTCATCGTCGACTTCCCACAACGGTACGCCGACGGCGACGCGCTCACGAACCTGTATCTCTACCCCGTCTCGTCCGCTCGGCCGCCCACGCCGGGGTGGTACGTCTCCGCCGACAGGTGGGTCGCCGTCGTCGCACTCGCCGTCGCGGCGGCCGTGTTCGTCGTAGACCGACGTTGGCGGTGAGTCCGCTCCCGCACGTTTTTCCTCCCTGCCACGTGACTCTCCGGTATGGACGGAGCCGACAGCGACCGAAAACGGTCAGGGTTCAGATCGCGAACAGCCGTCGAAAAGGCACAGAAAACGTTGCGGGAGGCCGTCTCCCGGACGGTCGAGTCGACACGGGTCGGCCTCGAGGCCGCCGACGGACGGGTACTCGCCGAACCGATCCTCGCCGCACGTGACGTCCCCCACTACGAGCGGGCGGCGATGGACGGCTACGCCGTGCGTGCACGGGACACCTTCGGGGCGAGCGAACGCTCCCCCGAGGTCGTCCAGGTCGGCGAGGGACGGGTCGATCCCGGGACGGCCGTCCGGGTCCACACCGGCAGCGAGGTCCCCGGCGGGGCGGACGCGGTGGTGATGATCGAACACGTCGAGGCCCTGGAGGCGACGGGTGAACTCGAGGTCAAAGACGCCGTCGCCGAGGGCGAAAACGTCGCGCCGGCCGGCGAGGACGTCTCGGAAGGGGCCCGGCTGTACGACCCGGGTCACCGGCTTCGCCCCTCGGACCTCGGACTCTTGCGGTCGGTCGGCCTCGAGGAAGTCGCGGTCAGGGAACGGCCGACGGTCGGAGTGATCCCGACCGGCGAGGAACTGGTCGAGACAGACCCCGACCCCGGCGAGGTGATCGAGACCAACGGGCTGACGGTCTCGCGGATGGTCCAGCGGTGGGGTGGGCAGGCGACCTATCGCGACATCGTGACCGACGACTTCGACGCCCTGCGGGTGGCGATCGAACGGGACCTGACGAGAGACGTCGTCGTCACGACGGGGGGCTCTTCGGTGGGCCAGCGCGACCTCTTACCGGAGGTCATCGACGACCTCGGCGAGGTGCTCGTCCACGGCGTCGCGCTCAAACCCGGCCACCCCGTCTGTCTCGGGATCGTCGAGGAGACGCCCGTCCTCGCGCTTCCGGGCTATCCGGTCGCCTGTATCGTCAACGCCGTCCAGTTCCTCCGGCCGGTCCTGCGGTGGCTCGAGGGCACCGAACCGGAGTCCCATCCGACCGTCGAGGCACGTCTCGAGCGCAAGATCCCGAGTGAACCCGGAACGCGGACGTTCGCGCGGGTCGCCCTCGAGGACCGGGACGGAGAGTGTGTGGCAGTGCCGACGCGGGCCAGTGGCTCTGGCGTGCTCTCGAGTGTGGCACTCGCCGACGGCTGGGTGATCGTCGAGGAGTCCCGGGAGGGGATCCCCGAGGGCGAGCGAGTACGGGTCGAAAACTGGGAGGCCTAGGGCTCGAGGACGATCGCCATCTCCTGTTCGAAGCTCTCGGAGCCACAGATCTCGAAGCCGACCGATTCGTAAACGGAGATCGCGGCGGTGTTCCAGCGTTCGACGGTGAGCCACACCCGTTCGATCCCCCGTTCCGTGGCGTACCCGAGCAGGTGCTCGAGCAGTTCCGTCCCGATCCCGGCCCCCTGGTACTCCCGGAGGACGAAGATCGCCAGTTCCCACTCGACCTCGGCGAACTCCGCGGGATCGGGATCGGTGGCCTCGGGGACGAGCGTGGCGTGGCCGACGAGGTCGTCGGCGTGCCAGACCGCGACGTTTACCCCGCCAGCGAGGAGCGTGTCGAGCCAGTCGCGAATGCGCTTTTCACCGCTCGGTGGGATCCCCTGTGCACGGTCTTCGGGATCGAACGCCGTGTACATCTCGACGAGGGCCTCGACGTCGGTTTCGTCGTCTTCGACGAGTGCCCGGACCTCGAGGTCCCGACACTCGCGATCGTCGAAGGTAGACGGCGGCACGGGAAACCCACAGACGGTCTCGTCGGGGTAGGTACGGGGGGAGTCGGACATCATCGGATCAGTTTGACCGTCGTCGTCGCGTTCAACAACACGAACTCGGTGAGAGAGCCGATGCGGATCTTCCCCATCGGGCTCTTCGTTCCGCCGCCGATCACCAGCTGGTCGAACTCGCCACGTTCTGCGAGCTCGATCAAGGCGCTCCCGGGATCGCCCTCGAGGGTCCGTACCTCGGCGTCGACGCCGGCCTCGGCGAGTAACCCCTCGGCCTCCTCGCGTATTTCCTCCCGGGACCGTTCGGATTCGGGTTTCTCGACGACTGCCACGGTCAGGTCGTCGCCGACCGCCCGTGTTCGCTCGATCGTCGCCTCGAGTGCTTCGATGGATTCGTCGGTGCCCTCGACTCCGAGCAAGACGTTCATGCCACCCCTTCTGACCCGGGGGGGAAAATAATTGCGCAGAACGACCCCGTCGACCGCGCCCGTCCGTGACAGCGCCCCCCACGAGACGAACGGGACGACGACGTTAAGACCGTGTGGGGAGAACCTCCGGAGAATGAGCGATGCAGCACTCGACGTCGTCGAGTTCCTGCTCACGACGCGGGTTTACAACGACGATCGTTCGTTGGACGAAAACGACCTGCCACCCGAGTTCCGTCAGGTCTTCTGGACCGGTGGTGTGGGCGATAGCGAGGGGGTTTCCCGACAGAACGGCATCCAGCGGCCGCTCTCGGTCACGAATTCGACTGCACGCGAGGGGACGGGCGTCGACCGACCCTGGGAGGCCGTCTCCGATCTCATGTTCACCGATCGGGACGACTTCGCCGGTTCGGTCACCCTCACCGAAGTCGAGATGGCCGAACAGTGGTTCAGCGAACGCGTGGACGAAAAACGGGTGATGGCGAACCCGGTGTTGGCCAGACGGTTCGAGGATCACGAGGCGTTCGACCTCGATTACGAGCTCGCTCGCGAGGAAAACCGCCCGATTCAGGCCGATCGGGTCTGGATCGACGGCCTCCTAGAGGAGTACTTCGACGGCGAGGAGGACGAGGAGATGCTCGATCTCGTGGAGGTTCGTGCCCCAGAGGAGATCGAGATCACCCTGGACGACCTCGTGTTGACCGCAGACCAGGAAGGCGAAATCGAGAAGATCGCCAAGGCGATCGAACACCGCGATTACCTCGCCGACATCGGTCTCCGGGAGATCGGCAAACTGCTCTTCGTCGGTCCGCCGGGGACGGGGAAGACCTCGACGGCTCGAGCCCTCGCCCGGGACATGGACCTGCCCTTTGTCGAGGTCAAGTTGTCGATGATCACCTCCCAGTACCTCGGTGAGACGGCCAAAAACGTCGACAAGACCTTCGAGGTCGCCAAACGGCTCTCCCCGTGTATCCTCTTTATCGACGAGTTCGACTTCGTCGCCAAGACCCGCCGCAGCGACGAACACGCCGCGCTCAAACGCGCCGTCAACACCCTGCTCAAGAGCATCGACGACGTCTCGCTGATTCAAGACGACGTCCTCCTGATCGGGGCGACGAACCACCCCGATCAACTCGACGCTGCCGCCTGGCGACGCTTCGACGAGATCGTCAACTTCCCGAAACCCGACAACGCGATGCGCGCGGACATCCTGGAGGTCATCACCCGGACGATGGAGATAGCGGAGTTCGACCCGTTCGTCGTCGCAGAGGCCACCCAGGGACTGACCGGCAGTGACCTCCGGATGGTCCTCCGTGAGGCCGTCCTCTCCGCGCTGACCGAGAACCGCCGCGATCTCACCCAACAGGACCTCCTGGACGCCGTCGAGGAGTTCGAAGAACGGGACAACCTGAAGAACATGGACATGATCGAGGGCGACCACGACGCGCTCGTCGCCGGCGGTGACGTTGGCAAGGCCGGGGACGGTGGCCACGCCCACGACCACAGCCACGATCACTGACGAACGGGCGCCACGCTTTTCGCGTCCCCGCCCGATGACAGGCGTATGACCACCGACAGGAACGTCTACGGGACGGAACTCGAACCCTGTAGCACCGACCCGGAAACCGGCTACCTCCGCGATGGATGCTGTCGGGACCTCGAGGACGACCGCGGGCGTCACGAAGTCTGTGCCGTGATGACCGACGAGTTCCTCGAGTTCTCCCGCCGGCGTGGCAACGATCTCGTGACCCCCCGCCCGGAGTTTTCCTTCCCGGGACTCGAGGCGGGCGATCGCTGGTGTCTCTGTCTCGCCCGCTGGCTCGAGGCCGTCGAGGCCGGTTGCGGGCCGTCGGTCGTCCTCGAGGCGACCAACGAGGCCGTCCTGGGTGAGGTCGACCCCGACACGTTGCGTGAGCACGAGTACGGTCGATGACGATGCGGGTGACCCTGCTTGGCACGGGGGATACGACTGGGACGCCCACCGTCGGCTGTGAGTGTGAGACCTGCGAGAGGGCCAGAGCGCGCGGGGTAGAGCGCACGCGGTTTTCGGTTCACGTCGAGAACGAGCGAACGGGCGACTCGCTGTTGATCGACGCCAGTCCCGACTTTCGCTACCAGTTCCTCCGTGACGGGGTTTCCCTCCCCGACGCCGCCGTCATCACCCACGTCCACTTCGATCACCTGGATGGGCTCGGGAACGTCTACCGTCTGCTCGACAGCCTCGAGGTGTACGCGGCCGACGAGATAGACCCCGTCACCGGCGAAAGCGTCGCCGAAACGATCGAGAACGACTACCACTACCTCGACGCGGTGACGGTCAGGCCGACGACGCCCCTCGAGTCCGTCAGTGTCTGTGGGCTCGACGTGACCCTCGTTCCGGTCGATCATCCGCCCTTGCTGTGTTACGGTCTCGCCGTCGAAGACCCCGAGACGGGCGCGAAGCTCTCACTGACGGGCGATACGACCTACGACGTCCCCGACGCCTCCAGGGACGTTCTCGCCGACCCCGACCTGTTGCTCGCCGACGCCATCGTCCCCGCACACCTCTGTGAGTACCACCCGATCGGCGGCCGCCACGAGGACGACGCCGGCGTCCCCCGCACGTTCGGCACCAAACACATGACCCGTGAGGGCGCGCTCTCGCTGGCCGAAGACCTCGAGGCGACGGAGACCCGGCTCGTCCACGTCGCTCACTACTACCCACGGGAGGAGGCCTTCGAGCACCCACTCGCCGTCGACGGGGAGGTGTACACGCTCTAGCACTCGAGGCTATCGTCAGTAGGTCGGTTCCTCCTCGAGTTCGCCGTCGCGCTGGTTGACCACGCGGGCGAACGTGAACAGGCCGTCCGAGAGGCGGTTTAGGTACTCGATCGCCTGCGCGTTTATCGGTTCTTCGGTGGCGAGTGCGACCGCACGTCGCTCGGCACGCCGGCAGACGGTGCGGGCGTGGTGGATGCGTGCGCCTTTCTCGCTTCCCGTCGGGAGGATAAAGGAGGTCAGCGGCTCGAGTTCCTCGTCGTAGTCGTCGATCCACTCCTCGATCGTCTCGACGTGGTCGTCCCGGACGACGGGGTCGTCCTCGTCGGCGTCCGGGTTTGCGAAGTCGGCCTGGAGGACGTGGAGATGGTTCTGGATCGCCTCGAGGCGCTCGTCTACGTCCTCGTGGCCCGTCGGCCGGACGGTGCCGATCAGGGCGTTGAGTTCGTCGACGACGCCGTAGGCCTCGATGCGGTGGCTCGCCTTTGAGACGCGGGTCATGTCACGCAGGTCCGTCTCCCCCTCGTCGCCGCGACCGGTGTAGATGGTCATGCTCTGGGGGACGGAGCCTCGATACTTATACTGTCGGGCTACGCCCGAGAGCGACCTGCTGTCGGCCCCTCCCGTCGGAACGGGACGCCCGCCGTCCCGGTAAGCGGCAGGTTTACACCCGCCGGAGGTGTGACTGGGGACAGATGGCCACCTCCGATCACGCGACCGAAGAACTCAGAACACGCGTGCGCCAACAGGAGGTCGTCGCCGACCTCGGCCACGAGGCCCTCGAGACCGACGACCTCGAGACGCTGCTGGCCGACGCGACCCACGCCGTCGCCGAGACCCTCGAGGCCGACTACTGCAAAGTCCTCGAGACCCTCCCCGGCGGCGACACCCTCCTGCTCCGGGAGGGCGTCGGCTGGCGGGACGGGCTGGTCGGGGAGCAGACGGTGCAGGCGGACGCGGGTTCCCAGGCGGGCTACACGCTCCTCACCCGAGAGCCAGTCGTCGTGTGCGACCTCGAGGCCGAGACGCGCTTTTCCGGGCCGGACCTGCTCGTCGACCACGACGTCACGAGCGGGATCAGTGTCGTCATCGGGAGCCTCGAGGATCCATGGGGTGCCCTCGGGGTACACACGACGGACGGGCGGGAGTTCGCCGAGCACGACGTCACGTTCGTCCGGAACGTCGCCAACCTGCTCGGGTCCGCGATCGAAAACGAGCGGACAAAACGCCGGCTCCGGGAGACACGGGGACTGACCGAGAAGATCGTCGAGGCGAGCCCCATCGGGATCACGATCGTCGGGAAAGACGGCGAGATGGAGTTCGCGAACGACCGCGCCGAGGAGATCCTCGGCCGGGATCGCGCGCGAATTAACGAACTCCGGTTCGACGATCCCGAGTGGGACGAGGTCGATAGCAACGGCGACCCGCTCGCGGAGGCGGAGTTGCCGTTTTCGAAGGTACTAGAGAGCGGGGAGCCGATCTCCGATCGGGTCAGTGGCGTCTTACGCCCCGACGGGGAACGCGTCTGGATCTCGGTCAACGGTGTGCCCCTCCGTGACGACCGTGGAGAGATCGACAGCGTCGTCTTCACGATCGAGGACATCACGGATCGAAAGCGCCTCGAGAGCGAACTCGAGGCGACCCTAGAGCGGGTCACCGACGCGTTGAACGCCTTCGATACCGACTGGAACTTCACGTACCTAAACGATCGGGCGAAGGAACTGCTCGGTGCCGAGGATCGCGATCTGATCGGCAAGAACGTCTGGGAGGAGTTCCCGAGTGCCGTCGACTCCCGGTTCGAAGAGGAGTACAGACGGGCGATGGAAACCCAAGAGCAGATCACGTTCGAGGAGTACTCGCCCGTGGTGGATGCCTGGCTCGAGATCACCCTCTATCCCTCCGAGACGGGGCTGTCGGTGTACTTTCGGGACGTTACCGAACGCCGGGAGATGCAAGCGGCGCTTCGCGAGAGCGAACGGCGGTTCCGAACGCTCGCCGAGCACCTGGAGGAGGTCGTCTGGCTGTCCGGCGACGATCCGACCGATTTCATTTACGTCAATTCGGCCTACGAGGACGTGTTCGGTCTGAACCGGGCGACCCTGTACCAAGAGGGGGGGTCGTGGTTAGCGGCGGTCCACCCCGAGGATCACGAACGGGTTCGACGGGCGTACGAGCGACTCCCCGAAACGGAGTTCGACGAGGAGTACAGGATCCGTCGACCCGACGGTGAATGCGTCTGGATCCACTCCCGAGCGGTACCCGTCTCCGGAGACGGCGGTGAGGACACCCGCATCGTCGGGATCGACACCGACGTCACCGAACGGAAAGCGTACCAGCGCAGACTCGAGGAATCGAACGAACGCCTCGAGGAGTTCGCCTACGCGGCCTCCCACGACCTCCAAGAGCCCCTGCGAATGATCTCGAGTTACCTCCGTCTGGTCGACGGCCGCTACGCCGACGCACTCGACGAGGACGGCCGGGAGTTCATCCAGTACGCCGTCGACGGGGCCGACCGGATGCAGGAGATGATCGACGGGTTGCTCGCCTACTCGCGGGTCGACACCCGCGGGGACCCGTTCGAACCGGTCGACTGTCAGGCGGTACTCGAGGACGTCCTCGCCGACCTCGAGATGCGGATCGAAGAGAGCGACGCGGAGATCGAGGTCGGGGCGCTCCCGACGGTGTACGGCGACGCGAGTCAGCTCAGACAGGTGTTCCAGAACCTGCTGTCGAACGCGATCGAGTACTCCGGGGAGGGACCACCACGGATAACCGTCCGTGCCGACCGATCGGGTGAGGAGTGGGTCCTCTCGGTCGAGGACGAGGGGATCGGTATCGACCCCGAGGAGACCGACCGCATCTTCGAGGTGTTCAACCGACTTCACAGCATCGAGGAACACCCCGGAACCGGCATCGGACTGGCGCTCTGTCAGCGGATCGTCGAACGCCACGACGGCCGGATCCGGGTCGACTCCGAACCCGGAGAGGGCGCGACGTTCTCCGTGACCCTCCCGGCGACCCCCGTGGACAATGACCGCTAGACACCGACCCGGACCGGCCCGGATCCTCCTCGTCGAGGACAACCCCGGCGACGTCCGCCTGACGAAAGAATCCTTCGAGCACGGCCCCATCGAGAACGACCTCCACGTCGTCACCGACGGCGCGGCGGCCCTCGAGTTTCTCCACCGGCGCGGCGAGTACACCGACGCTCCCCGGCCGGACCTCGTGCTCCTCGATCTGAACCTCCCGAGGATAACCGGCGACGAGGTCCTCGAGGAACTCAAGGCGGACCCGGAGCTCAGGTCGATCCCAGTGGTCGTCCTGACGAGTTCGAAAGCCGAGGAGGACGTCGCCAGATCCTACGACCACCACGCCAACGCCTACCTCACCAAACCCGTCGACCCGGACGAGTTCATCGACACCGTCCGGGTGTTCGAGGAGTTCTGGTTCTCCGTCGTCCGGCTCCCAACGGAGGTCGACGACCGATGAGTCACACGGACACCCGAGAGGAGTGGCGTTCCGACGAGGGCTTTCGCGCACTGGTGATCGAGGACAACCCCGGCGACGCCCGCCTGATCCAGGAACTGCTCGAGGGTTCGGGGGAACTCGGCCACCGCGTCGGCCCCGACTCTACCGAGGGAGACCACATCGTCGAGCGGGAAACGCGTCTCGAGGACGGCCTCTCTCACCTCGAATCGGAGCCGGTCGACGTGGTGTTGCTCGATCTGAACCTGCCCGACAGCGAGGGCTTCGAGACACTCAGGAAAACTCTAGAGACCGTCGAGTGGACGCCGGTCGTCGTGCTCACCGGCCTCACAGACCGGGACGTCGGCGTCCGGGCGATCGAGGAGGGCGCACAGGATTATCTCGTGAAAGACGAGGTGACCGACGAACTGCTGGCCCGGTCGATCCACCACGCGATCGAACGAAACCGCCAGGAACGCGAACGCGAGCGCAGACGCGAGCAACTCGAGTCGCTCAACCGACTCAACGGGATCAGCCAGGACGTCACCCACGACGTCATCACCACCTCGAGCCGGGAGGGACTCGAGCGGGACGTCTGTGACCGTCTCGCCGAGGAGGACGCCTACCTGTTCGCCTGGATCGGCGAACTCGAGCGCGGGGGCGCAGAGGTGATCCCGAAAGCGTCGGCAGGTGTCGACGAGGGCTACCTCGAGGAGATCACGATCACCGCGGACGACCGGGCGACGGGAAAGGGGCCGTCGGGTCGGGCAATCAAGACGAAAACGGTCCAGGTCACGAGCGACATCGAGACCGACCCGGAGTTCGAGCCCTGGCGCGAGCGGGCACGGGAGCGTGGGTACCGGTCGTCGGCGGCCGTCCCGATCGTCCACGACGACCTCCTCTATGGGCTCTTGAACGTCTACTCCGAAAACCCCAACGCCTTTACCGACGCCGAACGGGCGGTGCTCTCGGGGCTCGGGAACGTCGTCGGCCACGCCATCGCCGCACTCGAGCGCAAGAACGCGCTCACGAGCGACTCCGTGCGCGAACTCGAGTTTTACGTCGACGGTCTCGCCGAGCCGGTCGTCGACCTCGTGACCGAGGTGGGCGGTCGGGTCCGGTTCGAGCGACTCCTACAGCGCGAAGACACCCTCTTCGCCTACGGGACGGCCACCGGCGTTCCCCGGGAGGACCTCGAGGGGGCGATCGCCGCCCTCGAGTGGATCGAGGAGGTCCGCGTGCTCACCGGCGGCTACGACGAGGTCGACCTCGAGGTCGGGACGGCCCAACCGGTCGAGTTCGTCGACACGCTCGCGACCCACGGCGCCAAGGTCGCCGACGTCGTCGTCGCCGACGGCGAACTCCGGTTCGTCGTGGAGGTACCACACGGGGCCGACACCCGACGGGTGATCGACGTCATCGGGGACGTCTGCCCGGACGCCGACTTCCTCGCTCAACGGACGCGATCGCGAAGCGACGAGGAGTTCCTCGACTACAGATCGGTCCTCGAGGACCTGACCGAAAAACAGCGACAGGCCCTCGAGATCGCCGTCTACGCGGGGTATTTCGACTGGCCGCGAGCGAGCAAAAGCGAGGAGGTCGCCGACCGACTCGGGGTCTCCGCTGCGACTTTCACCCAGCACCTCCGGGCGGCCGAACGGCAGTTCTTCGACGCCGTCTTCGATCGCCGGGTGGACGACTAGCTCGCCCGTGGTTCGGCCCCGTCCGGCGTCGGTTCCTCGAGATTCCGTCCTGTCATCGCGACCGCGACCATCGAGGTCCCGGTCACGAGTAAGCTCGCACCGACGAACAGGCCGATCGCCCACGCCGCCGTCGTCGGGAAGCCGGCCCAGAGGAGAACCCCGAGGGCGAGCGAGACGACCCCGCTGGCGGCGATCCAGTTTCGCCCTTCCTCGCCGGCCATCCGCAGGCTCACGAGCAGTTCGGCGACCCCGTCGACGAGCAGATACGCGATGACGAGCAGCGTCAGTGTCGCCAGACCGATCAGTGGGTTGACGAGCAAGAGCGCGCCGGCGAGTACCGACACCACCCCGAGTGTGACCTGCCAGAGCGAACCACTCCAGCCACGGACGGTAAAGGCGTGAGCACCGTTGACGATCCCGCTGAGCACGAGCAACGCACCGAGGAGGTAGGTCAGCGAGATTCCCGTCGCGAGGGGGAACGCGATCGCGAGGATCCCGAGCAAGCCGACGACACCGCCGGCGATCGCGAGGGGGCGGGTTTCGTTCTCTCCACCAGTTACTTTGATCGAATCTACGAGTTTCATCGCCTCTAGAGATGCTTTAGGAGGTAATAACGATTGTTCACGATTTGACAGTCTGTCCCGATCGGCGACCGATCGACAGGGTCTCGAGTTCCCCACCGAACCCACTCCCGGCGTCAGACACACGTCGTCGAACGATGAACCAGCGACTGTGACCACCGAGAACGACCGCCTCGAGTGTGACCTCTGTGGAGAAGGGGTTCCGGCCGCCGTCTATTACGAAAACCTGCTCAAGGGCTGTCCGGGAGCCGACTGATTCACAGCCGTCAGTATCACGTCTCTTCGACGTGGCGGACCTCACAGGCGATCCCGCGAGTGCTTTCGGTCATCTCCCGGCCGAACATCTCCGCGCGGCCGATGCCGAAGGCCTTCGGCCCCTCGATGATGACCTCGTCGCCCACCCGGATGTCCTCGTCTGCGTCGACGACCCCCGGCGCGAGGACGCTGCCGTGGGGGACGAAGCCGTCGATCTCGACGCGTTTGGTGGGGGCGTCGCTCTCGGCCCACCGCCGGGCGCCCTCGAGGGTAAACGACAGCGTCCCGTAGCGGGCGACCATCGTCGCCAGCTGGGTGTCCTCGCGGTCGCGAACCTGGATCTTGGGGTAGCGACTCGTGGTCTGAATGTCTGTAAAGAGGTCGTCGCCCGCACCGTCGCCGAGGACGTAGTCGGCGATGGCCCGGACGGTGTTGTGCTCGCGCTCGCGTTTGGAGTACTTGAGTTCGCCCGACAGTTCCGAGGCGAGATTCGCCAGGGAGGCCTCGTCGGTCGGGTGGCCGCCCGGCTGCACGGTGTAGGTGATCTCGAGGTCGAGTTCCGCTTCGACGGACTCGACGATGTCGCGATAGCCCTCCTCTGGGACGTGGGCGATGATCTTCGGGTAGTCGTTTCGCTCGAGGTAGCGTCCCAGGACCTCGCCCACGAACTCCGTTTCGTCTGCCGACCACCGACCCGTGACGACGGTGTCGTAGTGTTGGGCCGGGTACGTGGTCTCGAGTTCCTGGGGGACGACGCCCATCGGGCTCGTGACGGTGACCTGGTGGGCACGCCACTGGATCGCGTCGTGGAACTGCTTGTGGCTCTGGGAGTCGCTGTATGGCTTTCGGGCCGAACAGGGTGTGAGCACGAGCGGATTCGAAAAGCGGTTGCGGTAGCGGGTGGTCACCCGGTCGGCGTACCGTTGAATCTCCACCCGGCGGATGGTGTCCTCCGTGGCGGCCGAAATCTCCGCCTCCCGGAGGATCGGCGTGCGTTCCTCGAGGTAGCTCCACTGGTCGTCGAGTTCACGCATTGTGGCAGTGAGCCACTGGTCGTGGCGGGCCTGGCCCTCGACGTAGTCGCGCAGGCGGCCGTCGCGGATGCGCTGGCGAACGACCGACAGCTCGGCCTCGAGGGCGGCGACGTTGTGCTCGACGCAATCCTCGCGGGTGAACGCCTCGGGATCTGACTCCTCGGCGAGACAGCCCGGCAGTTCCGCTAGGTCCTCGAGGAAGTACTCGCTTTCCGTGGTGAGGTATTTTCCCTGGGTGCCCGCGACGATCGCCCTCGAGGCGTCGAAGAGGTCCACGCCAGCGTAGGCGAGGGTGGCGACGTTTCGGGGCGTGGCGACCCCGGAGACGTAGAGTGCGGTGTCCTCGGGGATCGCCTCGCGGACGTTCACGACGGCCTCGACCAGCGCCGCGCCGTGGCCGACCACGGACTGGCCGTCCGAAACCGCGTAGGCGTC
>LFCJ01001675.1_pt1 | contig 15640 bp, 20 predicted proteins | sample 643141 | NCBI WGS metagenome assembly LFCJ01 (sample SAMN03766243, study PRJNA286221) | soda lake metagenome | biome: soda lake; feature: Kulunda steppe; material: water; isolation source: sample B1-Br-g2 brine of Lake Bitter-1 | place: Russia: Kulunda steppe | collected 2010-07 | reverse complement strand
TAGGTTAACCATTAACCAGGGTGTTGTAAACGTGGTTAATGGTTAATTCCGTGAATTAAAATTCATTCGTGGTTAATCGAATTTCTATTTCTGAATTAACCACGAATTGTTGTAAACGCACCCTTACCTGACCGGACTCTTCATCAGTCTGGTTCGCTGTCTTAATGCTCTTAAATTGATTCCGCACTGAGGATGTGAGCCTGGTGCCGATCCTTCACCGAAAGCAATCATTTGAAAGTATCAACAGCTCAGCTACCCTCATTAAGTTTTGCACACCAAAAAATCACAACTTCTTAGGCAAGGGTTCCTGTGTGCCATTGTGAACTCTCAGTCCTACTCTCGTTTCTGGCAGGCAACCAGCCTGGTAATTGCCTGTTTTTCCCCATAAATTCGCTACCATTGGTCATAGGATATATGCCTACCTTGCTTGCCTTTTAATGGTTATGGTTGCAGGCCTGTTTGGCTTCAGCTAAGCTGACCTTGTTCGGTAGGTACAACTTTGTAAACTAACTTGACCTAGGCTGTTTATCTACTGGAAACTTGGATGACTACTGCATCACAGCAGCTGCTAAATAAGCTGCACACTTGTGCAGCACAAGGCTCCACAGGCTCAATCCCTCCCTCCACCTGCTGCAGCTTGCGGGCCTGAACAAGCGCGTGTGGCAGCTCAATGCTTCTGCTTCGGCAGAACCAACTTGTGCAACTTGATGCTCTTCAGTCCAATGGGTGCCACCGCCTGCAAAGGCGCACCAGCACACAACCGTGAGTGGCGCGGCGGAACCGACAGATGTCCAGCCAGATGAGCGGAAGGCGGGGGGCAAAACTCAGTGTGGGCAGGTCTGACAGGTTTTGCAGACACATCACAGGCAAAGCGCACCTGCACATGACTTGCATCAGCCCTGGATAGAGTGGTTCTTACATGGCTATCACTAGCAAGATGCTCACCCACTCGAGACGCATGTGTGCATCTTGGATCCTGCTTGAGCTCTTTGCATCTCAACTGTTTGGATCTGACACTTGCTTTTGGAGTTTCCTGTTTGGTACATCATCCTCTCAGACACTACCTTGTCTTGTTCGTTGGTGCCTTTTAGATGTAGGTTCAGGATACAGGCTTGACAGGCTTAACCTTAGCTGCCCTCGATCAATCGGGGGACATGGCTACGTAACCCTAAACCCCTTAACCCTTACAAGGCTATCACCGGCATCTCTCTCTATGTTTCGCTTTCCACCAAAACGTCTAGCTTTCAGACACTACTTTCTTTTTCATGCTTTTGCCTCTTTAGTTTAGGTCCAGGTTGCAGGCCTTCTAGGTTTCAGCTAAGCTGCCCTCGTTCGGCAGGTACATGGCTATGTAACCTAAGCTTTCACCGGCATCGAAGGCGCCCACCCACTGGACACGCCTCATCCTACTCCAGCCCCAAATGCAGGATATGTGCCAGCCCATTCGTGCACCTGAAGTACCTGAGGTCTGTGGCGTCCACGTCCTTGAATGCCCCACACAAACCTGGAACAGTTGGCCTGTGGTGTCCACATCCTTGTACGCCCCAGAGCTCTGGTCAGGCGCACCCTGCTTGCGCAGCTCCTCAAATGTCCCCTCCATCTGCTTCTGCTCCCGAAGGATGACTCCATTGCGCTCAGGAAGGTCATGCCTGGGAGTGGCGGGGTGGAAAGCACGCTGTCAAGCACGGCGGCCTTGTGCAGCTGCATGGGAGTCTGAACCCCTGGGCAGAGCGAGTAGGGACGTCCATGTGAAGCATGCGCAGCTGCAGAAGTCAGGGACCCTAAGCCCTGGATCTAGCTGAGTGGCTGCAACAAACGCTTCATGGTGCCTGTCACATGCAAGGCAGGGCGTGCCGTGCAACTGCAGGGAGCACCTGCACAGAAGCGGACCGACTGGCCCGTCCACAAGTGCCACGTGCAAGTACACGTCGGAACGTCGGCCCGTCCACAAGTGCCACGTGCAAGTACACGTCGGAACACCACACCCGCCCCCTCCCGCGTCCGTGACTGTCAGAAACCCACCACCGCAGGCAAAGTTGGCACCAAGACGCCCGCGTGGGGCACGGGAGGAGGCAGATTTGGGTACCTGTTGGTCAGGAGCACTCTGCTTGAGTGCACCATTTGCGATGACGCAACACAGGCAGAGTGCCCGCGAAGTGCTCTTTCCAGTCTTTGTCTCATGACACAACTGCATCACTGCAAATGAGTGGGGCTGCCCTAGAAATGGCCGAACTTCTTGGTCGATTTGACATTTGGCTCACAGTGCGTTGATTAATTCTGAATCGATCACCCGAATCAATTGCGTTTGGATTGATGCTCCTTTGCTTAACCCTTGCTTAATCACCCTGCGTTAACGATTAGGGCGATTAATCCCAGCGGAATCAGCGTGTGCACTGGAAGCAAGTGCAGCTGAGTGCAGCACAGAAAGAAGGAATGCAAATCTTGATTGCTTGCATTGCACTGCATGCACTGTGCTGCGGTGGCAACATCCCTCCACACCCGTTGATTGCCATCCAAAGCCCTGACTGGCCCGCTCCAAAGATATCTCCAGCATTCCTTTTTCCAATGAAGCCTTTCCAGCCTTTCCATGACCACAACTGAAATATGTTTGACTGCCACCATGGAATCAATCACGGATGAATTAATTTTAATCACCTCTCCCCCCCTGTTGATTAATTCTTGTATCTAATCAACCACCTTACCTTGATTAATCATGGCAATGAGTCACCCTTTGTAATCGCAAAAGGCGATAAATTGCCTTTTTGATTTCCTAATTAGTCATTTATCGCCTCATTGTAAATGCACCGTCAGACAGGGGTGCAGACAAGCATCAGTACCCTAACAAGGCATTGGTACAAAGCAAATGCCTGGCTATGCTGGAGTGGGGTGGTTACACTGAAATAGTGAGGTGATGTGCCGAAGCAGTGTAATTGTGCTGATATGGTGTGGCCAGGCAAAAGTGGCATCTGGCGCATCACAGCCACAGTTCTCAGCGCCATAAGCGTGCTGAAGCACCCTGCCCAAGGTACACATACAGCACCCAGCTCAAAGCACGTGTGCAGCACCCTGCCCAAAGCACTGAAACATAGCACTTAGCCAAGAGGACCAAGCATGGCCGCATACCTGCAAAACAGGCGCGTTTCCCGCAGTCTAACCATGGATCCATCCACGCGCAAAAAGAAGCGCAGGAGCACCAGCCACGCACGAGGCATGACCCGCAGCTTCACACTGCACTGTGATACACCGTTGTCGTCCAAGTCGCTTTCATACAGCACTGCCTGCGTGGCACACCAAAAACTTGCACCTGCTGCTTGATTCCAGTGAGACGCACGCATCCTAATGCACAAGTGCCATGCACACGTGCATTTGTATGCGTGGTGTGTGCGAGTGCACGCGCGTGCGCACTGGCATTGTGACTCAGCGCTTGATGCCACACTCGGAACAACCTCGCGCCCCATCGCTCGCTCACTGCAGCTTGCGCAGGAGGGCTCATGGCAACAATGTCGCGCCTCAGCCAATCAGCTGAACGACCAGGTTGGCGATTCACCCCAAGTTGTCAGGCCTCAGCCAGCAGGGCACGAGCCCATGATGCTGATTGGCTGCGGAAAGCAGGCTCACGCCAAAAGATCTGATGCTAGCCAGCTGATGACTGATGCGTCCACAGCATGAGCGTTCTGGGTGGCACACGCTTGTGGCACACGCTTGTGATCCGGGTAGCACACGCTTGTGCTCCCTTCCCCCTGCTCCAATGCACCTGCTTTAGATCCCACCCTCCAATTTTGTAACGCGCCACTTACGCAGTGCGCCCCCTTTGTGGTGCGCGCAGCCCCTCGGACCCAGACGGCAGGGTGCCTCTGGCCCGGGAGCCATTGTCCAAAGGTCACCAGGAAACAGGATCTCAAGCTTGCAAAATCTCAGAATAGCAGCGGCCTGTCTGCAATAGAACACTTGTGCGAGCTGCGCAAGGATTGCCGTGATGTGTGGTTGGCGGTTGCTCCTCCGCACCTCATCGAAGAACAAGATGGGCTCTCTCTCCATCAATAGGGCCCTGTCTATCGTCTCAGTAGTCTCCTGCCAAGTGGGCAGCTCATCCAAGGCACCCACACACGCCTGCTGCTGCTGCTGCAGCTGCTGCTCCTGCTGCGGCTGCTGCGGCTGCTGCAGCGGCGGCGGCTGGGTAGAAGCTTGCGCCGGCAGCGCCTGCGGCAGACCCGTGCAAATGTGCGCTGATATGAGCACGCACACAATACCTTGAGCACCATGAAGCAGCGCATCAAGCAGCGGAGGCCACAACATGCATGAGCATGGGGATGTACATGCGTAAGGCACCTGCTGAAGCGCCGCGTCCTTGGTTGGTGCAGCTCCTGCACAAGCATGCATACACACTCGCGCGCACCCTTTTGCTTGTGTTCACGATACCATCAGGTCTAAAATTCTTAATGTTCCAAAACTCCATCAGGCCAGACCTACATGCCTTCCAGACAAAACCTCAAGCCACCTTGCTTTCATGTTTTGGTGCATGTAATGAGCAAAGCAGCTCATCTTTGTACGGTTGCCCTCAAAAGCCTGTTAACACCTCTCAGCCTATTCAAGATTGCCAAGAGCCAGGTTCGATGGAGGCCAAGCACTTGCAGAGCTGTGTAAGAAATGCCATGAATTCGATGGACGCCAAGCACTAGCACAGCTGTGGTAAGAACTGTCACCTGGGGGCATTCTTTGAGGGAGTCTACCACAGGTGAGCGGGCAACCGCTGCTGAAGGCAGCACAGTGCCTGAGTAAGGGGTGGTGTACGTCCAGTCATACTCCAGCCGCTGGGCGTTTTGTGCTTGGATCTCTGCAAGCCGTGCCTTCTGCCAAGCCTGCATAGCAGCAAGGCCAGGCTTTGGTCCAGGGTCTAGCACTATATCTCTGCACAGTTGCACCACGGAATGTTGCTGGGGTCCAGGCTGGAATATGGCATAGGGGCTCACAACACAGATAATCACAAGATGACGTTGTGCTAAGACTTCTAGGTTAAGCTCCTGTGAGTGCAGACAAGCGCAATCCCTGCGCGCAAGTTAGGCATGCGCGTGCACACACACACACACACACACACACACACACACACTCACACACACACGTGCGCGGACATAGTTAATACAAATGGGTACGCACGCACGCAAACGTAAGCACAATAAAACACTCATGCTCAAGCCAGTCGGCGCCATACTTTGCAGTAGTCAGTGAATCACGATGGGAGTATTGACAAATCCCTTCTGATCTTTTTGTGTGGCATGTTAACAGTCAGCACCAACAATTGAATTGCCACAGGTGTTTGTCACAGATATCTGATCTCATCTATGCATTGGGTGTCAAGTGATGTGGGCAGCTGTGCTTGGCAGCAGTGCTTTGTACAAAGCTCCAATACCTATGTCATCCGCACCGCATTTTTGTCCTTCATGTATCAAGCCAACATCTGCTGCACATGCAGCCACCTCTACTAACATCTGCTGCACACGCAGCCACCTCTACTAACATCTGCTGCACATGCAGCAATCTCTACCAACATGTGTGGAACACGCCAGTACGTTCATGACACACCAGCATCAACCCTACTTTACTGCATCAAAGTAACCCTGCTCCATCTCATCAGGCTGGTGCCTGATATTAGAATCTGCAGAGGCTTTTGCGTATGTGGGTTTCAAATTGTGGTACACACATCACGTAAGATACACAGTGCGTTAGATGTGCCACGTCTTAAGCAGCAAGCCATGCCTTGGCACAAGCTAGATGGGAGTCTGCTGGTCAGACGAAGCCAACAAAGGACACTATGAAGTTGCCCAAGGAGCAACTGGAGCACCAAGAGGCTTGTGTTCCTGTCTCCACTACCACACTCTTGACTCTGATGGTCACCATGTTCAAGGAAAGGCAAGCAATAATGAGAACACTGCTTGTAGCAGCGTTGCCAAATTTCAGTTGGCCTGCGAGACGATCCTGAGTCATGTGCAATCCTTTCATCCCCATAAAGGCAATCTGGCTACAGAAAGAACTGACAAGCCGTAGTTATGAAACGGAAGGCTCGCATTGGTAGAACGACACTTACAAGCAGATGAACAAGGCCATGAAGGTATGAGAAGGCCATGCAAGGAAGCACAACAAGGCACTTACATGAGCAACTTTGACTTGCAAGGGCGGGAGGCCCTCCTGCCTCCAGCCGCGCAAAGCATCCATGGCGGTGAAGGTGATGGCAACGCCAGAGGGCTCATGTGCCAAGGACACACCACTGGTGTTGAAGAGCATCTCTGGCAAGGAGATGATGCTTTTATCGCCCTCTACAAGCCGTCCCTCTGTGTCAACTTCAATCGCATCCCTGCATGTGTGCCCAAGCGGTATTCTGGTAGGAGCCAACCCTGATCTTGTCTGTTTAGGGCACCATCCATCTTAAGTGATACGCAGGAGATGGTAAAAAATTCATTCATAGTTCACAATGTCCAGCAACATGCGTAATCTTTCTGCATACACACCTGAAATGGTCTGAATCCTTGTCACTGATGATGGGACCCTTCTGCACTTGAACTTTCCAACCATTTATGGAAATACCCTCTGTCCTCACGGAATGGGGTCTGACCCCCGGATCTGCAGCCAATGGACGTGCAAGTACGTTGACCGTGCTGAGAGGCTCAATCATGAGTTTACATGATTGTGCTTCACGCCGTACCTGGCATTCCTCTTTTTGTATGATTAATTTAATCATAGCAAATCATAGCTTTAAATTATAGCTTTGCGGCACCAGCGTAGTCTTCTACGACTATACTCTCAATGTTAATTGTGAACAAACAATCATTTTAAGAACACTTTGTTGAATTGACTTGGAGATGTGAGCGGTCGTGCCTCGTTCTAAGGCCATCTGAAATGTCACAGCCAGGCACTCCAGGAGGCAAGGATCGCCTTTCTGTCAATGGGTCACGGCCCAGCACTCAACAACTTCTGCCAACACGTCCAGGTAGCAGAAACTCTGCGCCTGGCACGCCTTTGGCTAGGACGCCAGGCTCCTCAGGCAGCAGGCTGTCCTCGCGGGCTGGAAGGACAGGAGGGATCCCTGATGTGGGACCAATGTCAGTCCTTGCAGGAAAGCTGATTCAGAAGTTCAGGGCGGCATTCGGGGTGTGTGCGCTGTCGAGAGCCGTTGCCCTTCTTGGAGCTGGCCAGCATTTGCTGATTAAGTTACATAAGAGCTGTCATCTTCATGCAAAAGGTTTGTGGTTTCTGAATTTGACAGGCCGCAGCATCGGATGTACAAGGCCAAGAGATCATCACGCAGGAGGTGCTTGGGGTGTTGAGAAAGGGCGTCTCTGTAAAGGTGAGTAGCATGGCTGAGGCTTTTGGCATGTACAGATATATTGACATAACATTAGGAACCACGAACTGCAGCCGCTCACATGATGTGCGCCACAGCTGTGGGTTTTTGCACGTTGCGCTCACGCCTGAGTGCTGTCTGTGTCTACTCTATTAGCCCTCGCATTTTGAGGCTGCAATGTGCGTGCTGGCTGACTTTCATACTTGTGCGCAGTTGATTGCTTTGTCTGTTGCTCTGGCTGTAGAATAGATGTCACAATGATTTTGTGTTCTTGGAAACCCCTGCAGGAGGAGGACATACAGCTAATACAGAACCGTATAAGAGCTCGCCTCGTGGGAGGGACACCTGTGTGAGTAATTGTAGATGGAAATTTCTATGGCATCGCTTGCCTTTATCAGCATGCTGGTCACCAACCTCACTAATCGTGCCGACCATTACCCTGCATCATCTAGTCCGCAGAAGTGGTTGAACCTGGCTGTGTTTTGCGCAGGAAGAACACACTTGCTGAGAACAAGAGAGCCATCCACGCAGGAGATGAGTGGGCCAACATCTACCAGTACAACATTGCTGTGAGTTACGAGCCTTAATTGCCTACTAAGTCTTTCTTTCTTTTTTCTGCTGTGGGACCAAGCTAAGAATTGACCCGTGCCTCTGAGTTAGAAGTATGTATGCATGGGTGCTGCTGCTAATAACCAGAAGTTGTTTGGCGTGGCTTTTGCATGCCCCTGTCATGCTCAGCTGACCTTCCTATCAAACTCACGCATGCATGCAAAACACTGCATGGGCTTGCCTGCAGGAGGGCAAAGAGCTTGATAAAGCACTGGCCATCGAAGAGAAGGAGCGGCAGCTCAGGGTGCGCAACGTTCTCAACGCCCAGAAGCAGGAACTGGCAGCAAGAAAGCAGGCTGAGATGAAAGAGGAGCAGGACTATGCGGAGCAGGAGAAGGTGGGCGCCTTCATGGCCAACAAACTTGTGCTTACCGCCTGCCTAGTTTAACTTATTCTGAAACTCACCAACATTTGACTGCAACCAGCCCTCCACATACGTTCTTTTGTTTATGTTAAGCTTGTTTTATAAGCTTGCTGCGCCTCCATAACAATGACTGCTTGCTCAGATCCTGTTGGACCACCTACACTTTGTGATATGATGAGAGACTCACGGGTCCTAGTGCAGTGTTTCTCTGTTTCAAGCTTGCCGCCAGGGGGAAGGGGGTGTTCTTGTGCCAACTATGTCCCCCTGGGAAATGAGCAAGTAAGCCAATACAGATGCATGTGGGTATTGCTGCTCATAGACCAATCGAGCACTTAATTAAAACAGCACTGCTTGGCCCCTGTGCATGCATTCTGGGTTGGTATTGCTGCTCATCCTGGCAGGCGTTGCTGAGAGTTTTGCTGCTTGTGTGTGCGGGTTATGCTGTGCATCACGCAGGCTGCGCTCCGGGCATGGCAAAACCAAGAAGAAGAGCGGGAGAGGCTGCAGCAGGAGATTGCGCGGAAGCTGAAGGAGGAGCGCGTGGAGCAGCTAGAAGACAAGCACACAAGGAGACAGAGGGTGAGTAGGTTTAGGCAGAAATCGTTTGCTTGCTTGGTCACCGTACTGATATTGGGTGCGCCAGAGCGCCTTGATGTTGCATAGAACCTCGGTACTCAAAGGTTGACACAATCAGGGTGGAGATGAGCAAATATCATGAAGCTTATTATCATCCATTTTGTCTGGGTAACAAGAAGGCTCCTTGTAAGGGTTTGAAGAGGGACAAGCAAGCTGCATGCGATAATCCCTCCTGCTAGTGCTGGTGAATGTGTGCACAGCACTAGCCTTAGTTATCTCAGACAGAGTGCTCATCGCTTGCGACTTCTTCATTGAGTACAGGCGCTGGCTGCCATAAGAGCTGATGAGGAAAAAATGGCTGCTCGCCTAGCCTACGAAACCAAGTATGAGCTTGACAAGGAGGAGGCCAATCGTCTGGCAGCAAAAACAGCTCTGAAGCAGTACCTGCTACAGAATGAAGCAAACAAGGCCATCAAGCAGGCGGTGAGTGCAAGCTCCTGTTGGGATGTTGCCTGTGGGGACATCTTAAGGACTTTGTAGGAGAGCATTGCCGGGCGTTGTTTCTTGTGATCTGTACCGTAGCGCATGTTTCCAGTTCATGCTTTGAGGAACCCAGGCATGAGGAGCCAGCAGGGTGCTTCGGCCAAGGAGACCAGATCTGGGTCTGAGCATTATAGATCTGCTCAGCCATCAAGCACTCCTCCTCATGTTTGCACACAGGAAAAGGAGGCGCGTTGGGAAGAGGATGCTTATTACCAGAGGGCCTGGGAAGAAGTCCTAAATAAGCAAGAAAAGGAAAGAACTGAACGGTACGTCCCATTTGGTGGCAGGCGAGCATTTCCGAGGGAAGACAAATTCTGGGACGAACGTCAATGTCAATTGTATAAGATTCGTACAGGAAGGCATGTGATGGCACAGACTACTGCACTCTGTAGGTATTAAATGCATGTGAGAATTTGTATGAAACAACAAGCCAGCATGTTGCCTCATGTAGCACTTCTTGCTTGCTTTCATGCTTATAGTAACATCGCTCGTCATAGGTAGTTGGACACAGCGCGTGCTCATCACACAATCAAGGCATGGAATGTTGCAGGCTGAATCGCAACCTGGCAAGACAAACAAGGACTGCAGAGTTTGCTGAAAGCGGCAAACTACCGGAATACAAGAAGTGGATCGATCCAGCAATCATCGAGAGGCACTGGAAGGATCGGGAAGCGGTGAGAGTGGCAATATGCACACTTATTCAGAGTCAGGAAACTGCAAGCCAACCTGTGTATCCTGTCTAGTCCACTGGATTTGCAATGCATTGCATGTGTGTGCTGGTATGTACCAGCAAAGTTCGGGATGAGCTCAGCGAGCTTAACAGAATGCCATTCCGTAGACTTGAGAAGAGTTGAGGGGAAGCACATTCAGATGCACTGGTCAAGCAACAGCATCAAGTAGAGTTTTTGTGTTTGCCTGCATTTTGGCTGCCCTTCTTACTTCTATTACATTACTTGACATGCATGCGAAGGCGCTTGACAAGGACGAGGCGGCACGGAAGGAAAAGCTCATAAAGATGCGCACAGAAATGCAGAGGCGTTTGGAGGAGCAGATACAAGAGCGAGAGGCAGCCAAACAAGAGGAGCGAAGGCGGGAGGAGGTGCGTGGGCTTTGATTTGCACCAGCATTGTGGGCGCGAAACTCATTGGCATTTGTGCCTGGATTGGATCTTTATAGTGTACCGAGGCACAACGGGCCCAAACAATGCCACTGCTTACGCATTGGCATGCCTGCTTAAGACTGCGCAAGCATAGCATGCCCTTCACCTGTGTGCAGAGGCGCAAGGGCTCATGCGCGCTTTGTTTCACAGTCAAGCCTTCCTCCAACTCCAGGCAGAGCTTGAATACACTGCCTGTCGCTTTAATGGAGCAGCAAGTCCAAAACGCAAGCGAGCAGAACATGTGGCATGCTCTACTCTCACAAGTTGCACATGATGGACTGATGGCGATAGAATGAGACAGGCTTGAAGAGAGTGCCAGGTCCACACTTGTCACGCTGAAGAGAGTGCCAGGTCCACACTTGTCACGCTGAAGAGAGTGCCAGGTCCACACTTGTCACGCTGCATGATATCCGTGCCAAATTGTTGAACAGGCCTGGTCTATTATGTCCTGGTCTGACAGGCACTTGGGAGGCAGGTCAATGAAAGAGCCAGAGCTGAAGAGGAGCGGGAGCAAGCCAAGAAGGCTGCACGCCAAGCTGCCAAGGTACTTACAGATCAGCTGGTTGTGCACATTCAGAATGTCATCCTGTCACAGGACACGAAAAAGAAGACTCTGGCACATGCTTTGGCACAGCATCTTGGGCTATGAATGTATTCATTGGGCAGCGTGCCACACTTAAATGAATGCCCGTTAGATAGTTGCACAACCGCTCGCTCGCACAAGTGCTGTGCATCTTGCTACGACACGTCAAGGCGGGCTGCTGGGTCATAACCATGCACATTGCAGCTGGTGCTGAACGCCGACATCAAGAACCAGATGAAGGACAACGTTGCCATCAAGAGGTATCAGCCAATCACCGGTGTGGAGCGCTCGCTCAACAAAGACTTATTAGACAAGGTAATTGTGGGCTCGGAGCTCTGTTGACTGGTGTCTGTGCTGCGTACACACTTTTGCTAGCTAGCCAGGAGCGCAGTCACTCACGCAGCTTATAGTTTGATGGTGGGGAGCCGAGGATTGTCCTTGGGGATCAATCAGATGTTGAGTTTGCCTGGTACAAAATGAGGAGCATGTTCTTTATCACAGTCAAGACTTGTTTGTGTGCTGTCTCAGAAAGACATGTTCTTTATCACAGTCAAGACTTGTTTGTGTGCTCTCTCAGTAGTAGTTTTTCTTTTTTTCCCTTTTTGCCAGTCCTTTTCAGTGGAGGCCCCTTACATTTTGTATGCCTTGCCAGTCAAACTGTCTTTTTGTTTCCTATCTCAACGACACTTCGCCACTTCATCTCGGACATTATGGACTGTTTCCTGGCTGGTGAAGACCAGCAACAAACCAACCAGTCTAATGACCAGGCTAGCGGGCTAACCCTTTTTTGTTAACTTTGCACAAGCCTGGCGGGTCAAAGCCTGCAACTGGTGCCTTGTCATTTCCTTGAGGACTTTGTCTGCTCGTGCAGGTGCACGATTGGAAGCTGACGGGCTCCGTGGACTGCACAAATAACCTCAAGCTCCCACGCCACCTCAGGACTACTGTGAAGATCTGAGGATGGCTTTGGGGTTTGTTTAGATTGATTGCTGTGCTGGCAGGATAGAATTGCCCGAGTTCAGCTGAAAGCTGCACATTAGGATTGCACACATTTGAATCTAGATCAGCAGCTCCCCAGGGATCGGGAACCCTCCCCTCAGGTCAGGTCTTTTGTTTGCTACACGCTCGCTTGCAAGGTACATGCTGCCTCTGAACCACACACTTTTTTGTAGTTTAAACAAGTTTTAAAAGTATTCACTTATATTCCAACCCGATCGAGGTAGACTTGACTTGACAATGCATGTTAAATAACAATTAGGCTGGTGAGCAGCCATCATGGCTGCAGAACGAAAGCTCAAGGGCGAGATTGATAGAACGCTAAAGAAGGTCCAAGAGGGTCAGGAGGTCTTCGAGGGGCTGTGGGTGCAGGTATGGCTTGAGGTGCAGCACAAGATTGCTAAATTCCAAGGCATTGCAGGGCTACGATGGGTGACACCGATTGCACACGCATCCTTTTTCCCAGGTCCACGACTGCGACAACAGCAACCAGCGCGAGAAGCTGGAGGGCGAGTTAAAGAAGGAGATTAAGAAGCTGCAGCGGTTGCGGGAGCAGATAAAAGCATGGTATGCGAGTGCGCACGAGTCGGTGCTTGCTCCTGCAAAACAACACTGGGCGCATTCAAACCCTGCCTCCATCCCTTGCCCGGTCGCCCCAGGATCGCTGGCGCAGACATCAAGGACAAGCAGCCTCTTATGGACACGCGGAAGAGCATAGAGAAGGACATGGAGCGCTTCAAGGTCTGCGAGCGGGAAATGAAGATGGCAGGCAGAGCTGGCGTGGCCAAGCCCACGGATCCCAAGGAGAAGGCCAAGGATGATGCCAGGGAGTGGATCAACAACAGTGTGGAGGCCTTGACTGCCAAGGTGGGCACCTGCGCAGAGGCAGGATCCGCAAAGAGTGAAGGCGTGGAGGATGAGCGCAAGGTTTTGGGGTCAGCCAAAAGGGATGGGTGGAGGTCTCAAGAAGCAGCGACGCGGCGCCTATAGAGCACACACCATGCTATCCTCTTCTCGTGCTTGTGCTGCTTAGGTCAGATTCTCAAGGGAGCTTGGTTAAGACTTACGCATGTCGAGACCTTGATTAACCATAGGCACGCACATCTGTTCACATTGTGCTGCACTCGTTCATGCACATGTTTCAAAGCTCAAGTACGCAGCAAGCTTTGCTAAGTGCCTGCATGTTGATGCAACCACGATGAGCAGAACATGCACATGCACATCTTGCTGTGCATGTGGTTCATTGCACATGATGGCTGTGTGACAAGTATTCAGGCATGTGCGTCCTGAGTATTACCTAGTACCTCTCTGCTGAAGTGTACGCCCTCTCCCTCCCCTCGGGCAGCATGACTGTCCTCACCTGTCATGCTTGCATTAAAGGGAGAGTGAAGGCACGGAGGGGGCAATCATGTTATGATGCTTTGACAGACCTTGTGCTCACATTTGGGTTGGTTGCACTTTATATTTTTGTGGCCAAAGGATGCATGCCTGGTCTTGCAGCTTGTGCTGGTGCATAGCAGCCCCATGCTCTCTCACCATGCTCGGTGCACTTAGCATCCAGCCTCACAATATGTCTTTCCTTGCAACCATGATGTTTCAAATGTGTCCTGCGCGCTCGCATGAAGAAGTACGCACACACACCCCTCCAGTGGGTGTTCATGGATGCGCGTGTGATCACCTCTGACTGACACACGTCTGCACCGTGATTAGGTCGAGGAGTCAGAGTATGAGCTGGAGGAGCTGGGCTTGGGGGGCGGCAAGAAGAACAGGAAGCCGCCGCCTCGCGTGGCAGAGCTAGAGGAGATTGTGAGCAGGCACAAGGAGCACATGGGCAGGTTGGAGAAGGTGCTGCGCTGCATAGACAACGAGACCATCCACCCTGATGAGCTGGAGGACTTGAAGACGGACATGGAAATGTACCTGGTAGGGCGTGGGTGGCATTGTGTTTGCCTGGCACATACCTGCGCTTGTGCGAGCATGCATGGTCAGAGTGGGCCACCGGATGACCTTGGCCAACACTTGCTTCTATAGCTCCAGTGTGTTTCTCCCTGTTTGCAGCCTTTGCTGTGCAAGCACAGCTCTGCTCAAGAGGGCACAAGTTTGCTAGGTGCTGCTGCCCCCATGTGCACCTGCTTGTGGAGGGTGCATGTGCCTTTGGAGGTACAGGTACAGAAAATTGAGCACTCATGCATATGGCGTGCTCTGCAGAGTGGTGAGGGTGAGGAGGATGGCATAGACTACTCCCAAGTGGATGTCATGTATGATGAGCTGCTGGACAGGCTGGATGCTTTGGACCAATCAGCATCCGCAGCGAGCGCATCCACTGCGGGCGGCAAGCATGGGAGCAAGGTGGGTGCAGGTAGACCTTGGCAGGAGCTGTGCCTCTTTAGCTCTGCACACGTAGGGGCCTGCAAAGCTTGTGGGCTCAGCAGGGTTGAGCAGCGCACAGGAGGCGCTTATGTCTTTCTCACCACTATTAAGGAGCATCCATCCGGGTTTGGAGCAGTGTGGCAGCTAAGGCTGACAAAGCTAAAATGTGAGTTATTTCTCACAGGCGCACACAAACATACAGAAATACATGCACACACATGAACACACGTGCGCGCGCACACACACACCCATGAACAACCACACACTCATGCACCTGCGCACACGCACGCGCTGATCGCGCATGCCTCATATTTGCTCATGCTCTCGTGCAGGCCAAGGAGGATGCTGAGCGGGAAAGGGAACGGGAGCGGGAAAACGAGCGGCAACGTGCGGCAGCTGCAGCTGCCAAGGCCCAACTCATTGCCCAGGTGCGAAGATCCGGGGTGGGGGATGGAGACTTACACCTCATATCCAGCCCAGGTCTTCCAGACCAGCTACTGCGCAGCTGTCCTGCCCTGCGCGTATTGGGTGGGCAATCACCTGCTGCATGGCGTGTGGTGTGGCTGTGAGGGAGGCTCAGCCTAAGGTCACAACTTGCATCAAGGTGTGCAGCAAATAGACGTCAGGGCCTGGGCGCCTCCGCGTGGAGGGCTGCAGTACATGATCAGCCAGCTCATCCTGCCATGGACCGGCTCCTGCCCCCCCTCAGCAATGAGTTGACGCAGGGGCAGCTGCGGCAGCGTGATGCACAGGCAAGCCAAAAGAATGTGCCTATCGTTCACACGCCAAGCAATGCGGAACATGCACGCTGTCTGTGCACCCATGGGGGCATGCCTGGCTGGGGCTGGGGGAGGTGTGTGCCTCGCACCCGGACATGTGCAGCACGGTGCGCGTGCACGCCCACGCATGTACGCACACGTGTGGTGCGCACCATGCCGCGCGTGCAGGGCAACAACAACATTCGGCTGGCGGAAGAGGACGAAGCTGCTGCGCTGCGCAAGCCCGGGCAAGCTGGGTCCAAGCAGGCGGCAGCGATCCCGCTGGTCGTGCCCCCTCCCCCCCCTCCCCCCCCGCCAGCTGTTCCAGCGCGTGCCGGCCCCACCC
>LFCJ01001672.1_pt1 | contig 15668 bp, 21 predicted proteins | sample 643141 | NCBI WGS metagenome assembly LFCJ01 (sample SAMN03766243, study PRJNA286221) | soda lake metagenome | biome: soda lake; feature: Kulunda steppe; material: water; isolation source: sample B1-Br-g2 brine of Lake Bitter-1 | place: Russia: Kulunda steppe | collected 2010-07 | reverse complement strand
TAGACACTCGAGCTTCAATGCCCGAAATTCTCTTTCAAAACTTCACATGTAGACAAGGACTGAAAGCCCTTTCTATAAACCCATAGTAACGCGGCTGAAGTGCGGTTGAAAATTTTTCAACCGCAGGTGCGGTTGACCAACGATTTTTTCAACCGCATTTCAACCGCGGTTGAAATCAACCGTTTCAACCGCACTTCAACCGAGGCCTGAAAGTTCTGACGATCACCTTGAACATAATGGGCTGCATTTGGCTGGCAAAGTCCAGCCACAAACCGATGAGTCCAACAACCGTTCGTCACTGGTGACCAGGCTGGCAATCAACCCTTTAATGTTAATTTCTGCACCCCGTCTTTCTTGCGCCCTTGAGACCTGGAGTTGATGGTCAGTCGGCTCTTACTAACTAGCACAGAGACAAAGGAAAATACAATTGCAGGGTGGAAATAGCGGTGTCAAAAATAGAATAAAAACGTGGCAAGTTTAAGGCAAGAAGTCAATACTGATGGCAGTAGTATGAAATAAGGGTTCATGAAATAAGAGGATTTAAGGTGTCTGATGCGTCAAGCACTCATATACAGCAAGACAACCTGGATTACAAGCGCAAACAAAACCTTTTTTGCACTTCTGCAACCTTGGCACAGCTAGTTGCCAGGAAAACCGTAAGACAAAAAAGCGCAAGTACAGCAGAACATTATTCACAAAAAAATTGGGGAGGGCATCGTTGCAGATGCTGCTATCAGGACGTGCGCCAGCCGGATCCGGATCTGCTTCCTTTTTTCATGATGGGCGAGGAGGAAAAGCTGAGTTTTTGCACACAAAAGTCTGTGACGTCGCCCACAGCAGGAAACAAAAATGTACAATGACCCTAGCCAGCCTAGCTCTTCTGGGTACCGCGGGACAAGCGCGCCACCATGCCATGCTTGTCGTTTGTGCCTGCCACAGAGTAGTCAGCGACGCCGAGGCCACCTCCTCCAGCCAGCTCCTGCAGCTTGTACATGGCCTTGGCCTCGACTTGGCGCACGCGCTCCCGGGTGACATTGTACCTGCGCATCAAGTACGGCATCAGGACAACACCCATGAGCTACATACAGCTGGAACGTCCTTCCATTTGATGATGGAAGAAGCGCACGCAGTGCACACAACCCACATATTACCCAGCACCTTTTGCATGGCTTGGCCCACAAGCCTACCTCTCAAGGGCGCAGCATGCAGTTGGGGTGCACCCAAGGGCATTCAAACACGGCGGGGGCATTTATGTGCTGTTTGCTTTTTTAAAACCCTTCCAACCTTGTTTGATCCACTTGCTAGGTGGCGAGGTCTTTCGTCATGACTTGCTCACATGAAAAAAATGAAAGGATGCAGCCTTTTGTTGCGTTTCTCCAGAGCCGTGCCTGTGGGCCTGATGGGGGCGCCCATGAGCTTTTTGCTAGAAGGCAGCCTAGTGCCACAGTCTTCGCCTGCTGCATCATTAGCCTGACATGCCGAACATGCGCATGGGCAGCTTGGCCAGCATGTTCTCCTGTCCCTTGCCACTGTCAATCCATGCACCCTCCCCCAAGCAACTTACGTGCGACCAATATCTTCCAGCGTGTACATTTCAGAGCCATCAATGCCCAGGCGCATCCGGATGATGCCTGCCTCCCGTTCGTCCAGCTCCGCCAGCACGCGCATCACAGACTCCTGCATCTGCTCCTCCTCAAACAGCTCCTCCGGCGTTGCCCGCTCGTCCTGTTCGTGCACAGGCAGTCAGCACAGCAGCATTAGCAGGGTTGTGACGGCATGCTCTGCACACAGTCCCAGGCACCAGGCCGTCCGCTGCAGGGGGGTAGCCCATGCACGAGGGGGTGCAGCCTGGACAGGAAACCAAAAGTCACAGAGGAGGCGCTGTAGCGGCCAGGCACTCACCGCCAGCTGGTCCTTGAGGTCGCCCCCCCCATCGTCACCACTGTCGTTCAGCTGCATGTCCAGGGACTTGGGCTGGGCAGAGGCTGCGAGGGCCTGGGTGAGGCGGGCCAGGGGCACCTGAGGGCATGTAAGGGGTTGCAGTAAGGGTTTGTGGCGGCAGCGAGACTGAGCGGCTGGCGTGCCGCATCCCTATCAACAGCAGGCGAGAGACGAGGGAGGAGGAGGCCGGCGCAGTGGCCACAGCAGCTCATGCAGCTCTTGCATGGGGGGGACCCGCAGCTATCAGTGTGTCCTTCCTTGGAGACAGGCACGCAGGTATAGGGAGCGGGCCATGGACCCACAGCCACGCGTGACCACAGCTCGCGCACACTTCACAGCAGCAGGGATCCACAAGCAATCCTGTCCCACAATTGGAGGCAGGCAGCACTGAGCACACCTTCAGCACTGCTGCCATCTCATCATCTGTGGGCGGCCGGTTGTGCTCCTCTTGGAACTTGGCCTTGGCAGACTTGTACTTCACAAGCATCTCTTGCATGTGGTACGGCACCCTGTGCATGGAGGTCGCGGCTTGCAGGGTCAGGCATGCACAGCCAAGTGAGCTAGCTGCAGACAAGGAAGCACGCGGTCCCACACAAGGGTCTGTGTTTTCTGCCGCACATGCTTGCCAGCCCACCTTACGGCACGCGTCTGGTTGGAAAGGGCGCGGACCACAGACTGGCGGATCCACCAGTGTGCATACGTTGAGAACCTGAAGCCCTTGTCGCCATCAAACTTCTCCACGCCCCGCAGCAGGCCCTGCATGCCCTCTGCGATCAAGTCTTGGGTCTCCATGCCTGCGCAGGACCACAGGCGGCACCTCTGCTTCGTGACCTGAGCATATGTTACGTTCCCATAAGGGACAGCCAATCAATGCCACAACATCTTGATTCTCATTGTATCGTATCCAATCACCATGTCACATTCCCCTCCACTTGGCCCAGCCCATCCCAGATTGCCAGTGGGGTAGCTTCAATTGTGCCTGAAGGTGTAACCTACTGGCAAGCCGTACTCGCCACAGCATTTAATCAACATCTCATGGCTATCTGATGTATCAATTCTCCACGTAGCATTGTTTGGCTCCCTTTTGGGAACGTAACAGCACAGGTGGACACATGGCACACACCTGTCCCTTAAAAGCAAGCACTCCTTCCCCAGTGCCTGTGCAGGGCAGCAGCCTGCTGGCTACAGAGCCCCCTGCGACCCTTCCTAGGCTGGCTGTTGGTCCAGGACTGGGTGGAGCAAGGGCCTTCAACGGAGTTGGATCCAGGCAAATAGAGGGGGAGAATCGGGCGTCTGCCTCTCCGCAGGGCAGGCTGACCACCTGGCAAGGGCTTCACCACCCAGTTCCAGGCGTGCCGATGCTGTACCATGCGACAAGCTTTAATGCTGCTGCTGTGTGCACTCACCCCTGCCGCGATACTTGTTGACGATGTTGAGCACCAAGCGGTAGTTGGACTTGACCATCACGCTCTTGGCTGCTTGGCCAGCTTCTAACCTCGACATGAACACCCTGCAGGCAAATGAGGCACGCAGTTGTTCAGCCCCAAGCATGGGTGCTGCACGCTTGCAGCAGGACGGAACAGCTAGTCTCCCTTCCTCAAGTACCTTGTCTGAGGCAATGGGCATTGATCAGCCTCGTGTCCATGGCTTTTGGTCAATCATGTAGCCATGGTCATCCCGCGCAATACTTGCACAGACACTGACGTAACGCAAAGAAGCCATTCCCAATGCCGATGGGACACTGGCACCGCAGGAGTCAACTCGTGGCACTCACCATAATGCGCATGCAGAGGACTAAGACAGACTTAAACCACGCTCCATGCCACATCCCATGGGTGCCTCACTACAGTTGATCTGCAAGGCCCACTCCTCAACTCCCCCTCACTTGAGCTCTGTCTTGGCTGCCTTGGCCCACTCTTCAGTGGTTGGGTCGCGCTTCAGGATCCCTTTAAGCTCGCTCTTGATGCGCATGAGCAGGAGGTAGTCCTTGACCACGGTTGCCAACTCCTTCTGCTCATTGCCTTGCAGCAAAGCTACTTTACCAGCAGCCTGCGAGGCAATGTAAAGGACGCTCCTCATTGCAGCCATTGCTTAACTGGCAACAGCTATGGAGGTGTGGTGTTGCTGACAGCCACGCATAGGACAATGGCCATGGTAAGCTCATGTTGCAGTCATGCAGGCTGCTGCCCTTCACATGCTCAGCCAGTGCAACGGCCTTAGCACATAAATTTGCTGCCTGAGTTGATTCAATACTCAAATGACATAATACCCTCACGCGGCACCCAGATGATGATGTACCCTCATCCTCTTAGTATGAAGCAGGGACAAAGCATTACGCTGGACAAGCTGCTTGCATTGCCTGCTTTGTACCCGTGTTATCCTTCGCAGGAATCGAGGGTGCAAAAAAGGCAGCGCAGTTGGCATGTCCAGTCCCGCGGCTACACTTCACGACTTTTGCAGCAAATTAATTTACAACGCTGTGAACCCCCTGCTGCCCTATTCAGCCCATCTTAACTTGCACCATGAGGTGGGTGTAATAGGGCAGGGAGTGCTCATGCACACGAGTTTAACGATTGGCACAGCCGAAGGTGGGCAGGCGAAAGGCATGAGGGACGAGGTTCTGAAATGAGGCTGGCTAGCATGCACGCCCAGTGCCCACCCACCTTCATGAATTGGGTGGTGCTGTCTGCTGTGGATGCGCCCTTGCTGGAGGGCTTGCTGGTGACAGCAGGAGCAGACAGCGTAGCCGCTTTCGGTCTGGTGCTGTAGCGGTCTGCGCGCCGCTGGTGCCTGGTGCGGGCTGTAGAGGATGCTACCAGAGCGGAGGTGGAGGGCAGAGCAAGGGAGGGGCCCACAGAGGACTGCACACGCTGTGCAGCAGCAGCAAAAGTGGCAACCTCCTTCTTGGGGGACAGCACAAGGGTTGAAGAGGAGGAGGAGGAGGAGGAGGAGGAGGAGGCCTTTGGTTGCTGCTGCTGCGGGACCTGGCCAGGGGGCGGGGAATGGGGGGGCGAGGTGGAGGGTGAGGGCGTGGTCTGCCTGTGGCCCGGCAGCTGTTCCTCCCACAGCTGCGAGAGCTGACGGCGCAGGTCGTCCAGGCTCTCCAGGTCCGCGTTCAGGTCGTCGTTTAGGCCGGTTGGCGGTGGGGAGGGGCGCTGTTGCAGCGGCTCGTGGGCCACTAGCGGAGTTGGTGCTGTGTACGCAGGGGCCTGGGGCTGTACCAGGGCGGACGCTTGCGCCTGCGCCTTCCTGCGCGCCTCTCGGGACGCCTTGCGTGCTGCACGACGACGCTCGGCTTCCTACGTCGATGGCAGGCAGGCAGCAGCAGCGTCAGGGGCCACACAGTCAGCACACGCACCCCCACACCCACAACGCTTGTGGGCAGCCACCCAACCCTACCCCCTTATGAGAGGATGGGGATTGGCCAACACGGCCTCCCCATGGCACAAACACCTCCCTCTCTCACCTCGCTGTTGGGCGCCACGGTGGGTACCGGCGGGGCTGGTGCTGATGCGGCTGCGGGTGCTGCCGGGGGGGGCGCGAACCACAGCGCGTCCATAACAGACACATTGCTAGTAAGCTCCGCCTGCAGTGACTCCAGCTCGTTCATCATCTCCGTGGCGCTGGCGTAGTCCGAGAACTCCCGCTCCCACTCCAGGCTGCCACTGGGCTCGTGCTGCAGCACAGACTCGTAGGCGGAGGCATCCTCAATCAGGTCTTCTTCCGAAGCGTGCTGCTCATGCGGCCTCTCCAGCACGCTGGCTGCCCCCCATCCCCCTCCCTGGCTGTTACTGGAACTTCTGCGGAGTACTGCTGGACATCTAGAGGGGGGGCAGAGGGTAGCAGGACGCAGCAGGAGCTTGGGGGCTGCAGGGGCCTGGATTGTGGGCAAGAGCTGATGGCTGCGCGGTACGTTTGCCATATCTCACGTCAAAATGGTAGAAAAAAGGGCACAAAACAGCTGCTGGCCCACACTAAACAGCAGCTTTTTGTTGAAAAAGGGTCTGCGAATGGTTTATCCTGACCAAGTGGTAGGTGCCAGTTTCTGCTACTTTATCATCAGGAAAATAACAAAAATTATGATTTATTATGGGGAAGTCTCGTTTGCACTCCTCTGTTCTGATTTAACGGACTTTAACCTGAGCATGGCAGAGCATGGATTAGGCTGTATGCGTGGAGCAACATGCCTCTGCCTAGCGGTAAATGCTCTTGGCCCTCCGCTTGGAGCAGCCCTGGGCAAGACAAGCAGGCAGTTAGGTAGTGCATTGCTTGCACTTACATCGGGTTTGGACCCTGAATTGCCCACAACCAGACGCAAGTAGCGAGCAAGAGAAGTAAAAGACAACACAAGCAGCCCGTTGGCGTGAATCAAGGGAGAAGTGCACCAGGTTCGAGCACCATGCAACTCCCTGCCATGTGGTTCGATGCATTAAACTGGAAAAGGAACGTCAAAGAGGGTCAGTGTGGTTTTGAAACTAGCCATGTAACTTCAGCTCATATTTATGATTTTTAATGCATATTGTTGATACATGTTTGGATCTAGGGAAAGACAAAATGCCAGGCCAAGCTTACGTAAGTATACTGAGTGGTAGCTCCGTAAGAAATCTGCATGGTTCCCATTTCTTCAAGAAGAGTGCAAGCTCACTGTGTGGCATTGCTGTGCATATGTGCGTTCTAATCTGCAATGCTGTTCAGTTGTCTAGAGCAAGATCTTGCTAGTTGTTGCTCTGGTTGTGTGTCATCACAATACCTGACTTTGACAAGGTGTACATCCCAGTGAAGGGTGTAAACCTTGAATGTCACTTTGTTGGCCATTCTGCTTTCCAGGTGGCAGTAAAGATATGACTCTTGGTCTAAAACAAGATCTAAGTTCACCTGCTGAAAGGCTTGGCCTGGTAGAAGGCTGACAGGGTGGACTGCAAGGGACTAAATGCTATCTAGTGACTGTGGTGTTTAGGCAACAAGGCAGCACATCTGGAGGTGGAAAAAAGCCTCATAATGCTTGCACATGCATGTACTTGCACTTGTGCTGGTTTGAAGGCATTCTGAGCTAGAACAAAGGCAACAAGAGCATTAAGATGCACAAAGACCCTCACTGATTGACTTTTTTGTGTAGGCACGTGCATCTGGGAACATCTAGCTGGGAAGAGCACTTGCGTACTGATGCACCCACGTGGGTGTTTGCTCAATACTTGCTCAAGCAAGTTCCTACTTTTCAATCATTCCGGCCAGGGTTGTGTCATTCGCCTGTTTTGGATTTCAATGCGCGAATGACTTGAAAGAATTTGAAATACACCGAATGATTTGATCGAATGTTTGCCTGTGAGCTTCGAGAGCAGGGGGAGGAGCCCTCGAGGGTAAGGTAAGGTAAGGTTTCAAGGCTGTATCCGCCTAACGAGGGCAGCTTAGCCGGTTGTGGCCTCCAGTGAGGTCCGAACCCCGAACCCACAGGTTGCGAGGGTGGATAATCGACTTCCCATCTCAGGTGCCCCGCCGCCTGCTCGACTATCCGGAGCTAAGGCACGTACATACATGCACACTAACTCAAGCCAGCCCTGTTCCACATGTTCATCTAACAACAATGCTTAAGGCTATATTGTTTACACGGGCTAATCAGGTGCAAAACGGAGCAAAATGGGTGCATGCATTGCAGGGCCCACTCTGGGGAGGGTCATATAAATCCGCGAATTGACGTTTTACAATACGGCGAATGATCCAGTAAATTGAAATTCACGAACTTCAATTCAAGATGTGCTTCCAGCACTGTAGACATGTGCCATTCATGCACATTGCAGGATCGATTGTCTGGAGGCCTTAGGCCTGGCTACGCATCCCTTGCCGCCACTTGCCAGGCAAAAATGTTGTCACTTGCTAAAAAAATGAAGGTTTCAACACTTTTTTGCGTTGGAGACCCAAATCAAAAAGATCAGAATGCGTACAATGCCAGCCCTCCGGTCCGGACCGGTCATCTGGTCCGGACAACCCTGCATTGGGGTAAAGTCCTGTTGACTACATGTGCCGGCCTCTGTTTAGCCATCCAGGCTTCGCTAATTCTGTTTGAATGATGTTATCTCCATCTACCTTTGCTCAAGGTTTGATGATGAGCCTGGAAGCAATATGTCGCTCAGTTACCATACTTAGAGAGCCAAAAAGCATATGGGTTTGGCTGTTGGGCTGATGACCCAGCAAGCACAATGAACTTGGCTTTGTCTAAGAGCTGGGCCAGTTTTCTGAGTGTATAGAGTGCCAATTCTGAATTTCTTAACATTCCTTCTTTGTGATTCAATCATTCTCGTCCAGAATTGCTAGTTGTAAGCCTTACTGACGTTAGCATTCTTGTTCTATGGTTGTAATTACCTGTGTCAGTATTAGCACCCCCAAGTTTATCATGCTTGCTTATGTAAGCTCTCGGTTTTTCCTTCAAGCTTTGTAGGGGAACTAGGCTGGTTCTATTAAAAGAGTACGTAATCTCATCTCTCCCTCTATTTGTTACGTGGTAACATCTCTCTGTTAGAAGGTGTGTAGGAGCTGAGATCACGGTGACCGGGTTAGTTGGACTCGACTCCCAAAGGCAGACAATATAATAGGAAATACACACACCACCCTGCTGCCTCACCCGTGATCCAGCTAGGCATTGCTATAGTGTTAACGATCCGTAGCGCTTCATCATGCCCATAGATATAGATAGCAGCATGTTTTGCTAAAGCATCGGCAAACTCAATTTCAACTACACTAGAGTGAGCCTTGACTAATCAGAAGTGCATGTGAGTTTTTGATTTGACTAAAAGGTGAACTATGTTGAGCATGACACTATCATCACAGAGAAGGTGACACACCAGGAAGCCTGTGTTGTTGTAGGATTGAAGTGGGATCCAAAAACCTTACATCTTTTCCTATTGCTCCATATTCCTTCAAACATTGGGCTATACCTTGTAATTGGTGCTAGTGCTAATCTGTCCTTGGTCACCATAGGGCTTTTCGGTAGTTCTTTGATTCTGTGGTTAGGAAAGGCTCGTACGTGTAATTATTTGAATCTTGTTCGTTTGTCTACCATTCAGGTGTATTGATCTACATAATTAAGGCACCAACCAGCTCCTAACTAAGTTCTTCAGGTGGAGGCATGGTGTAATCGGGATGGCCTGAATCACGTGCATGATGGAAGGCATTCGTAAAATCTCGAGCAACTCAATGTTGAGTAATCCTACACTCCCCAGTTTCATCGTAGGCAAATGTTGTCTGCTGGGTGTACACCGCGTAACAACAGTGACTGTTGTTGTCTGCAACCAGTCCACACGCCGCTTCCGCACCAATGCTTTTTTATTGACCATGAGTCTGAATTGGTTGCTTATGTATTACGTCCTTTCTGTCACACATGTGAGCTTGGTTACCTTAGCGACCACATTCCCTTGCTTATGACAATTCCCACCAGCACCCTCAAAATACACATTCCCATCCTCAATAATATTCCACCCCCCCAGTCCTGCCCCGTAAAATTTTGAGTCGACCTGTCAATGATTCTGACCGCTTGACTTTCTTGCAATCTCTGCAAGACCCTGCATATTGGGTTGTGCAAGAGTAAGAAGACTTCCTCAACACTCTCAATCCAGCGCACGAGGAAGCCATTACCTTTCTGAGCAACTTGGATCATGCAATTGCCAGAAACACTGCGATACTCCACTCACTTTGCAATAGACGTGCTGCAGAAGCAGTTGAAGACATTGCCAGCGGCGTGGCTAACATTACTCATTCTTCCTACCAAGTTGCATTGAAGCACCAAAACAACCTCCTCTGACCATAGCCACTATAGTCCACGATCTGTCAGCGAAAAGCGCTGCTCTCTATGCCAAAAATTGGGCCTCATCAAATCGATACAGATTCAGCTCAAATCCTCCTTTACCAGCCTGAAAGATAGTGTGGTAACTGTCCTCGAGCATAATTAGGAAAACCAACCTCTCTTTAAGGCTATTATGGACCTTACCCATTTCAAATACGACCTCTCACTCCACAAGCAATTAGAGGATCTTTACCTCAGCACCAAAGAGACCATTAAATATGTGGATGAAATGCATAATAAAGAAAGTAACGCCCTCTCTCGTAATAAACTACGAAAACTGATTAATACCAACCCTTAACAAGCACATAAGGAAATTTCTTAAGGCAACAATGCACAACCTCGAACAGGCCTCTAGGCTCTGCGTGACCCAGAAGCTAACACCATTGAGACCGAGCCCACTAAACAGGCCCAGATTGTTGAAAAATGCTTCTCAGACACAATGAAAGCTGTTAATTTAAAACGGGGCAAACATTTGCCAGTAGACGCACCCAGGAATGATCCCTGGGAGCAAGCCAACACGTCTTCACCTATACCTGACCCCTTCACCCTCCAGTCACAAATCACAAAGGATGAATTCCAAGGATCCAAGCAGAGAAAGTGGCTCTACCCCAAGATCCTTGATAACAGTGCTTTTACTGAATGCATCAAAACTCTAAGCAACGACAAATCTCCATGCCCAGACGGTATAGTAAATGAACTGCTCAGAATGATCCCATGTGAGATTCTGGAGATCATCCATAAACTCTTAGTCATTATGTGGGCCACCCGCATCACACCTACATCTTTGAAAACTGGCATCACCATCCTCAAAGACAAGAATAAGGGAGCAGATATTTTTCTTACAGGCCCATAGGTCTAGCCAACACCCTATACAAGTTGTAGACACGCCTTGTCACCAACACCCTCTACGAGTATGCTGAAACACACTCCCTGCTCAGCACTACGCAAGCAGGCTTCCACAACCAAAAAGAGACCATACTATGTATCTAGTAAACCAGCTTCAAAATGTCATCATGAGCCTTAGGGATGCAAAGCTTTTTAGAATTGACATCTTTGCCCATATTGTTGACTAAACATCAGCTTTTAACACCACAGACCATGACGGAATGCTCTGGATCATGTACCACCTTGGCTTCCCTACTGATGCCATTGATACTGTCAAAAACCTGTATGAAGACGCCACCACGCAAGTCAGGCTACCCTCTGGGGGAAGCACTCAGGAAATTCCAGTTTGAAGAGGCACCATCCAAGGTGAATCACATCCTACACTCTCTCCCTTCCTCTTCCTCCTCTGCATAAAACTTCTTCTACAATGGCTCCATGTGGAAGGACGCGGCTACAGACACTCGTGCATCCCGGATCAAAATGCTACAGACACCCACCTTATCAACATCCTAAGCAGCGCTGCTTTTGCCGCCGACCTGCTCTGCCCCACAAGCACAATCCAAAACCTGAAGATCCAAGCTAGGAAGCCAACCCTCTAAAGGCATTAGCAACGCTTTTTGGAACATGTCCAAACTCTCTCTCCAAATGAGGCGATATACCTTCCACTACCCCACAGGCACCCTTCTTATCAAAAACACGCTGTCCGCTTTATAAATGTCTACCAGCCTTCAGTGTCCACTCTGTCAGCAAGCAGATAGTGCTCTCCATATTCTCTCAGGGTGTCGACATACAATCATCTTGGGTATGATCACTGAACGCCATAATGTTGCCTGCAGGCTCATCATGAAAGCCATCAGCAAAGGCTCTCTGGCAGTCTATTTGGTCCATTTGGATGCCAGCAGCACTAACTGTTTGGCCCAACAAGACCTTAAAATTCCTGAGCATGCTAATAACAGGACTGTACCCAGCTGGCTTTTTGATGCTTGTTCATCTGCTAGAGATAGATTCACCTTTAGTCGCCCTGATGCCATTTTGGTCACTCCCTTACCTCCAAAAAACCACTCCTCATTTGCACCAGGTGTCACACCCAAGACAAGCCAGCGAAGATGAATGCAGAGTTCACGAGCTCAATGTCAACATGAGGGAGATACACCTCGATGAGGTTAAATACCGTGAAGATACAAGGCCTGGACACAAATAAGAGGCCTCTAGAAAACAACATTAGGCTCTTTGTAAGCGCCTGAAGGCTAAAAAAGGTATCCTTCACACCATTCTCTTGGTGTAGGAGGCTCTATCTATTCCTCACACACTTTGAATCACCTTAAAGAGCTTGGCCTTGATACACAAAAAGCCCATAAGACTGCCCTTATATTACATGCTCATTCTGTGCTCTAGGCGCACAAGTTGACAAAAACTAGTCGCGCTCTTGAAATATCCAGATGCTCTCAAGGTCTTGGTCTGGAGCAGGGGGCGGCTTGCCAACCTCCAGATCCTCACTAGTTCTTCAAGGAAGTTTCTTCTCCCTGGTGGAGGAGACTCACGGCTCTCTGGGCCAATGTGTCTCCTTCTCCTAGATTGATGTAGGGAGTGGGTTTTCTTTTTCTTTTTGGTCGCAGCAGTGGCACAGCGTGACACCTCCTACACAGGTCTACAGGGGTCCCACTGTTGGCCTCTTCTGGTGCCTCTTCATTTCAAAAGATGATGAGTCATCAGATTTCTGCAGAAAGGAATGCTCGTTCCTTTTTTTCCCTGTAGCTGGGCCTTTTCTGCGGAGACTGCTTAGCTTTTGCATGCCTTGTCTAAGAGGCTGTAGATAGCGCTACCCACCTATTTGTAAACTTGTCTAATCACACTGGGCAGGCATGCCTTAAATCACCTTGGAACCAGGGCCTTCCTCCTAAGCCTGGCACAAGTAATCATTCTATTTTGCTTCACATATCATTCTATATGTACTATACGGTCATCCCCACCACTGGGTCACCCCTTGCTTAGGCAAAGATGGCCAAATAGGTTCCTCAAGGCATAACATGCAGCCTGATAATTACAGGACACTACCCAGCTGGCTTTTTGATGCTCGTTTGTCTGCCAGAGATAGACTTACCTCAGATAGAGGCTCTAGCTGCCCATGATGCCGTTTTGGTCACTCCCTAATCTTCCAAAAATACAAATCGCCTTAACCACTCCTCACTTGCACCAGGTGTCACGCTCAAGACAACCCAGTGGAAATATACGCAGAGCTCACAAGCTCAATGTCAACAAGAGGGAAATGTTGAGTTTAGGGACTGTGAAGATGCGCGGCCTGGACATCAATTGGAGGTCTCTAAAAATCAGCAAGATATCCTTTGCAAGCGCGTGAACGCCAAGAAAGTTATCCTTAACACCATCCTTCTTGGTGTGGGAGGCTCTTCGGGCAGCTTTTTATACCAATGTGTCCTTTTTCCCCTACTTGATGTTGGGAGTGTTTTCACTGCCAATGTAATTTCCCCTGTCTTTTCTTTTTTGCAGCCACCCCACTGGTTCCTGACCTGAGCATACAATTGGAGGGCATGATTTTTTCTGGCTCCAGTGGCACAAGACCCAATTAACTGCACTCTATGTGGTAGTACCTGCCTGGCTTTCCAATGATGCCTCTGGATCTAGAATTGGTGCGGCGGGTGGAAGGAAATCTCGGAAAACATAATGGAATGGTGAAACAGCGTACACCATTCCCCGAACACAGACCCAACCCCCAACCTTGAGTGCCTGTACATGTGTACAACTCATGACATATGTACTTGTTACGTATGATTGGAGCTGGCAACTTGCCACATTGAATGTGGCAAAGTGTGTGGACAGCGAGGCAAATTGGCCACATTTGGGGGGGCCAATGGTGGGGATGACCATGCATATAGTTGCCTAATTGACTACTTTTGGCTGAATTCATCTGGCTAATGATCAGGTAGGCAGTAAATCTTGTGAAACTTACAAGCAAGGCCAGGGGCACCAAACGTTTCTCGAAAAAGCCCTTGATCCCCTCATCAAGGAAGCCTTCATTTTTGTTAACATGCAGCTCGTCATCTCCATGAGCCATTTCGAAGCAGCTACCAATTGGCTGACAGGGTTATAGGCTTCAACTTATGGCTAACTTGTTGACAAATACCTGTTTTTAGCTGTAATATTCTTTGGCACATGTTGGCAGACTTAACATATGCAGATGAAGACGTTGAGCACCTTGGCACAGCGGCAAATTTGCTGCTGTGCAACCATGACCCTGTCTACCTTAAGAAAGTTCCATTGTGCACGGTCGAATGTACCATAACACAGGCTGGACATTGCAAAGCACCAATCGGTGTTGGAGCACATTTGATTTTGCACAGGCGCAGGCATGTATTGCTCACATGGTAATTCTAATGCAGAAGAAGGCAAGGAATAAGTTACTGATCATATCCACAAGGATATGTTGCTAAAACATTGATTTGCTAACAGCCATCAGCCCTGTGCCCGCAAATTGCAGGGAAACCTTGCAGCTAACGCATTCACCTAGGCACAACACTGTCAGCACGAGACACCGAGCACTGGGCGTCAATTGCAATGCTCAGATTTGTTTATTGGATAAAGTCAGAAGTTCAGATTAAATATCAAGTATCTCTTCTTCATTCAAAACTGTAGGGTCTTGATCCAGCACCAATTTATCTAGGAGTGCCCCCGCCTTGGGCAAGGTATGGATGAACTGCACAGGGCAAACAGCCAAACAATACTGAGGAAGCTCAAAGGAGCTTCTAGGGCCTTTGCCGGTCCGTTTTGCTCAGACATTTGTTTTTCAGTGTTTACATTACCTCAGCATGTTGCCATGATCTCCTTTCTAGACTTGCCATGGCATTTGTGACAGAATTACCCACAAGCAAAGCACATAGCCAGCCAAGGAATCTAGAAGTGCAACTGCTGGCAGGTTTTTATCTAAAGGGAAGAGTAAAACAAAGGGCTTTCACAGTCACATGTGCACAAACGCATGTGCAACATGCACATGCACACACACATACATGCACACACAAGGAACTACACGCGCATGCACACAATGCATCAAAAGACGCGCATTCACATGCAAGTGCATGACCGTGCATGTGCATGCACACACACGCACACGCACGTGCACACACCTTCAGGGCGGCCGCCAAGCGCTGGTGCGACTGCGCCAAGACATCTCCAAGCGTGTCCTCGGACATGGGCACAGGGAGCTGGCCAGGGGGCAAGGGTAGCTGCACCAGCATGCTGGCCACGTGCTCCAAGCCGGCGCGCACATCCACGTACGCACGCATTGTCTGCAAGCGCACGCACACACACATGCATTCATCCTACATGCCAACAACCACATCCATGTATGCATGCATAGCCTGCGAGTTCGTTCACACACATACAGGCATACATGCTCCAAGCCAGAAACCATGTCCACGTACGTATGCATAGCCTGCAAGCATGCGTGCACATAACACACGGGCATGCTCAACAACGTGCGAGCCTTGACAACGAGGGTCCTGCCTTGGCCTTGTCTGATGCACGTATGCATGCTGGCCCTGGCATCCTGCCCCAGCCTTGTGCAATACATGCACGCTGGCCCCAGCATGCAGCTTGAGCCTTTCGCACGATGCACAGGCCAAATCTGGCGCACTGCCCCAGCCTTGTGCAGCGCGCGTATGCTGACCTGGGCATGGGACTCCTTGGCTGCCTCAGCCTTGTGCAACGCAGCCGTGAGCTGTGCCTGCGCAGCATCTAGGTGGGCCTGTGTGGTGCTGGACCGCCCCCCACTCTGCGCATCCCGCAGGGCTTGCCGCGCCGCCTCCACCTCTCTGCTCAGCTGGGCTTCCTGCGGTGCCAGAGGAGTGCGCGCGGCCGCGGTTGCTGTACTGTCGCCTGCAGGCGCATGCTCGCACACCAAAAGTGCAAGCATCCTGCCCCTTCCTATCCTTCCTTCCCTACCTTCCCTCTTTAACATGTGTGTGTGTGTGTGTGCGTGTGTGTGTGTGTGCGTGTG
>LFCJ01001671.1_pt1 | contig 15668 bp, 11 predicted proteins | sample 643141 | NCBI WGS metagenome assembly LFCJ01 (sample SAMN03766243, study PRJNA286221) | soda lake metagenome | biome: soda lake; feature: Kulunda steppe; material: water; isolation source: sample B1-Br-g2 brine of Lake Bitter-1 | place: Russia: Kulunda steppe | collected 2010-07 | reverse complement strand
TTCTGCGCCGGGCATGACCTCAAGGAAATGACCGCCGGGCGCGCGGCCCCGGATCGTGGCCGGGCCTATTTCGCCAAGGTCATGGCGCAATGCTCCGGCGTCATGCAGGGCATCGTGAATTGCCCCAGGCCCGTGATCGCGCAGGTCGACGGCGTGGCGACCGCGGCGGGGTGCCAGCTCGTGGCGAGCTGCGATCTCGCCGTCGCCGCCGACACGGCGCAGTTCGGCACGCCGGGCGTGCATATCGGCCTGTTCTGCTCGACGCCCATGGTGGCGCTCTCGCGCAATGTCGCCAACAAGCACGCGATGGAGATGCTGCTGACCGGCGACATGATCCCGGCAAGCCGCGCCGCCGAGATCGGGCTGATCAACCGCGCCGTCGCGCCCGAGGGCCTGCCCGAGGCCACGATGGAGATGGCGCGCAAGATCGCGTCCAAGTCCAGCATGACCCTCGCCACCGGCAAGCGCGCCTTCTATGCGCAGCGCGAGATGCCCCTCGCCGAGGCCTATGCCTATGCCTCCGAGGTGATGGTCGAGAACATGCTCGCCCATGACGCCGAGGAGGGGATCGGCGCCTTCATCGAGAAGCGCGCGCCGCAATGGCAGGATCGGTGAGGCCGATGGCGGACAACCCCTACAACATCGACCTTGACCGCAACCCCGGGAATTTTCAGCCCCTCACGCCGCTGACCTTCCTCGAGCGCGCCGCCAGCGTCTTTCCCGAGCACACCGCGATCGTTCACGGCGCGCTGCGGCGCAGCTATGCCGAGTTCTATGCCCGCTCGCGGCAACTGGCGTCGTCGCTGGCGCAGCGCGGCATCGGGCGTGGCGACACCGTCTCGGCACTGCTGGCGAACACGCCCGCGATGCTGGAATGCCATTACGGCGTGCCGATGAGCGGCGCGGTGCTGCATTCGATCAACACCCGCCTCGACGCCACCATCATCGCGTTTCAGCTCGATCATGCGATGGCAAGGGTGGTGATCGTGGACCGCGAATTCATGCCGCTGATGCAGGAGGCGCTCGCGCTTGCCGAGGTCGCACCGGTGGTGATCCAGTACGACGACCCGGAATTCGACGGCCCGCCGGCGCCCACGGACGGGCAGGATTACGAGCGCTTCCTCGCCGAGGGCGATCCGGACTTCGCCTGGCTGATGCCCGAGGATGAATGGGACGCGATCTCGATAAATTACACCTCGGGCACGACGGGCGATCCCAAGGGGGTCGTCTCGCACCACCGGGGCGCCTACCTCTTGGCACAGGGCAATGCGCTGACCACCTCGATGGCGAAGCACGCGGTCTATCTGTGGACCCTGCCGATGTTTCACTGCAATGGCTGGTGCTTTCCCTGGACGCTGTCGGCCATCATCGGCACCCATGTCTGCCTGCGGCAGGTGCGCGCCGAGCCGATCTGGGCGGCGCTGGCCGAGGAGCGGGTGACCCATCTGTGCGGCGCCCCGATCGTGATGTCGCTGATGATCTCCGCCCCCGAGACGGTCAAACGCGATCTCGACCGCCGGGTGCAGTTCTTCACCGCCGCCGCGCCGCCGCCCGAGCGGGTGCTCACGGAAATGAACGCCGCGGGCTTCGACGTGACGCACCTTTACGGTCTGACGGAAACCTACGGCCCCGCAGTCGTCAATGACTGGCACGCGGAGTGGTCCGATCTGCCCGCGGCCGAACAGGCCGCGCTCAAGTCCCGGCAGGGCGTGCGCTACCTGCCGCTCGAACGGCTCGAAGTGATGGACCCCGAAACCATGGCCCCCGTGCCGCGCGACGGCGAGACCATGGGCGAGGTCATGTTTCGCGGCAACGTGGTGATGAAGGGCTATTTCCGGAACCCGCAGGCGACGCAAAAGGTCTTTGCGGGCGGCTGGTTCCACTCCGGCGATCTGGGCGTCGTCTATCCGGACGGCTATATCCAGCTCAAGGACAGGTCCAAGGACATCATCATCTCGGGCGGCGAGAACATCTCCTCCATCGAGGTCGAGGAGATTCTCTACCGCCACCCGGCCGTCGAGGTGGCCGCCGTCGTCGCGATGCCGCACGAGAAATGGGGCGAAACCCCCTGCGCCTTTGTCGAACTCGCCGCGGGCGAGGACGCGGATGCTGACACGTTGCGCGCCTGGTGCCGCGAGCAGCTCGCCGCCTACAAGGTCCCCGGCCGGTTCGTCTTCATGCCCGTTCCCAGGACATCAACCGGAAAGATCCAGAAATTCGTTCTTCGTGAGCGGGCCAGGGATTTCGTGACCTGACGGGTCGGCGTTTCGCACACTGCGCGAGCGGTGGCGGTCGCCGATGGCGCTCTGCGGCGCACTCCCGACATTGCGGGCGCAACACCTGCTTGTTCCCGGCGCATCGAGGCGCGCGGCCCCGGCGCAAATAGACGCAGGTCTGCCCTGCCCGCGCGCGCCGCGTTCGTCATCACTCGCGCACTGGCCTTAAACCTTCTGATTTCGCATCAAGGGCGTCGCGTGAATGCGAATGAGCGCGTCGCACTCTAAACCGGGTTCTGTGCGCCCGCAAAGAAGATCAGCCGCCCATCTGCATCATAGATCGGGCGGATCCGCAGCCGATTCACGAATGCCGAGCCATCCTTGCGGTAATTCAACAGATCGATCGTGAAGCGTGTTTCGGCACGCAGGGCGTATCTGATGGCCTCGATGGCATCGGGGCTGGTGTCCGGGCCCTGCAGGAACCGACAGTTGCGCCCGATCGCCTCCTCGGGCCTGTATCCGGTCTGTGTTTCGAACTCGTCGCTCACATAGATCATCGGATTGTCCGGCAGCGACGGGTCCGAGATCACGACACTCATCTCGGTTTCATCCGCTTCGAGGAGATCGCGGAGTTCCGGCTCGTCCATGGTGGCCTTCTCTGACAGCACTGGATCTTCCTACTGCAATTGCCCTGCGCGGTGCAAAGCCGCCTGGCATCGCCATGCACGCGTCGCGCCTGACAGGCGTAGCAGATGGGGCCCTGCCGGGAAACCATCGAGAGCGCGGCGCGTGCACAGGCAGTCACGCGCCGCCACGAACCTTCCGACGCCGCATGCTCAACAAGGGCGCAAGCTTTCCCCGGACTTGCGCAACATGCTCTGGCCGAGCGGACCGCCGGATCGCGCGATCATGCGGCCATCATCGATCGAACCGGCATGCAAGTCCAGGTGCCTCAGCGGCGCGATCATTTCAACGGCCGTCACCCCCGCGATAGGGTTCGAGCAGCGGTCGCAGGGCGACACGGGCCCTGAGCCCGGCCGCCAGAAGATAGATGCCACCGATCTTGCGATGCAGAAACAGCGTCTCGGCGGGGGGGACATGCTGCAGGTCGCGATCGGTGCCGAGGGCGGTGCCCATGCGCTGGAGCCGGCTGATCAGATCGGCATCGCCGAAATCGAACGGCGCGTCCTGTCGCAGCGGGGCCATGGCGGTGTCGAACATCTCCATGATGAGCGCCCGGTGATGCGGCGCGGTCCCGGCGCCGAAATAACCGACCTTCTGCATCGCCGTGCGGGTCCGCACCGGGTCCGCGGTCAGTGCCGCGTCGAGCAGGTCGCGAAAATCCTGCGCCATCCGGGCATCGACCGGCATCACCGCGCCGAAATCCAGCAGCACGATCCGCCCCGTCGCGGGATTGAAGCGGTAATTGGCGAGGTTCGGGTCGGTCTGCATCAGCCGGAATTCGAACAACTCGCGCAGCACCAGCGCGATCAGCGCGCGCGCCACATCGTCGCGGCGCTCCTGCGGCGCCGTGCCCAGAGCTTCGAGCGGCTGCCCGTCGATATAGGACATCGCCAGAACCTGCGGCGTGCTCAGATCGGTGTGCAGCTCGGGCAGCGTGAAGGTATCGGAGTCCATCAGCAGGCACCGGAAGGCACGCAGGTTTTCCGCCTCCGCCGCGTAGTCGGCCTCGCGATGCAGCTGCTGCTTGGCTTGCGCGAGAATGGGCGCGAGGTCCATGCCGCGCGGGATCAATCCGGGCAGGCGCAAGAGCGCGGCGACGTTGTCGATATCGCTGTCGATGCTGGCACGCACGCCGGGATACTGCACCTTGATCGCGAGGTCGCGCCCGTCGCGCGTGCGGGCGCGGTGCACCTGCCCGATCGAGGCCGCCGCGAAGGGGCGGACATCGAAATGCGCGAAATGACGCTGCCATCCGCTGCCCCATTCGGCATTGAGCACGCCCTGCAGTTGCTTGGGCGGCATGTGGCGCGCGTCGTCGCGCAGCGCGGCCATGATCTCGCTCATCTCGGGCGGCAGGACGAGACCGCTATCCATCGACAGCATCTGCCCGAGCTTCATCGCCGCGCCGCGCAAGGACCGCAGGTCGCGCGTCACCCGCTGCGCGGTCTGGGCCGTGAGCAGCGCCTCCTGCAGGCTCGGACGATTGCCCTGCGCAATCTGACGCGCGCCGCTGGCCACCATGCCGCCCATGATGCCCGAGGTCATGCCGCCCAGCCGCAGCATGCGACCCAACCGCCCCACGGGCACCGGCCAGTCGTGATCATCGCCTCCGTCGCGCACCATGCCCCTCCTGTCTCCGCATCGAGGATCGCCCTGACCTAGATGGGGCGCGGCCGGGCGCCGACCAGCACGGCCATTGCGCGGACCCGGCAACAGCGGGCCGGAAAATGCGCCGGGCGGGTCGCGCATCCGGCCGTTCCGCGCGCTAAGGATGCGCGGGCGTCCGCCATGGAGGTCGGGCACCGTGACCCCGTGCAGCGCGCGGGTGACAGGGCACTTCGAGACGCCGCGCCGATGGGCACTGGCGGCGCAAGGGTGAGCGCAGCGCCACGCCGGGCTGGTTGACGCGGATCCCGGTCGCCCGTCCGTCGCATCCCTGTGGATCGGCGGCCCCGCAGCAGATATCAAGTCGGGGGCTGACAGGGGAAGATTTGCATGAAACTCGCAATCCTACAGGCACAGTCCCCGTCGGGCGACGCAGACGGCGCGCTTGCAGCGCTGGAGGCCGTGCTGGGGGCCGCCGCGGCGGGCGGGGCGGCAATGCTGGTTGCGCCCGAATTGTTCCTGCCGGGTTACAACTGCCGCAGGCATGGCGACCTTGCGCAGCCGCTCGGGGGCGCATGGTGTGAGCAGCTGTCGCAGCTCTGCCGAGCAAGCGGGTGCGGCCTCGTCGTGGGACTGCCGGAGCGTTCGGGAGGGTCGGTCTACAACACGGCCATCGCGCTCGATGCGCGGGGCCGCATGTTGGCGCATTACCGCAAGCGACAGCTGTTCGGGGCGGCGGAAGCGGCCCAGTTCGCGCGCGGCGAGCGGTATCGCCTCTTCGCCTTCGAGGAGCACGTGATCGGGCTGCTGATCTGCTACGATGTGGAGTTCGCGGAGCATGTTCGCGCGCTGCGCAGTGCCGGTGCGGACCTGATCGTGGTGCCCACCGCGAACATGCTCCCCTTCACCCATGTCCCCGATCTGCTCGTGCCGGCGCGGGCCGCCGAGATGGCGGTGTCGATTGCCTATGCGAATTACTGCGGCGCCGAAGGCGATCTCGTGTATTCGGGTGGTTCGGCGATCGTGGGGCCGGACGGCGCGGCACTCGCGCGGGCGGGGACTGGACCCGCGTTTCTGATCGCCGACACGGCGACCGCGGCGCAGGTCGATGCCGCGAAGCTCAGCACGCAGGTCGCGGATTTTCGACCGCTCCCGCCGCCGGATAGCGGCGCGTAAACCCAGCTGCGCGCAACCTGCTCTAGTCGCCGCGCGCACGCTCCGCACCCAGCAGGCGCGGCAGATCCCCGAACCGGCCGATCACCGCGAAGATGACGACCGCCGCGACCACGAACATCACCGAGATCACGGCCATGATCGGCGTGTAACCGTAGCGCAGGCTGTTGAATATCTTGATGGGCAGCGTTTCGACGGTAAAACCCGCCACCATGTAGGCGATGATGTACTCGTTCAGGCTCAGCACGAAGGCGAAGGCATAGCCCGAGATCAGGTAGGGCAGGATGAGCGGCAGGATCACGGTCAGCATCACGCGGCCGCGGGTTGCCCCCATCGTGCGCGCGGCCTCGACCAGCTCACGGTCGATGCCCTGGAGCCCGAGCGATATCGTCACGAGCGGCAGCGTTACCAGAAATATGCCATGCGAGATGATGGTGGCCGGCATCTGGCCATACATGTCTGCGGAGATCCAGAAGGCCAGGAAGCCAAGCGCCGTGATCACCGGTGGCAGCATGAAGGGCGCCACGCCGAGCGTATAGAGCACCCGCCCCAGCCAGTTGCCGCGTGACCAGAGGTGAAGCGCGATCGGCAGCGCCACGCTGACCGCGATCAGCCCGGATACCGACGCGATGATGAGCGAATTGCGCATGGCCGCCAGCCAGTCGCTTTCCCCGAACAGCGCGCCGTACCACCGCACCGACATCTCGGGGGGCGGAAAGCGCAGCGACTGGCTGGCGTTGAGCGAAACCCCGGCCACCACCAGAAGCGGCGCCGCCATCATTGCCATGATCAGCGCGAGATAGAATGCTTTCACGCCCCGGCTCATCGCGCGCCCCTCTCGCGGCCGCCGAGCAGCAGGGTCACCCCGATCATCGCGAGCGACACCAGCAGCAGGATGACGGCCATCGCCGCGGCGAACGGCATGTTGGATTGAAAGATCGCCTGGTCGGTGATGTGGACGGACAAGGTCCAGTGCACGGGCCGCCCCAGGACCTGGGGCAACAGGAAGGCGCCCAGCGTGAAGACGAAAACGAGAATGAGCGCCCCGATCAAAGGCTTGCGCAGCATCGGCAGCAGCACCGTGAAGAAGATCCGCACCGGCGATGCGCCCATGACGCGGGCGGCTTCGGGCAGCTCGGGGTCGATGCGCGCGACCGGCGGGTAGAGCACCAGGACGGTGTACGGAAACCCGAGGTAACACAGCCCCACCAGCAGCGCGAAGAGGCTCGGCGTGTAGGCCTGCGGCGCGTCGATCACCCCCAGCCAGACGAGCAGATTGCCGATCCCGGCGGTCTGCGACAGCAGGGTCGAGATCGAAAAGCCGATGATGACCTCCGACAGCGACAGAACCGCGAGCAGGAAGACGAGGATGACTGTCTGCGCGGCGCGGCCGAGCTGTGTCAGAAACACCACGAAGGGAAACGCCAGCGCAACGCAGATCGTGGCCGCGGCCGCCGAGAGCGTCACGGAAGTCACGATCACGCGCCCCACGAAGGGCGTGAAGACCCGGGCATAGCTCGTCAGATCGAACCCCGGCTCGAAGAACCCACCCGGCACACGATGCGCGAAACTCACGCCGACCATGATGCCGAAGGGCACCAGGAACAGCACCGCCAGCACCGCGGCGGGGAGCAGGGCCAGCCAGCCGGGCGTGGCGTGGAGGCTGTTGCTGCTCATGGCGCCAGGACAACGCGGCGCCCGGACGCGAATTGCAGCCCCACCTGCGCGCCGACCTGCGCGTCCGGGCGCGCGCGCGGCGGCATGGTGGCGACAAGCGTGTGGTCGCCGCAGTCCAGGCTAACCTGAACGCTTTCGCCGAGGTCCCGGATGAAGGTGACTGTCGCGGGGAGGTCTGAGTCTCCGACCGAGGGCGAAAGTTCCACATCCTCGGGGCGTATGGACAGGACCGCCGCGCCGCCGGGTTGCGCCTGAACCACGTCACCGGGTGTCAGGGCGATCTCGCGCTCCGCCACCGTCACATGCTGGCCCTGCGCGGACAGGCGGCAGGCAAGCAGATTGGACGTTCCGATGAAGCCGGCCACGAAGGCATTGGCGGGGTTGCGATAGACCTCCATCGGCGGTCCGATCTGCTGCACCCGGCCGTCCTTGATGACGATGACGATATCGGCCATCGTCAACGCCTCCTTCTGGTCATGGGTCACCAGGATTGTCGTGACGCCGAGGCGTTGCTGAAGCTCGCGCAGCTCCACCTGCATGTGCTCGCGCAGATTGGCGTCCAGCGCGGAGAGCGGCTCATCCAGAAGAAAGACGCTGGGATCGATAGCCAGGCCCCGGGCGATGGCCACCCGCTGACGCTGCCCGCCGGAAAGCTGGTGGATGCGCCGCGCCCCCATTCCGGGCAGGCGCACGAGTTCCAGCAACTCCTCGGTGCGCTGGCGCCGGCGCGCTCGCGGCACGTTGCGGATGGTCAGCGGGTAGGCGATATTCTCGGCCACGCTGAGATGCGGGAACAGCGCGAGCGACTGAAACACCATGCCGAAATCGCGCCGGTGGGTCGGCGTATGTGTCTGATCCGTCCCGCCCACGAGCAGCCGCCCGTCACTGGGCGGCTCGAGCCCCGCGATCAGCCGCAGAAGCGTGGTCTTGCCGCAGCCCGACGGACCCAGGAGGCATACAAACGCCCCCGAAGGAATGTCCGCTGTCACATCGGCCAGGGCCGTGAAGCTGCCAAAGCGCTTTCCGAGGCCGTCCAGGGATAGGGTCGTCATCGCTGTTCCTGCCTGAATTGCAGGGGCCGGCCAACCGCCCCCTGCGCGATGGTTCAGCCGCCGGTCACACGTTCGGACCACTGCTGGCTGACCCAATCGTCACGCTCCACATAGAGCTCGTATCGCGGCAGGATCGGCTCATCGTCGCTGGCCACGGCGGCGAACTCGTCATTCGTCAGGTCGGTCAATTCGCGGTCCACCGTCGGTGCGGTGCCGACGTAACGCGCCAGCTTCGCCTGAATCTCCGGCTGGCTCATGTAGTCGATAAAGACCTGCGCTTCGTCGAGCCGCTCCGACGCCCGCGTAACCACCCAGGAGCCGCTGTCGAGCACCGCCCCCTCGTCGGGGAAGGTGGATCGCACCGGCTGCCCGTCGGCGGCGGCGAGACCGGTGACGTCGTGATAATACTGACCCATCGGGATCTCGCCGCTTTCCAGCGCCTGCTGGAACTGACCCTCGTCGCGGTACCACAGGCGCACATTGTCCCGCAGCTCGGCGAGCGTTTCCATCACCTCGAGGATGCCCTCTTCGCTCTCGAGAATGTCGTCGTCCCCGCCGAAATGTGTCTTGGCGGTGATCTCCAGCAGGAACGAGTTGGAAGCGAGCGCCAGCAGCCCGAGCCGGTCCTCGTTCTCGGGATCCCACAACGCGTTCCACGAGGTCGGCGCGTCGGGATAGACCTCGGTGTTGGTCACCAGGGTGATGTACCACGACACCGCGCCGGCTCCGTAGAAGCGGTCCTCGTCGTAGCCGTGCACGAAGTGGTCCGGAAGATTGTCTGCGTTGGGCACGGCGGACCGGTCGAGCTGCGCCCAAAGCTCCTCCTGCTCACCGCGCAGACGCGGGGCCTGCGCCATCATCGACACATCCGCAGGCGCCTCGCCCGCGCGCGCCGCCTGGCGCAGCTGGGTCAGCCATGCCTCCCCCGTGGGTGCCGAGACCGAGTTCACGTCGATGCCGGTCTGCTCGACGAAATCCGGAAAGATGTGTTCATCGAAGGAGTCCTGGAAAAAGCCGCCATAGGTCGCGACTGTAAGCTCCTGCGTCCCAGCGCGCAGGATTGCCGGCGCCGCCAGCACACCCAGCCCCGTCGCCGCCGTTCCGGAAAGAAAACGACGACGCTTGATGCCTCGGTTGCGGCTGATGATCATGATTGTCTCCCAGTTGGTTCTATTCACTTGCGCTGCGCAACCCCGGGGAGCACGCAAAGCATCTCGTAGAGCAGGTTCGCTCCGATCAGCGCGGTGTTGCCGGTGGTGTCGTAAGGTGGCGATACCTCGACCAGATCGGCCCCGACGAGGTTGAGCCCGGCGCAACCGCGCACCAGTTCAAGCGCTTGCACGGTTGTCAGCCCGCCGATCTCGACCGTGCCCGTCCCAGGCGCGAAGGCAGGGTCGAGCGCGTCGATATCGAAGGAGAGATAGACCGGGGTGTCACCGATCCGCTGCCGGATGTCCGCGATCAGCGGAGCAAGCGACTTGTGCCAGCATTCCTCGGCCTGAACGACCGTCCAGCCCTGCCCGCGGGACCAGTCGAAATCTTCCCGCGAATAACCGGTGCCGCGCAGCCCGATCTGGAACACCTTGTCGTTTTGCAACAATCCATCCTGCCAGGCGCGCCGGAAGGGAGTGCCATGCGCCACCGCCTCGCCGAACATCGCGTCGTTGATATCCGCATGCGCGTCGACGTGAATCAGCGCGACCGGCCCATGCCGCGCCGCCACCGCCCGCAGCACCGGCCAGGTGAGTGTATGGTCGCCACCGAGCGTGAGCGGGACGCACCCATGCCGCAGGACCTCGCTGTAATGCTCGGTCACGATGTCGACGGATTTCTTCAGATCATAGGTGTTGATCGCCACATCGCCGATATCGGCAACCTGCAGATGCTCGAACGGCGCCGCGCCCGTGGCCATGTTGTAAGGCCGGAGCATGCAGGATTCCGCGCGGATCTGGCGCGGACCAAACCGCGTGCCGGGGCGGTTCGATGTCCCGATATCCATCGGGATGCCGATGAAGCAGGCATCCAGCCCCGACGCATCGGCCTGAACCGGCAACCGCATCATGCTGACATGCCCGCCGAAGCGCGGCATGTCGTTGGCGCCGAGCGGCTGGTTCAGGGAGTCGCTGGTCATCTGGGCCTCGGGTGCAGGATTTGCGGTGTCATCGGGGTCGACGGGTCGCGTTTCTGCAAGCCCACGCTGACGTCCCCGGCGGCCCGGGTCAAGCTGTGCCTGAAACGGCTTCATCCCCGGCCGACGGTGGGCATTTGCTCGGCAGAGTGAGGACGGCAGCGACCCGACAGGTGCCGTCGCTGATCACCGGGCGGATCACGTCGGACAGCACCGTTCATCGGGAGATGACAGGACGAAGCCGGGGCGACGCGCGCGTCATCCGGCTGCGCCTGAACCGGTCGCTCTGCTGCCCCCCAAGGGAGGCGACGTCGAACATCCACAACCCCGACACCGGCACGCCCTCGACATCACGCCCTTGCGGGGGTCATGCACCGGGCGACGGGATGGGCGCTCAAGGCCGACGGCACCGGCCGACGGCCCGTCGCGGCCCTGCCGCGGCGCGACGGAGCACTACAGTCTCGACGTGACGGCCGGCTCAGCGCGGCAGCGGCAGCCCGTCTGCGATCATCCGGTTGAGCGTCTCGCGGTCGACGTAGCCGGTGACACGCAGCCCGCGCGCCTCCTGGTAGCCCCGCAGCGCCCCGCGGGTGTTGCCATCGAACTGTCCGTCGATCCGCCCGGGGCTGAAGCCCTGCGCCTGCAGCTGAGTCTCGACAAGGCTGCGCGCCAGCATTCCCAGACCCAGCGCCGCCTCGGCCTCGCGCGCCTCGTCTTCCGACATGGCGGGATCATCCGGTGCCGTCTCGGTGAGCTCGGCCAGCCGCCCGGCGGCGGGCTCGGAAAACGCGCCCTCGGGGAAGGCTTCGAGATACTCCGCATAGGCGCCGGCGGTGTCGGCCTGCTGCGCCGCGTCCCAGGCGGCCTGGTCGGCGGCCCGCGCATCGGCCTCGCCCAGCTCGGCCAGCCGAGCGCGGGCGCGGTCGGCAAAGGCGCCCTGCTCATGCGCCTCGAGATAGCCACGATACGCGGCTTCGGTGCCCTCGGCCTGCGCGCGCTCCCAGGCCTCGCGGTCGCGGGCGGCATCGATTTCGGTCAGGCGCGCGGTCGCGACATCCGAGAACAGCCCGTCGGGAAAACGGTCGAGATAGGCGCGCAGCCCGGCCTCGTCCTGGCCGCGCCCGGTGTCTTCCCAGTGCGCCCGGTCCGCGCGTTCGCGCGCGAGCGCCTCCTCGCGCTCTTCCTCTTCCAGTTCGGCCCGACGCGTTGCGGCCATCTCGCCGAGCACGGCAATCTGCTCGGCGTTCACGAAGCCGGTCGGCTCGAACCCGTTCGCCTGCTGCCAGTTGCTGATCGCGCCGCGCGATCCGGGGCCGAAGACGCCGTCGACACCGCGCGGGTCATGGTCCAGCGTCGTGAGATCCTGCTGGACCTGCCGCCGCTCGGCGGCGCCGAGCCCGAGCGCCGCCTCCATGCGTTCGGGATCATCGGCCAGCGCGTCGATCGCGGCGCGGGCTTCGTCGGCGAACGCCCCGTCGGGATAGCGCGTCAGATACGCCTCGTAGGCGACGATCGTGTCGGTATCCTGCGTGGCCTGCCAGACTTCGCGCTCGGCCGCCGCGGCCTCTTCCTCGGGGCTCGGCTCATCGGGGGCGGCCTCGGGCTCCGGCGCCGCGTCGTCTTCGGGCAGGAAGGGTAGCAGCGGCGACAGGAACCCGTGCGCCTCGAGCTCCTCGGCGTCCTCGAGCATCGCGGGAAGGCTCAACCCCGGCGTCACCAGCGTCTCCTCGGCAAAGCGCACAATGTCCGCGATCTCGCCCGAGATCACCGTGACACCCTGCGGCGGCTCGATCATGCCCAGCCCCTGCACGAGCCCGGTGCCAAGCGCGTCGGGCGCGTCGGCGTCGGGGGCCTCGGGGGCCTCAGGGGCGGCGTCGGTGTCCTCGACGGGGCCCGCCTCGGCGCCGAGCAGCACCACCGCCCCGCCCGGGGACCGCCCGGCAATTTCCAACACCGTGCCGAGCGACAGCGCCTCGCCATCCACCGTGGCCAGCGAGGGCGCCTCGGCCTCATCGGTCTCGTCGGCCTCACCGGGCAGGTACCAGCTGGAGCTGCCGGAGGTCGCGAACCGCCCCGTGAGCAGGATGACGCTGCGTTCGGGCGCCTCCTCCGTCATCAGGCTTTCCAGATCCGCGCGCAGCGCGTCGATCTCCATGTCCATACCGGAAACGACCTCGAAGCCCGCCCCCTCCAGCGCTTCGGCGGCGTTCGAAAGATCGCCCGCCGCGGCCAGCTCGGCATCCTCGCCCTCGGTGGACATTTCCATGAGAAAGGCGCGGTTCTCCGCCGCCGCTGGCTGGGCCGCCACGCAGGCGCACGCGATCGCGAGACGTAGTTTCATCGTGCAAACTCCTCCATCCAAAGGCTTCGCGGGGGCACTATAGGCGCGGTGGCGCCGGCCCCGTCGGCCCCGTCGCGATCCCGGTTTTCGAAAAGGGTAGGTTGCATCGTCGCCGTGTCGACCGCCCGGATGCCCTTGCGCATGACCTGCCCTTTCCCGAATGCCGCCCGTAAGGCGGACGCGGTCTGCCCCCCGGGTGCCATCGTTCGGCTGCGTGGGCAATGGGCGCAGGCGGGGAACCATCGAGCGGCGAAGGGGTCCGCGCCCGGCGCGCTTGCCCGGCGAGAAACCGACAACAATGACCCCCGGGGAGTCTCGTCACGACCGAGGCACGACTGGGGGCAGGTCCGGGCGCCCGGCCATTCCGGAAAAGCGGGCGCGATCGAACGCACGGAAACGGGATCTATCGGCATCCTGGTCGGTGACCACAGTCGCGCTGTAGCAACCTAACGCTTTCAACGCCAGATCGAGGGTGTCCCGCGACCGTTGTCCTCAGAGCGTGTATGGATGCGCCGTAGGGGCAAGGGCTTTGTTTGGTTTCGGCATGTGGTCGGTCGCGTCCATGCATACGGCGGCTGAAACGCGGGGCTTTCGTAGCAGCGCGCCCTGATGAAGTCCGCCGGCACTCGGGTCCAAATCGTTGCACCGGAGGCGCACCTGCGGTGCGACGGCTCGCGCTTTGGTGCGCTCCGGTCCGAACTGGATGTCACGCTTGCCGTTTCGCCGTCCTGTTGCCATCACCGCATGTCTTGCCGGAGGCACGCCTTAGGCGTGACGCGCCTCACCGTCTCGATGCTGGCCGGTGAGGCGGAGCGAGAACGGGGCCGTCGCACCTGCAAGACGCCGCGGTTCGCGGACCTCCCGCCCGGGGCCAACGACAAGATTCTTGATCAACAAGCGAAGCCAGGCGAGATTGCCCTCGAACGGCACGCCATTTCGAGAATGTCCGTTTATCACAACCAAGCATATACAAGGAGCGCCAGCACCAGCGCAGTCCATGACAATCGCCACCGCAACGGAAGCTCCTTGCGCACACGAGCTGGACAGGTCCGCCCTTGTCGGCAGTCGTTGTTGCACGGAGGACAGCTCATGCGCTCTCTGCCTCGCTCGAGCCCTGGCAATATCCGCGAGGGCTCAATTGGCGCGCGGTGACGTCTTCACCACCTGTTTCATGGGGCAGCAGCGCCGCGCCTTTGCCCTGCTGGACCCTGTTGACGCCTGGTCGCAGCTCGGCGGAATCGACCTCGCCGATCACCGAAGTGACCGTCTGCGCGCGCAGAATCTGGTTGCGATGACTGCCGCTTTGATAACGGTGCAGTTGAGCCCCTTGCGACCATGGAACCGCTTAATCCATTGCCCGTTCAGACCGGCCAGCGCTTCACGGTTCTCAGGCATGGGCCAGCGTCTCGGCCTCGAACCGGCCCATTTGCGAGGCGGCGGCCGCCGGCGCGTCGACCGCATGCCGCCGGCAACCTGCGGCATTCCGCGATCGCGCGCGAGGCGGTCGGCAGCTTTGACATCTTCGTAGCCCGCCAGCCGCCCATGGATCGATTGCCGGATCAGTCCGTCGCGGCGATGGGCAGTCTGCTTACACAGATGGCTTTCGCGCAATGCGCAGTTCGCGAGATCGCAGAACCCGGGCGCATCATCGAGTTCGCACCTTACCAGGAGACCGCCATCCGGAATGAGCGGCGTGCCCACTTGACTCCAGCCGCGCACGGGGAGCGACGTCCACCCGTCCCGCGCGCTTCGACCCCGACCCTGTGGGTGCGCCATGTTGCACGCATGCACTTGTCGACGCGGCCCGCTCGCATCCACGCACTCGATGCGTTCCCCGGGCTGAACGTTGGCGCAGTGCATTCGCTCACCTCCAAACGGATTGGCCGACGACGGGAGGACTGGAGATTCGACACCAATACAACCTATGCGCGAGTCTTATCGCGTACGCTTCCTGGTAACGGGAGTCTCGGATCGGATGCATCTTAACTTTTGATTTGCGTGAACTCACCGGGAAGTGGGGTCGTGGACAGGCTGCTTCGGCGTTCCAGTTACGAAATGGTAGTGTCCCGCCGGGTGGTGCCCGAGTCCGCGCCGCGCCCTTGACGTCGCGCCACGCGCTGGCTGGCTGGTGGCCATCGCGCTTTCTCGCAGGCCGGGGTCGCCAGGAGCGAGGGTGAGGCGCAACCGTGGCCGCCGTTGCGGCCGCGTGAGCGGGTCGCACGATCCTATGCGCGCGCTGATCCAGGATGCCGCGCGGCGACCGATTGACATAGGGGTTGCGCCGGGGATGGTGAGCGGATGCCGGAGCGGAGGAGCCGGCGCAATGGCCACCGGCCGCGGCAGTGGAATTGAGGGCGACTGGTCGCCGCAGGAGGCGCCATTGGCCCGAGTGACATTGGCCAATGCCGAGCATGACGTGCTGGCCTGAATGCCCTTCGTCGAGCGCCTGCGCTCGAAGGTGGGGGCCAAAGGGAACGGGACGCTCTCGAGGGCGTCAAGAGCAAGGCCAGCAAGCTCCTCGATGCATTACGCGATATTCAGAATGAGAACGACGACGAGATGCGGTCGCTTCGCTGGTATGCCGAGCAAACGCTGTTCGGAGGAGCGGATCGGGTTTCGTCGCCGACCTGCGCAAGGCCTGCGTCACCCCGCATGTCGCGCAGAAATTGAACTGATGCGGTGGATGCCCCCACCCGCGGCATCTCGTATGCCATGACGGTTCCAGAGGACCCAAGCGGAGGGCGCACCGATGACGACGAAGATCAGCATGCTGGCGATCGACTTGGCGAAGG
>LFCJ01001670.1_pt1 | contig 15669 bp, 14 predicted proteins | sample 643141 | NCBI WGS metagenome assembly LFCJ01 (sample SAMN03766243, study PRJNA286221) | soda lake metagenome | biome: soda lake; feature: Kulunda steppe; material: water; isolation source: sample B1-Br-g2 brine of Lake Bitter-1 | place: Russia: Kulunda steppe | collected 2010-07 | reverse complement strand
TGCTGCTTCTGCTGCTGCTGCTGCTGCTGCTGCTGCTGCCACAGCTGCTGCAGCCACTGGAGCCGCTGCTGCTGGTGGTGGATCCGCTGCTGCAGCCGTGCCAGCAGCAGCTGGCCCTGCCTCTGTACAGGCCCAGCCTCCACGCTCTCCCCCAGAGCCTGCCCACGCTCCACACCCTCTGCCCCCCCTTCTTGACCAGGTCCCGGCTGCAGCCGCGCCTGCTGCGCCTTCAGCTGCGCCTGCTGTGCTTCCAGCTGCGCCTGCAGCTGCTGCACCTGCGCCTGCAGCTCCTCCACCTGCTGGTGCTTGACAAGCTCGGGGGTCCAAGACTGCCCAGGAGGTCCAGAGCCCGCATGCAGCTGCTGCTGGGGCTGCTGCTGCGGCGGCGGTTGGGTTTGTAGTGCCCCCTGCTGTAGCGCATGCCGCCGCCGCTGCTCCTCATGCGCGGCCCACTCCGCCTGCTCCTGCCGCCACTGCGCCGCCTGCTGCTGCATGCGCTGGTGCCATGCTACCTGTGCGCGGCCCAGCTCTGTGGCCTGCTCCACACGCGCGGTCGCCATCTGCGTGCGTGCGCAAACAGGAATGCCATGTGGGCGTGCCTGCACCACCCTCCACGCGTGCTACCTCTGCGTGCACTGATGCGGGGAAATGCACGCATACCATTCTCAATGCATGTCAGGCACCTGCAAGCGCAGCCCATCAGTCCCAAAGGATGTGAGATGACCCTGTGTCCCGTGCACGGTGCGTGAAGAGGGTTCTGCCGGGGCCCCTGAGGGAGCTACTGAGTACTTTCAAAACTGATTTGGAAGACAGACATGACAACCACGCACTCACACATTAACACATACACACACATGCACACGCGCAAACACACGCGCCCATGCGCACCTGCACGTCAAACGAGAACTCCTGCACCACCCCCCGCACGTCCGCCACCCACACGCGGGTGCCCTTGCGGTCAATCACGACCGCGCCCAGCGGCCCCCCCAGGTCCCCCAGCGCGCGCTTCCCATCAGATGCGGTTGAGAAAGAGGGCGCGGTAGCAGCAGCAGCAGGACCCCGCAGCAGGGGCAACGGCTGGCGCAACGCCAGCAGCGGCGGGCGCACGTCGTACATGAGCGCGCCAGAGTACCTACGATAGGGGCGGGGAGGGGGGGGAAAAGGGGCCAGGGGTTGGTGTGCTCGCACGTGCGCGCACATGTGTGTGCTCACATCCACACGCATACGTTCATGTGTAATTGTGTGTGTGTGTGTACGTTCACACGTAAGTGTGTGCGCGCAGAACACAGTTTTGGGATCCAGGTGTGTGTGCTCGCACGTGCGCGCGTGCTGGCACAAAGGATTGACTAAGGCTCACAGTTTGAGAGGAGCACGTGCTCTGCTGGAGAAACAGGCAGAGTGGTGGGGTAAGGATGGGTTAAGTTGGAGTGCATGTGAGCACCGAGCTGCCGGGGGAGTGCACATAGGCCAAGTGCTTGCATCGGTCATCAGGTATGCCACAAAGGGTAAGGCATACACATGCACACATGCTTGCAGAGCACGTGCGCACTCATACAAGTATGCGCACCCCCTATACCTAAGCCCCTTGGCACCCTTACACACACATACACACATGCATGCACCCTGACCCCCAGCCACCCCACCCCCCCTTCCCCCTGCTTGCCCCACACCTGTGCCAGATCCGGAGCACCCCGTCGTGGCATGTGGTAACCAGGAGCGGCACCAGCTCCTGGTTTGGGTGGAATGCCAGCCTGCTCACCCGTTGCAAAGAAAAGCAAGGTCGCCATGTGAGGGGTATTGACCAGCACAGCACAGCCAAGGAGATGCACAGTAATCCTACACAGGGCCCCTCGCACGTGCACCCTCCAGGGCTCGTGAGCAGGGAAGGGTGGACAAGGTGACATGGACATGGTTGGCATGCAAAAGCTGCGCCGGCTTTTAAACTTAATAGCCACGTGCATACCCACATGCCTTCACGCCAGTGAAGGCACACACACACACACGCACACAAACAAACCCCAACCCTTAAAAAGGTTCGCACAGGCCGGGTGCTGCACAGACACACCAACCATTCCACACACAGGCCACCCATTTCAAGAAGGCCAGGACACGCACGGGGTGTGTGTGTGTCAGTGCACAGTGTGCGGCCTGTCTATGCAGGGCTTGTTGGGCACAGCCTGCCGCACGTCCACCTCCCATCCACACAGGCCGGGTGCGGCACTAAACGCAGCGCCTCACCCGTTCACGTAGGCCGGGTGCCTCAGAATCCTGGGACAGATCGTGTTGATGGTCGGATTGAAGAGCGCCATCTCCCACAGCTGCGCACCATGAGATGGTTAGTATCAGTGAGTGTGTGTGTTAGTGTGTTCATTTTGAGGGTGAGTGAGGGTCTGTTTGTATGCCAGCAAGTATGTGTGTATGTGTGTGCCCATTTGTGTGCATGCATTTGCCCCTGTCCTCGGAACACTGTGGACCATGACCAACAATGTTCGGAAGTGTGGGTACGAATACATCACCGGTCACCAGCACAAGCACATGATCAGTTGCCAGTATGAGCACATCACCAGTCACATGTACAAGCACCAATCACCAATAACCAATTACCAGTCACCTGTCACTAGTACGAGCACGTGGCCAATCACCAGAACGAGCATGTGATCAGTCACCAGTAAAGGCATGTGGTCAGTCACCAGTACGAGCACGTGATCAGCCACCAGAATGAGCACTTCATCAGTCAACAACACAGCAGGCATGAATGCAAGCACATGATCAGTCATATCATGGCACCGCAGGCTGCTTGCGTCATGCACATGACCAGCTGCTTGCGTCATGCACAGGCTGCTTGCGTCATGCACAGGCTGCTTGCGTCATGCACAGGCTGCTTGCGTCATGCACATGACCAGCCACACCCACCAACAAAATGCATGGCGGAAGCTGAGGCCCAGGCACTGGTAGTCTCGTGTAAGGGTCTCGCTGGGTGCTTGGCCTGTTTCAACCCAGCTCTTATGCCCATGCCCGCTGTCCACACAACCCACCACCCGCACCAACCTTGGCAGTTCCGTCAGAAGAGGCCGAGCCCAGGCACTTGTCATCCCAAGTGAAGGCCAGGCTGTGCACATGGCCCAGGTGGGCCGCGCCCCCACCTGCCGCGCCCCCCAGCCGCGCCACCTCGGAGCCATCCAGAACGCTGCATGCACGTACACGTACACACATGCATCGGCACACGTGCAGTCATATGTAGACACACACTGCAGCTGGTGCGTGTGAGGGCCTGCAGCTGCCCTCCCACCCCTCAAGCACCACGCTGCTGCACACACACACAGGCACATACACACACATGCACGCACACACGCACACACACACACGCACGCACGCGCGCGCACACACACACACAGCGCGGTCTGCAGAAGGCGGCTCTTGGTGCAGTCTGGTTGAGCACAGCGGCACTGCTAGCAGCCGCGGCCCCAGCCCTTCACCTGTACAGGATGATCTTGAACACGTTCTTGTCCAGTGTGCTGCTTTCGCTGGCAGCCACGGCCAATATCATGCCGTCGTGGGAGAAGGTGGCACAGGTGCAGCCGCAGGGGCCAGTGGCCAGCTTCCTCAGGTGCACGTTGGGCACCTGCAGGATCAGCATCACGCATATTCTTGAGGCGCACACCTTCTCCACGGCCGACCCGAGATCTAAACACGGGACCTGCTGCGGGAAAGCTGGCACAATCACAATGTGCGGCGTGGGTTATCAAAACAGCGTGGCGCGCGCGCACTCGCCTGACACGCCCTGAACACATGGGCCCCGTTGCGTTTGACGCTTGGTGGCTGACACAAGCACGCGCAAGCCCACCCAACAGCCCACCCAACGCGCGGTGATCAACACAAGCACGCGCAGGCCCACCGAACATGCCCACATGTCAGGCACGCGCAGGCCCACCGAACATGCCCACATGTCAGGCACGCGCAGTCCAGAGGCTCCTGCCCTTCACAGCTGACCCAGGTGGCTCCCCCTTTGCTTTGTACGCCTGAGAAAATAGCACGCCTGCGCACCCATTAAACCCCCCCGCCCCGGATGCAAGCCACACACCACCTCACACGCCTGTGGCCCGTGAGGTCCTGCAGCGCACCCACATCGCGCACATGGAGCCCCGACCCCCACATCTCCCCTCTCGCACGCACTCATGCGCATCAACACCTACCTAAAGCCTGCAGCCCTGCAGCACATACCCATGAGCGCAAGCAAACACCAGCCCCTCACGTGCACACGCATGCCCAGGCACCTCCCACACCTGGCCTACAATCCTGCAGCGCACCAACGTACTCACTTACGCACGGGAGCTACAGCTAAACGCCTCGCACACGCCCACGCACCTCCCACACCTGGCCTGCAGTGCATGTGCGCACCCACCAAAGCCCAGCCCCCCCACGCTTTTGCGCGCGCGCGCCCACGCACCTCGCACGCCTGGCCCGTGGCCCGGTAGTAGGGCGAGTGCTCAATGGACCTGAAGTAGCTCATGCCGGGGATGGCGTCCTGCAGGACCAGGCCCTCGCCCAGCTTCGCCGCCAGGTGAGCGCCAAACGTCTGCAGGGGACGGCGTCCAAGGGTTGGGGGGTGTTCAGGGGCAGGGGTAGGGATATGCGCGCACAGAGGCGTGGTTCCTGATCAGGGGCAGGAGGCCAGCAGGCCTATAAAACGCTTCTGTTGGTAGGTGCGCTGCGGCTGGGAGGGTCAGGGCCCGTGCTCGACCCCGTGACAGCAACAAAAAGCTCGCTCCAAGGCGCAGGGAGGCTTGACCGCAGCAACCAGACGCCTCTTTGGGTCGCTTTCAGTTGCTGAGCTAACTAAAGGCCTGAGCCCACTCTCGGCCTGCCCTTGTGAGCAGCCTGAATCCACTCGCGGTCTGCCCCTGTGAGCAGCCCTGCCACCCCTGAAGACAGAACTCAGTGAGGGCTTTGCTGCCTTCCCTTAGGGCTGCCCCATGCCCTCACATCTCCGCAACCGCTTGCCCCTCACATTCTCACGACTGCATGCCCTCACATCTCCGCAACCGCTTGCCCCTCACATTTCCGCGACTGCATGCCAAGCACATCTCTACAAATGCATGCCCCTCACATCTTCACAACCTCATGCCCCTCACAGCTTCATGACTGCATGCCAAGCACATCTATGCAACCGCATGCCCTTCAAATCTCCACAACTGCATGCCCCTCACATCTCCACGGCTGCATGCCCTCACACCAGCATCTGCAGCCTCATGCCTGCACACCTCCATCCGCAGCCTTGTGCCCACATGCCATGCACCACAGGGCCCACCTTGCGCAGGAACTCGTCGATGGGCACGCTGCCCTCCTCAAAGCCGGACCCATAGCCCGCAGGTAAGGAGGGCCGGATGCGCTGGCCAGGAAGAGTCTTGGTGATGGTGGGCGGGGGCCTGGGGTGTGTGTTTGCGCACCCATGCATGTGTTCATATGCATGTGTGCGCACGCGAGCGCATGCTTGTGTGCGTGTGTGTGTACGCGTGTGCCTGTACAAGCGTGAAAAGGTGTGTGCGTGCGTGCATTGCACAATGAGGGTGGGTGCAGAAGGGGAGATGCCCTTGTCCCACCTAGTCCACCAGCTGGCTCTGTGGGAAACAGAGCATATGTACAGGTGTATGTGTGCAGCAGTGCAGCGGGTTGCCAGCCCGGGCCCATGGCCCTGCCATGCCAACATCAGCAGCCATGCCAACATCAGCCTTGGCCCATGCCAACATCAGCAGCCATGCCAACATCAGCCTTGGCCCATGCCAACATCAGCAGCCATGCCAACATCAGCCTTGGCCCTGCCATGCCAACATCAGCATTTGTGCGCAGGCTGAATGTCAAATGGGTATGATGAGGCGCTGGGCGTGTGTGTGAGGTTTAAGGTGGGACCCAACCACGAAGGCCCCTGCTTCATTTGCTGACCATCGAGCCCATGCGTTTTGGTGCTGCATGCATGCAGGCTGCCGATCTGTGCTGGTAGGCCTGCCTATTGCATGCGGGCCTCTTGTGGCACGCAGGCCGATGCTGTGCATGTGTGCAGGCCGCCACGCTGTGCCGTCATATCTGTCTATTGCATGCGGGCCTCTTGTGGCACGCAGGCCAATGCTGTGCATGTGTGCAGGCCGCCACGCTGTGCCATCATGTCTGCCTATTGCATGCGGGCCTCTTGTGGCACGCAGGCCGATGCTGTGCATGTGTGCAGGCCGCCACGCTGTGCCGTCATGTCTGCCTATTGCATGCAGACTTGTGCTGCTGGCTGGCTGGCGCTGTGCGCGGGCAGGCTGCTGCATCGGGCTGGCGGATCCGCTGCACCATCGGCTGGTAGACACACCCTGCTGCATCATTGGCGGGCATCATCAACTGGCATTCCTGACAGACACACATCCTGCTGCATCATTGGCGGAGAGCAGGTTGACATGCAGACCGGCAAACACCCGACCCATTGGGAATGGGTTGGCGCGCACGGACCAACAAACCCCCGGCCCCACCTTTCTGCGGGGAACAGGTTGACATGCAGGCACCCCACGCGCTTCAAGTTCGGCTTGGCCAGCGCCAGGCCCATGTTGCCCATGCGCCCCATGAGCACCTGCGAAGCGCACACCACACCACACAGGCGCGACCGGCCGTGTGTTCGCCAGCTGCTAGGACAAAACACAGCAGGGCATGCCCACGCAACACACCTGCCAGCACTGGAGATAGGCCTGCTCCCACGACACACCTGCTGCAAGGACAAAAATAGCGGGGCATGCCCACAAAACACACCTGCCAGGACCAGAACGCGTGCACAGGCGAGGCGGCCTCCTGGCTCCTGGGTTTCCCCCCGGCCTCGTACAAGTACGCATAGGGTGGGGCTGCACGGTCAAGAGGGGGTAACAGGACACGGTCAACGGCGCGGGCAGTTTGAGGCAGCACCGCAAAGAGGCGGTGACAGCACATTGGGTGCAGGACATGCAAGGCGGGGCAGCGCAGCCAAGGGATGGCACCTGCACTAAGTAAGCTGCACGGTCAAGGGTCCGTGACGGCACATGGCGGGCTGTGATGTGGCGCTGCCGCTGCGCAAGCCTACTTTTCTGAAGGCAGGGAGATGCAGCAGACTTTGCCGTCCACATTGCACGAGAGGCCAAGAGGGAGGCCACAAGAGAGGCCACAAGGGAGGCCACAAGAGAGGGAGATTGCGGCGCACTTTGCCAACCATATGGCATGAGAGGCCACAACAGAGAGGCTGCTGCGTGTCCTGCCTATTTGCAGGCTTCTATGCATGCACTGCTGGACATGATATTTGTGCTGGACATGATGCTCTCCGTGACGGCGATGATGATAATGATGATGATGATGCACATGATGGTTAAATGCTTGACATGATGAAGAGGAGGAGGAAGGGGGGAGCAGGAGCAGGACACACTACTCAGCATGATGATGCCTGCCTACCAGCCTTGATGCACATGCTGCTCAAATTGTCAAACTCATCGCCCTGCCCGGGCAAGGAGGAGAAAAAGGGCCCTAGGCACACCAGTGTGCCCCCACCAAGTTGCAGCCATCAGCAGCAAGTACCAGCAGCATGGGATCAGGAGTGTGGGGTAGAGGAAGGGCAGGTGGGAGATATTCATGTGGAGCTGCAGCCACTAGCAGCAGCCACCACCGGAATTGTAGGGTTAGAGGCATGGGGCGGTGGGCGAGGGGCCCCTTGTGGGCATGCATGCGCAGTGCCTTTGCACTCTTGCGCTGCAGCCGCTGGAGAACCAGCAGCCACCACCAGCAGAGTGCCCCCTTCCAAGGGCGCTTGCGCCCACCTTGATATCTGCACAGCTGCAGCCCCTGGTAGCCCAGCAGCAGCAACCAGGAGCGTGAGGTGGGGCGCATGGGTCAAGGGTCCCGTTGTGTGTGCATGCAGACATGCTGTACCTTTGTACTCGTACAGCTGCAGCCGCTGGTAGCCAAGCAGCGGGGAGGCCTTGCGGACGGAGCTCCCCGGTGCAGTTGGAGTGATGCCTGTGCCCGTGACAGCATCAACCAGGCCGTACTCAGTGGACAGGTCTGCGGGGCCGTCCGCAGGCGCCTGCCCAAATGCGACGCCCAGGTCTTGCTGCGAGGACAGTGCACGCGCGCGCATGTGCGCAGGCACGCATGTTCTTGTATGTGTGTATGTGTATGTGTGCGTGTGTGTTGTATGTGTGTGTGTGCCTGCAGGTGCATCCGTGTGTGTGTGTACGTGTGTGACAGCAAGCAGGCCCCCCCAGCCCTGTTTTAAAGAAAGCAGTCCCAGCTGGGGAATGCCCAGCCTGCCTCCCTGGCCAGTCTACAGCTGCTACCCTGCCAGACGCAGACATCTCCGCCCCACTGCCGCGCAAAGCGCTGAGTAAGCGCACCTGCTGCTGCCGCAGGCGTGGCCCCGCGGGGCGCAGGAAGCCCCAGCCCACGCGGCACACGCCGCTCTTGCCAAACTGCTCAGGGTGCTCCTCCTGGCTGTAGAAGCTGGAGGGGTGCTGCAGGACCTGCACCCACGTGCAGCAACAGCTGCGGCGCATGCTTGTACAATGGGCATGGTAACAGGCAAGGGCTGGCATGACACACATGGCGGCTCACGCAAGTCTGGAGTGAACCATGAGACTCCAGAACGCAGGCCCTGGAGCACCGCGGCAAGTGTGCGTGGGGGCCCTCAAGATGCAATGATCCCTGCCAGCATGGCCTCACCACGTTCCATTCAGGCAGCATATCTCGCATCTTGTGCGCTCGCGTGATGGGAGGGCATAGAGTACACAGGTGCCTTTAAGCAGCACCTACGTCCAGCAACTCTTGCCCACCGGCAGCGGTCCAACTCCTGTCAGGTCAGGGTCAAGACCCTGCGCCTTGCGCCTTCCTCACACATCAGACGTACAACACTGCGTCATCGACACAGCACCAGCGGCGCTTGCAGCCCCTGGACCACCAGCACAGCATTGCGCCCTCATTGAAGACCCACCCACAATCATCACCACCAGGCCCGGCAGCAACCCCCTGCACCTCAAACAGTAGCAGCGCGTCCAGCGCCAGCAGCCTGTCCAGCTCCTCGTCCACCAGCAGCGTCTCCTCCCAGGCGGCGAGGCCTTCAGGCTTGGCATTCAGAATGAGGCTGAACGGCTGGGTCTGCAAGGATGTGTGTGTGCGTGTGTGTGCGTGCATATGTGCGAGTGTGCATGTGTGCGGGTGAGCATCCGTGCAAGCATGCAGCAGCGCCTTCAGGCATGGCATTCAGGATGTGAGGCTGGACGTCTGGGTGGGTGAGCAATGGCCGTGCAGGCATTTGTGCGTGCAAGCACCTGCCAGCACACAGCAGCACCATCAGGCTGTGCGGGCACAGTTGGCCTGGATGGCAGGGGGTCTGTGGTGGGCATCCTCGCATGTTTTGTCAAATCCACTGCCATCGCCAAAAGCCCAGCAGCCTGGCTGGCCTGTTGTGGGAATGAGCTGGCCACGTGCATGCAGCCAGCAAAGCACTGCTGCCCTGCAGTAGGCACAGTATGTCAACTGCTGCCCTGCAGTAGGCACAGTATTTCAACGGGTGGACCCAGCAGCTTAGAGCTCACTTTCGTGCGTGCTTCCCTCGTTGATAGCTTTTGCGCGTGCAGCTCCAGCAGCTTGGCAGCTTTGAGCTAATAGGATTGCGAGTATGACCAGGTTCAAGCGTACGTTTTGGAGCAAGCAATCTCACTTCACCGAGCATGCACCTGGACGGGAAGGATTTAGACTTGGAAGGATGCCAAGGGGGGGTCATGGGTGTCCAGGCTCACGCACACATGCACACAAGCACGCACAAAACACGCACCAACACACAAGCATGCACACACGTACACATGCATACGCACCTGGATGGGCGGGATGTAGCCTTGGATGGACGCGTAGGGCGGATCTTGGTCGTCCACAGGCGGGCCGCGGGCGCTGTCGGCGCTGCCCGCGCCCACAGTGCCCAGGTGCGTGGTGGTGAGGGGGCGGCCAGGGAAGCACAGCATCTGGGCGCAGCAGCAGCAGCATGAGCGGTGGCAAAGCCTTAGGTGTGCAAGGGCCGGTTCGGGTCATGTCCCATGCTGGTGCACGTGGGTGAGCAGAGGGGGAGCAGCAGTGGAGCAGCAGGGAGGGCTGCTCACCATCCAGGGGATGGGCTAAGCACAAGTGAGGCGGGCAGGGCCGGTGCGGTGCGGGCCACGTCCCTTGCTGGTGGCGTGGGTGTGGTGGGGGGAGGGCCAGCAAGTAACAGCAGGGGGGAACGGGGAAGAGAAAAGCAGCAAGGGAGTGCATGAGTAGAAATGGCCGGATGCACGGATCTGCCAGAATTGGCATTGTGTCTGTCACACGGGGGTGAGAGCCAGCAGGGAACGCTGTGTGTGCCGCAGCAGGAGGGCAAGGTACCCAGGCATGCAGTGCGCGCTCACGAGGAAGACAAATGCCAAGCGCTGGCTTGGAAAGCAAGGTGCGCATCAAGTATGGCTCACTTTTCAAGCGGTCACAGCACACTCCTCACATGCATCGCAACTGGGAGGTGTGCGCGTGCCCAATGCGACCTGTGGATGTTTGAATCATCCACCACTCTAGGCTGTCATAGACCAGGATGGCCTTAAATCCGCTTTGCGCATGCTGTTACATGCACTTGTGTACGTTTGGGGCGTCCACACATGCACCAATCATACGAGGCACGCATTGACACGTGCACATGCTGGCGCGCACAAACCTCCATGAGCAAACGCGCGCGCAAACACCCTGCAGGCACAGCCGCAGCGGAGGGCATGGACATGCACTGATGCGCGCGCGCATGGGTGCTCAGGCACACGCAGCACAAGGCAGGCACGCAACTCACATGCGCCTGCGCAGTTGCATCCAGTGCCACGCCTTGCATCATGAGGTTGGGGATGGGCTCGCCGGTATTGGGGTCCACAACATGCAGGCGGACGATGGGGCTGACGACCACTGGGTTCAGCCTACGCGGAAACCACAGCACAGTGTGTTAGGCCCCCAAATGCGCAGGCGGTTAATGGGGGATGCCCTGCCAGCAAACTTTTGACCAAAGGGAAGGCTCAGCATCCTGCACACATTTGTCTGCTTGCCGCCACTTGGGAGCAGCCTCACCAGGGCAGACTGAATTAGGGGCGCCCTTGCCTCCTTGCATGGCGGCAAGGGCGCACCTGACATGACGGTGCCACACCGCGCCACTCGTGTGCTACACCGCGCCACTCATGTGCCAGACCACGCCCTTTGCTCCCACAGGTGCGGGACGCCCATCTTTCCCCACATGCAGGATGTTGTGTGCACACAGTGCGCAACGCACGGGGAAGGGCACCAGCGGCAGACCACAAATGGCTCATGTCATTGCTAATGGCGCACGTTGCGTGTCGCACCTTAGCCCCTCTGCCTTATGCACCTTCACCGCCAGGATGTTTTGGGGGGGGGGCTTGGTGTAGTATGGCCCGCACACTGCCAGCTGCTGCTGCAGATCCACCAGCTGCTTCTGCTGCTGGGTCGCCAGCTGCTGCTGTGTTGCCAGTTGCTGCTGCTGTTCTGCAATCTGCTGCTGTTGCTGCTCATGCTGCAACTGCTGCATGTGCTGCTGCCACAGAGCCTCTTGCTGCTGTTGTTGCTGCTGCTGCATCAGTAGCTCCTGCTGCTGCCGCAGCTGCTGCCCAGCCGCAGGGTTCCTATCAGGACCGCGGTGCTGCGCATCCAACAGCGCCCGCTGCTGCTGATGCTGCAGCTGCAGCTGCATACGCTGCTGCTCCTGCTGCTGCAGCAGCTGCTGCCGGTACGCCGTGCGCTGCTCCTCCTGCTCCCTCCACGCTGCCTCCTGGCGCTCCTGCTCTGGACCCCACACAAGCAGACTCTGCTGCTGCTCTGCCTGCTGCTGCTGCTTCTGGTCTACTTCTTGCTGCTGCTGCTGCTGCTGCTGCTGCTGCTGGTTGAATTCTATGCCCGCCTGTTGGAATGCCTGCTGCTGCATGGGCAGGGGAGGCATTTGATGCTGAGGCTGGGCATACTGGCGCAGCAGGCTCAGCTTCTGCGCCTGCTGCTGCTGTTGCTGGAGCAGCATGACATTGCCCTCCAGCAAGGGCAAGGGCTGCTGTGGCACTTGCGCGGGGATGCCAAAGGGCACGCCAGGGCTGTGCGCAGCAGGCACAGGTCCTGGATCAAATACGGGCAGCAGCTGCTGCTGTGGCTCGAGTACTGAAGGCTGGATTCCCCATGCAGGCTGTTGCTGCTGCTGCTGCTGCTGCTGCTGCTGCTGGTATGGGGCTCCGTATGGTGCAGGACCTTCCGGCATGACTGCCCCAGGCTGTTGCTGCATGCCTGGAGGGGCCATATTTGTTGACAGAACAAAAGAGCCTCCACTTGTTGACTGATGCTGCTGCCCATTACTTGATGGCAGGCGAGTGCGGCTCCTGCAGCGTGCAGGGCAGGCGTGCACGCTCATGTTTGCTTTGGTTTGCGTTCTGGCAGGGCGGGGAAGGGGAGGCAAAAATTAGGTCACAAGGTTAGAGCTTCCTGTGCCCAAATGTGCACATGCAAGGAACAAACATGGAAAGGGGATTCTACGCCCTGACTGCTAGTATGTGCCTGAGTGCGAGGTAAATAATGAGTTTGCGGATGTTGTTTGCATTGTACTAATCTTGGCATGCATGCATTCTTAAGCAAGTGCTTCTCGTCCGCAACACAGCCTGAATTATTGACGTTGCTGCAGAGAAAGCAGAGGGCAAGCGTCAAGCACATTGAGTTGCCTTACAGGTCAAAGAAATGTCAAAAAGCCGCATTTTGCAGACAGGGGCTAGCACAACACTATGGAGTTTTAGCTCTTCTCATAGACACACCATACACTCCATTTCATACAAACACGGCATACGAGAGCCAAAAACAGAGTAGGTGTAAACTGCTCTCGATGGGCATGCTTTTTTACCTAGAGACCTCTATGCTCGCCTCGGGCCTGCTAGGCACTTCATCCAGCACCTCCTGACGAATTCCAAAGCCTTGAGCAAAACCCTGCCATGGCTCTTGCAGTGAAGCTGGGAAGCTAGCATCTTCTCCGAACCCTGTGTCTCTTGGTCCAGGTTGCAACCCAATGGCTTGTTGCACATCTGGTAAACGTGCTTTGTTCCTGAAACCCCCTTCCATCTCACTTCCACCAATCCCTCTCTACAGTGTACTTTCACGACGCAGTTCGGCAGTCTTGCCTCATTTCAAGAACGAAGTAACCGCAAGACACTCAGACCAAATGTCCACATGTAGCCATACAACATTTCATGGCAATTTATTTCAATGATTGCAATGTTGATATGAGGGAAATGAGTTTCCCCAGGCGGTCAAATACCTGCGGATGCGCCTGATCCCTTGAAAGATAATGTAGGCCGTATTAAGTATTTTTTGGTTTTTGTGGAAGTCTTCCTCAAGCCCTGATATGCTGATCATGAGCGCAAGCCCCTGGATGCTTTTGGCCTGTCACTCACAAAGCGGCGGATCTAGACCACTCACTGCACAGTCAAATGTAATCCGTGTGTCTGATAGTATGGGAATTGAACTCCCTACAGATTATAAGGGTAGTTTGACAGAGGGGGGTGACTGAGGCCCAGAATGGGTATGGTTTTGGCATGCCCCCAGGGCATGGTCTCCATGATCGGTGCCTTTCCAGATGAGTGTTAAATGGTAGCCCTGCTTGCAAGCTGTCCACAGCACCTGAGCTTGAAAGGTCCCCATCATGGTGACCGTCCCTAATAGGCTGCAGCCTGAACCCTACTTTTCACAGCCAGATGTCCACACTGGATCACCCACTGCACCAAATTAAATGAATTTGGTGATTTATTGCTCATTTAATACAAGCATCATTGCAAAAGAATTCGAGTGACAAGAACTAGTGGTTGGTGGTATGTGCATTTTGGGTCAATTTCCTTGTAAGGGAGCTAGCTAGAAGTAAACTGATGGGATTCTAAGGGTACGAGGAGGCTTGATGGGCTCGTGGTAGGGGCGCACATGCGCTGCCTATGGCAAAATAGGCAAAAACAGAGCCTGAGCACCCACCCAGGTCACATAAGGCGTCCATTTCATCCCAAACTTTGGCAGTAGCCTAGTTTTACGGTATCTTTACAGTTTGCATCAATAAAGGAGCATGACCAGACTTTTCCTCAGTCACCCCCCTCTGGTGGTTCGAAGCGACATGCGTGACACGTGTACCTTGGTGCACTGCATGCACGCGGCCAGCTATCATGCACCCAAAGCTAATTCACAACATGTGAAACTTGCAAACTTATGGCCTCCGCCTTTGGTTGGAGCTTGAATGTCATGTGCTCATGCAGACAAACACACATCACATTCAGAATCACGATGATATATGCATGTTCCCTGGATGGCTGCAGGGCCCCTGAGGCAAAGTCTTAATGACTCATGTCTCGCATGTCTTAACAACAAAAGTTGTTATCAATTTACCAAAAAGTTGTTATCAATTGTCAACATACAACATGCAAGCTGCAACTCTTTCAAACTCCAAGGCAATCTACTCCTCCCTGTTGATTTGGTGTCTGATGTCACTCCTCAGGTTTTTGGACTTCAACTAAGCCCCCTGGCATGGTCAGCTTTATGGTGGAGGTTTGCTTGGTGCTTGCAACAAATGTTACAGTAAACTTCTTCCTTCATTCACGCAAACAGGGTTTTACCTTGTTGGCATAATCTTTCTCTCTTTCTTTCTTTCTAAAACCTCCTGGACTTGACAAGCTTTTTGCATTCTTGACAGAAAGTATGTGAAATTTTGGGCAAACTCCTTGCATATTTTCACAACTGGTGGTTAACCAACTCATAAAATCTGTCTGAACAACTCAGCTCAAACATGCTTCTTTCTTAAGCATGCTGGCATATGCTGGGTATTGCACTAGGTATACATCCATCCATTCACACATGCTACCAGGTTATCCCTGCCGGCAAGATCTTGTGCCTCATCTTCCTCCTTCATCCTTTACACTCCCTTCTTTCTCCCTACCCTACTGCCCAGGCAGGTAGCCTTGTGCATAAACAGGGTGGCATGCATCTAGTGCAGACATGAGTCTGTCTTGTCAAAACCCGATTTAAAGCGCTTTGACGGGGAAAAAAAACAATCATGCCATGGATGACCAGGTAACTGGCAACTGTACACAAATTTTTATGCAACGCATCCATCTTTGCCATGCTTCATGCCCCCAAGGAGAAGGGGGAAGTGCTTTATGATAAAAATTGAGAAAAGAAAAGAAAAGAAAAGACTACGCTAGCAAGGTAACCCCTGTTTGCGTGAATGAAGGAAGTAGTTTACATCCGGTGCAAGCACCAGGCAAACCTCCACCATCAAACGAGGAAGAAGGTCATAAGTGGGGGTCGAGAGGGTTCTGAAAAGAGCCATATGATCTTTCCTTTATGTTTTTCAACCTCCTACTTGTATTTATGATCTTTGTTGCGTATTGAATAGAATGAGTGTTTAGATCAAGAGTAAATTTTCTTATTCTACATCGGTCTAAGCCAAGCTTTCTGAGGGGTAGATCAGTTGCTAGTTGTTGCTAGTTGTTGCTCTGGTCGTGTATCATCACAGTATTTTACTTCAATGAGGTGTACATCCCAGCGCGAAGGGTGTACATCCTGTATGTCTCTTTGATGGTCATTCTTCGTTCCAACTGGCAGTAT
>LFCJ01001669.1_pt1 | contig 15676 bp, 11 predicted proteins | sample 643141 | NCBI WGS metagenome assembly LFCJ01 (sample SAMN03766243, study PRJNA286221) | soda lake metagenome | biome: soda lake; feature: Kulunda steppe; material: water; isolation source: sample B1-Br-g2 brine of Lake Bitter-1 | place: Russia: Kulunda steppe | collected 2010-07 | reverse complement strand
TATGTGTGTGCCGGGCCACTCGGTGTGTGTGCCGCGTGCGCGCGCCGGGCCACTTGGTGTGTGCGCTGCTGTGCGCGCTGCATGTGTGTGCCGGGCCACTCGGTGTGTGTGCCGCGTGTGCACGCCGGGCCACTTGGTGTGTGCGCTGCTGTGCGCGCTGTATGTGTGTGCCGGGCCACTCGGTGTGTGTGCCGCGTGCGCGCGCCGGGCCACTTGGTGTGTGCGCTGCTGTGCGCGCTGCATGTGTGTGCCGGGCCGCTCGGTTTGTGTGCCGCGTGCGCGCGCCGGGCCACTTGGTGTGTGCGCTGCTGTGCGCGCCCACAGGGGGACCTGGATGATGAGGACTCCTTGAGGAAGTGTGTGGAGGGGGTAGACTTGGTGAGTGCGGCCATCTTCTGCACCCACTCTCGCCCGCCATCCTCTCTGCGCGCGCCCCATTGCGGCGTGCTGACTGCCGCGGGTGTTGCTCTGGGTTCCATGCGGGGGTCCCCAATAGCCACCTGGCAGGCGCCGCAGCCTGAGCCAGGCGCTTGACTGTGGCGCTGCATTTACACAGTGACTTGGCTCACCCTGGCCTTCCAGGGGCCCTGCTGTCAACAGACCGGCATGCAAGACCATTTGGTGCTCCTGCCGTCAAACTGATCGCTCTCCAGTGCTGTCTGTGGTCCTGCTTGTGAACGGGTTGGCGTCCAAATCTGGGGCAGGCCGATGTGTTGTTGAATTGTCGTGTTGACAACAGGCCGCTGCACGGCGTCCACAGCTTGGGCAGGCCGCTGCGTAGGTTGCACACCCCTTGCCCAGCCTGCGTTCTGTGCTCGTGCACCAGCGCTTGTCTAGGCTCTTGTCAAAAAAAACACCTGCCGCAGCGCCCCAACGCCCTGGGCGACATGGTCATGTGTGCACACGCACACGCACACGCACACGCACACGCACGCACGCATGGCAGGTGTACTGCCATGCCCTGTCCAAGGATGCCGCATCAGCGGACCCTGCGGAGGTCGTGCGCGCACAGCGGCTTGCCTCTGCGCTGGCTGCAACAGGAAGAGTGCAGCTCGGTAGGTGCCGAGGGGCCTTGCAGCAGAGGGTGGCACAGTGTCTCAGCTGTGGGGCAGAGAAGGGCAGCACCTACTGTGCATGATGCTGGCTCCAACACCCAACTGACTGCTGTCGGAGGCCCCCCTGCCCCTGCGTGCTCTACTGTAAGCTCACTTTGTGGGAGGCCTATCAAAGAAGGCAATCGTGCTTTGGCAGAGGGAGGCAGGCATGTTTCTTGACAGAACGAAGGGCTTATTGGTGTTTGGTTGGCTTTGTTTTCGAGCTCCCTTCCTATGATTTATGCAGCTGAAGATGAGCGGCGAGCATCAACACCTGAACCTTCCTGTGTCTGGTGCAGTGGTGTACAACAGTGCTGGTGGGCGCGGGAAGAACACCGGCATCTCCCAGGTACATCTCAACCAGCATAGATGGTGCCCACATCTAACACGAGCAGCCTGAGGAGACGGTCACAAGGACTTATCCATGTGTTTTGAGCACGTCTTTGTAGCAAAACAATGCACTGCTACCAAGAAGTGCGCCGATTTGCAGCATGCTGTGCATAACAATAGGTTACCTACATACATACATCAGGGAGTTAGGAGAAAACCTCCTAGCGCTGTCCAGCTCCATAATATGACAAAAGGCTGTGGTACGAGCACTCTGCTCCAGCAACTCGTGGCTCATCATGTGCCCCTGCGAGCAGGTTGAGCAAAAGCACAAGGTTGAAGACATCTTTTCGGAAAAGGGTGAGTTTCAAACGTGTATCAACAAAGGCTGAAAGCTTCTCGAAGCTGCATGTTGTAGACCTTACCTTTATAATCATGAATCAGTCTCTACTTCGTCAAGAAACACTTATCTTATCTCCTACCTGTCTGCATATTGTACACTCCATACTTGTACATGCTTGCCGGTGCAACCTTTACAATCAATGCCCTTGCTACCTGCAGGCCTGCCCTTGTGCGCACTTCAAGCTACCCTGTAAGTTGTTTTTGGTCAAAAAGTGTGTGCAACATGTGCAATGTTTCAACTGTCAAGGACTTGCGTAATAGGTGAGTCTTGAGCTTGCATTTCAATCCTGTGGGCCCATCCAGTTTGTGTGGTTTTGTGCATGCTTGTCTGGAGACTTTGTTTGCGCCCCAATCCCTCATGTGTAATTCCAGATTCATGGAGGAGCTTTGGAAGAAGTACACGCGGCCTGGGATCTTGCAAGGCAGCTTGACGTGGAGCACTCCTCCTGACAAGCCAATCCAGTTCCTGGCAGCGCGTGACATTGGCCTGTGCGCAGGTGTGTCAGGATGCGGCAGATGTGCCCTTGCATTGCTCAAAGAAAAGCTATTTGTAGCACTTACATGCGCTTGCATGTAAGTGGTGTGATAATGAAGGCTTGTGAGAGGCTTTGCCGCTGGATGTGAGGCGCATACAAGTGCAGTCATTAGATCATGGGGCCGTCGACAGAGACAGAGTGTGTGTGGTGTTGGGCGTGCACTGCGGGTGATGCCTCAAGCAACCCTGCGTGGCTGTGCATGGTGCAGGCCATGCCTTGCAGGCTAGGCCTTGAGCGACCCTGCGTGGCTGTGCATGGTGCAGGTCAGTCATGCCTTGCAGGCTAGGCCATGAGCGACCCTGCGTGGCTGTGCATGGTGCAGGTCAGTCACAACTTGCCGGCTAGGCCTTGAGCGACCCTGCGTGGCTGTGCATGGTGCAGGTCAGTCACAACTTGCCGGCTAGGCCTTGAGCGACCCTGTGTGGCTGTGCATGGCGCAGGTTACGCCTTGAGTGACCCCCCGCGCTGGGCGGGCCAGTCCTTGGAGCTCGCAGGGGACGAGCTGACGCCCCTGCAACTGTGCGAGATCTTCAGCAGGGCGCAAGGTGGCATGCCTGTGAAGCTCAACCGCCCGCCCATGTGGCCCATGTGGTTCTTGAGCCGGGACTTGTGGCGGTGCGTGTGTGGCGGGGAGTGTGTGTGTGGTGGGGTGTGTGTGTGGCGGGGTGTGTGTGGCGGGGTGCGTGTGTGATTGGAAGGCGCATGTGTGGCGGTGCGTGTGCCATAGGGGGCTGCTCCCTGCTGGGTCATGGGTGTGAAGAACACACTGACCACATTGCCTTAGTGGACGCCTGGACAGTGCTTCAGGGAGTTGGTGCCAAGCTGGTGCCTTGCTAGAATGCATGAGGCACCTGGTGCCTCCCGCGAAAGGCGTTAGGGACGGCAGATACTTTTGCGTGATGCCAGTGCGTGCACTCTCAAGGCCAGTGCGTGCACTCTCAAGGCCAGTGCGTGCACTCTCAAGGTGCAAGGTGCGGCTGTTGCCTACCAGAGGGCACCACCAGGAGGGGACTGGGTCAGTAAGCAAACAATTTTTACTCTTTGATGTATTTTTCTTTTAAATGATCAGCAGCCACTGGCGCTGGATTCCAGGGACCTGGCGCCTGCCCAGGCTAGGGTATGTATTGAAACGCAACGCGACTTGCTGCTGGCTGGTTTTCAGGAGGTATTCAACGCCAGTAGGTAACAAAGTCAAGATTTTGTTGAGCAGTGCGCATCTTGTGCATCACCCCTACCCTAAGTCCACAATGCCGGCCATCTAACCTGCTCAGATTTTGACACGCTTTCCAATTTGATTCCTGCAGGATCATGACCTTCTTTTCTACTAAAGGCTACAGCGCAGACGTGGCCAAGTGTCGTGAGGTGAGCGAGCGTTGTGCTTGCGTGTCCTCCCTGCCTCACCCTCAGCCAGAAAGCAGCTGCTCTAGTATTCTTCATCTCCCAGCCTGAGAGGATCCATCCCAGTATGTGTCTTTGATCGTATTAGCCCTATCAATGAGCAGCCCCATTATGAATCTTAGATCCTTGGACTCAAGCATTCATTATCAATGCAGTGTTTACTCTGTCTGTGTCTATGTGGAACGAGATCTGGCGACGTGCATTCCAGAAGGGTCCCACAGCAAAGCAGCAGGGGCCCCGACCATGCTGGCAAGATTGCTTAACCTTATCTCATCACAGATCCATTTTACCTCACATCATGAGAGTGCATCCACGTGTGCAGCTCTTCCCGGGACTCCACACCATGCCTGCCTTTCTTGAGGCAACTGGATGGAGTGATGCGAGTCGCACGTATGAACAAGGTATCCGCTTTGACTATGGCCGTGAGCCAGCCAAAGTAGAGACAAAATCTTAACTTTTGACAAGTGTAATGTTACATCACATTACTGGAAGTGTTTGGATGGCGTGATTGCACATATGAAGGCCAGTTGTATTGAGGCAAGTTTATGGCGATGATGCCAACCTGTACCATTATGTTGTTTTGTTGTATGCTTGCTTGAAGCAGGTACTTTAGAGCGTGGCACCACTGCTTTTTGTCTTGCATGTAATGATTTTGTTGGGTCCAGCAGAGGCCATCTAGACTGTAGGATATAGCCTTGCCCAAAAACATTTCCACTGTGAGTGTGCATTTGAACAAATCCGCTCGCTTCCCTCATACCACATAACATGCTTAGGAAAGGGGGACCGCCCCAATACGCACACATGCATCAGCCTGAAGGACTGCTGTCAATGTTGTCACGCTGTATTCTATGTTAAGCATACCACATCGTATGGGCACATCATGTACTTGATACAAGCACCAGGAAAGATAGATACATAAGCAGGGGTCATAGAAAAAGAAAAGACTACGCCAACAAGGATACCCTTGTTTGCGTGAGTTAAGGATGAGGTGTATACCTGGTGCAAGCACCAGGCAAGCACCAGGCAGACCCCCACCATCAAACTAGGGAGAGGGCCGCTAAGGGTTCTGAAAAAGCCATGTGAGAGTTATGTGCTCTTTCTGTAATCTTTTTCAACCTTGCTACTCATTTTCATGATTTTTGTTGCGTTTTGAGTTAATGAGCGTTCAGGTCTGGTGCAAATTTTTAATTTTCCTGTCCCCAAGGCCAAGCTTACTGAGGGGTAGGGTAGATCAGTATGACAGTTAAAGATGGTCCCCGTCCCTCCAATCAGATAAGTACTTAGACTCACTTTATGGCATTGCAGTGTGCAAGTTCTCTCAACCTAATATGCCTCTTGCTAGTTGATGCTCTGGCCATGTTGTATGGTGTCTGACACCATGAGTCATTACAAAACTTGATTTCAACAAATTGCACGTCCCAGCTCAAAAGGTGAAAAGCCTGATGCCACTTTGATGGCCATTCTGCTTTCCAGTTGGAAGTGTACGAATAAAACAACACGAGGTTCTTTTAAAGCGCTTGAAGGCAAAAAAAATTACTCAAACCATTTCTTGGTGTGGGAGGCTCTACGAGAGCACAGTATGCGCACAAATTGATAACAACTACATATAAGTTGTTATTGTACGTTTCTTTTAGTTTCGATGTGTTCCTCAATTAATGAGCGGGGTGTCCAACCATTTGCGTAGTTTTGATTTCCTTTCTTGTACTACAAGACAGTGACCAGTTGAATTTCAACCTTCAACTTGAAGGTTACTTGAAGTAAGTAACTTGAAGTAAGTATGGCTCACTGACGTATGCAGTCTCCAATTCAATTGTTACTACAATAAGTTATTGTAGTAACCTGACTCGGAGTCAGTATTAGCATCTTCGAGTCTGTGATGCTTGCTCATGTAAGCTTTTAATTTGTCTTCATGTTTTGTAGCGAAGCAATCCTAGAGGTTATGTAGGTAGTCTCTTTTTCTTTCCCAAAAGCCAGTAAATTCAAGTGTACAAGCACCTTGTACACACCAGCGCTTTAGATGGGGTACTCAAGCTATGCTTAGTAAGGTATTAGGCATTCCTTGAGGGCAACCCTTCTCCACTGGCATGGCATTCATAAGTTATGAAAATGGTTGACAGGTATCCAGGCAAGGTGTTTTTACTTTCTTTTTTGTCTGTGAACCGCCAGCCTGGTCGTTAGGCTGATTGGTTTCAAACCAATGTATAAAAAATTATGGCTGGTCAGAAGTAGTTCACAATGTTTACAATGAAATAGCTAAGATTTTTGCGCCGCTAAGATAGGAAAGCAAAGACAACCCGATAAGCATGGCGATGCATGCGCATGCAAAAGATGAGTCTCCACGTAAAAAACAAGGCAAAATGGGAGGAACAGAAACGAATTACTTTTCCCAAGAAGGCAAACAAACAAATCTCGTCAGTGAGAAAGGACATGCACCTCGTTTTGCACAGCAGCACAAGAGTACTCCACAACGTCCATTTCCGCCACGCCAAAGGGGGGATTCCACCGCAAAAGTATGTGCACACACACAAAATTTGCTTCCATTCCTCATAACATGCATGGGAAGGTCAAGGTGCATATAGCGAGGTGGCGGCAGTGGAGCACCCTCCTTCCGCAAACAAGCACTTGATCAGCCTGGAAATCAGAAGACCAAGACTGAAAAGACGCAAGTTTGTTGTTGCAGCGTTTTACACTGTAGCTTACAGGTAGACATCGCAATAAAAAGGTGTACACCTGTTCATCTACAGAAAGACTGGGGAAAGTTACAAATCAGGCAGGTACTCCAATGTATGCTACCAAAAACCAAAAAAGTTGGATCTGGTTGAGATGTGGCCATCACCATGCCATACAGCAGACATTGCTGGCAATGGACATGAATGATCTGTTTTGGGAAAAACGATCTAGTGGATTTTTATCCCACCAAGCAAAAATGAGCAAAGCTAGCGCAACAGGCTAAAGCCATTCAGATGACATGGCATAACTCCATTTGCGAGACATAGCAAAGCAATTTCCATTCGGTTTAGCGGTGACTTGTTACACCACTGGTAGGCATGGCAGGTCGTCCGTGGAAGCCAAGAAAAGCCCAACAAGGGCAAGCAGGTCTGACAGGCTACGGAATTGCCTCTCGGGTGCATGGATATCAGACATGAATGCCATAATTCATTAAAAAACCAAATTCCCCTGGTTAGACATGGTCGGACAGGGCTTCGACCTCCAGGTGCGCAGCGCTTGGTCACTCTCGGAAGGACATGGGCCTCAGTTGCCTCTGTCTGAAAACCTGTGCCAAGCTGGGACAAGCAGGCTCAAAGCTTTGAGCGGGGAAGCTGCCTGTGGTGTATCCACTGGATCAGGCGTTGTGCGCACATGTCTGCCTCAGGGCCAAGTAGCATTTCGTGGTAACCACCTGCGCAAGCATGGATATCATGGTCAAAAACCCAAGCCAAAAAGGGCAGAAACAAATTGCAGGTCAGCTGTGGCGGACTTGAAGCTCAGGGTATGAAGCAAGAACACCAGGATTGCAAGAACGTTGATATTTCCAAGCGAAGTGACAGTGTGGGCTCAAGTACAGCAAGCAGATCGAGACAGCAAACTTTCCAACACAATACAGGAAAACTGTCATGGCCAAAAATTCTTGAATGGTGGTCCATATACAACCATGCAAAAGAATGGTTACATACTTGAACGACAGCTAGAATTCCAGGCACAAGAGACATGCAGAGTCAATTCAGGAGTTCAAATTGACCGCCTATACGCCTGACAGAGCACCGAAGCCCACCATTCAATCCCGGTAGCTCGTGCAACAACGCAACTCTCCCGGCCCATGCACCCACTTTCAATTCGCTGTTGGCAAGCACTGACCTGGAACTTCATACAGCTCTTTGTCGCTTGAGCTGACTCGCTCCAACATTGTCTTCACCCCCGACAGGCTAGTGCATCGATCCTGGGACACAGAAGTTTACGGCAGGCCAGGGCAGATCACCCTTGATCGTTAGGAAACAAGGCATGACTCGTCCATGGTCTCAACATACCTTGTTCTGACAAAGTTTAAGCCGACGCCTTGACCCAACATAAGGCCATGTAGCAACAAGCTCAAGACGCGCCAGTGGAATCAAGTCTAACACGGCAGGATTTCAGATTGGAGAGGCGCGTGATGTCACTTGTAAGGAGCATTGTACCGTAGATGCAAAGAAAACCATACGTGCAAGTTGCACCACCTCAGGCGGCCGGACCATGAGCACCAGTGGAACCTGCACTATGTATGCAGGTTGTGCAGCCATACTCTCCTCTCTATTGTATGCAGACACGCACACCAAAGAAGATTGATTGTGCTGCAGAGCTGTTGTTTGGCTCACCATGGTCCCATGGGCAGCGTATATGGGGAGCCTGAACTCTTGATACCTGCGTGCAGGGCAGGTTTATGGCATGAGGCTGACCAAAGCCCCCATAGACCTGCAGTCGCTGAGGTAGACCGGCCTCAGGAGCAATTGCTTTTTTAATTCTTTAGTTTTTAAGGTTTTTGCTACCCCCACAGCTCCAAGCTTTGCACACTGCATCTCCATACACATATGATGTATATATGTATATATATGTATATATACATGTATACGCATCTCCCATTGCCGCACCGACACCATTTGGCCTATATCAATCACTTTGGGCCTAAGCGATACATGCTGCTGGTGAGCGCCTCTTGCTTGACACCCTTGTCCTCCCTTATCAAAGCAAACACTGTGAGTGGTGCACAGGCTAACCCGACCTTGGCTTCAATGTGACAAAGGCCTGGAGCAGCTGATGCCCTGTGCGCACAGGCACATTGCCTGTAGTGTTCAGGGGGTCTTTCAAGTAGTCTTCCACAACCTGAGAACAAGGGGGATAATAAAATTAAGCCGATCAGCAAAGCTTGCTCAAACAGAATAGCTGCTAGTCAGAAGCGGAATGCTTCCCTATGTTCTACAGTCCTGACTATTCGCTTCCGATATTCTGTCTTCCCAAATCAAGGGCACAAGTGTGCCTGAGAGTCATCTCAGACAAAGGTGAGTCTGCCAAGAGAAAAAAGTTGCTGGAGAAAGACAACACTACTTTAATCATGCAGCGGTTTGAATGGCGGCAGGAACAGGCACTCTTAAGATTGCGAAGCAGACTCAACAGGGTAAACACACAAATAGCATCAGGCTTATGTATGATCAAGACTTCTAGATTTGTGTTGCCAACTGACTTGCGGTTCCTGCGCCTGCGTATGCCTACCTTGGGGTCTTGGCTCATGTCCTCAGGCCGCACTGCTGGCACGATCCGTGCACGTGGGATGAGGCGCGCCAACAGCCCACTGATAGGGGCTTGGGCCCTGCAGCATATGCATTACAAGCGGCGCTGGCTAGTTCCCACAGGAAAAGTAGATGGCATACGTCCCATGCAGTCCAGTTGGTAATGCAGAAGTCAAAATAAAGGATGGGCACCTGAAGGGGAGAAGGTCATCGCACGCAGCAAGCCTTTGTCGGGCATACACAGAGGGGATTTCCAACTCTTAACCAAATCGGTTTTGCATCCCTTGCAACCCTTCAAATCAGACAGTCAAAGACATGGCATCAAGCACGCGGGCGTGCTGAAGTCTGCATTACCTTAGGATTGGCGTCCACTCCACGTCAATCGCAGCCGAGTGTAGGATCAAGCCTGCCCATTTCCTTTGGTCCCTCAGAGCAGCATATGCTTGAATCCTGGGGCCAAGGATTGCGGGGGAACACATGCCTTTCGCACAGCGCGTTCACAGAACAAACAGACAAGGTAGGTTGGGGAAACAAAGGGAATTAAAGCTGGTAAGGAAAAACCCTGATTGCCGGATAGGGAGCACGAGGCACTCACAGGCCGCCCATGCTCTGGCCCCCCAGGAAGGTCGGAAGATGCTCTGTCTGGCTCTGCTTGAGGAGGCGCTCAGACACAAAATACATGTCATCCACTGCAGGAGAAATGACAAGGATATCAAGGCTGCCTTGAATGAAAGCTGGAGAGATCGTCGTGGAAATAGAAGCTTACTACTCTCGCTCTCTTCACAAACCCCTCTAGCTTCTTAATTCCTAGAGGGTCGGAGGACGCGCACCTAGATCTTGGAAACTCCACACCACTGCCCTGGATTTTTGGTCCTTAGGGTCAGATCTCCTACGGGGAGCAACATGAGGAGCGACAACTGTTGTGGATGTTCGGCAAAGGCCACAACAGGTTAGAGGAGCTTTGATGCTTATCAAACAGCATGACAAGGAGGGACCATTGCCCTTATTGGTGCCCGCAATACACTTCATCAAATCTTAGCTTTCGGAACTATACATACCCGTGGCCCGCTGCATCAAAGCTGTGCACTGCAATACCCGCTGCTGCAAACTTGCTGAAGACCTTTTGGTAGCGGCCTATGTGCTCGCCATAGCCGTGGGCCCAAACTAGGTTGGCTGTCGGCGGTTTGTGGGCAGGCAGATGCTGGACCTGCATAACGAAACAAGGAACAAGTGTTACTTGTTTTGGTAGAGTGTGGACTAGATGGTGCAAATCGGCCCCGAAGGTCAGGGGGCGGAGTGTGCCTGCATGGTCTTAAAAGTCTTGAGCAAGCTTGCTTGTGTGAATCAAAAAGCCCTAGAGTGTGCACAGGTTAGCATTGCTGCAAACTTTGCAAGCATGTACATGTAAATACAAGAACGTAGGCTTCACATCATCACAAACCGTGTATAGAGACAGCCGGCGTGGATTGACGAGATGCAACTCCTTGAAACTTGCAGCTGCTATGCGCGCCATCACGGAGCTGGCAACTGGAAATATCAATTTTCCTTCCTCGGTATAATTTACTAGAAGAAAAGCATGGCGCGACAGGCACCGCCCAAAGAGGAAATTCCTCTTTTTGTAGAGGTGGAATTCATGCAGCTTTGGGTAAGAGGCACCACCTATTTACGTGCCCCAAAGATGCTTCTGAAAAAAATGCCTTGGGCATCTTGTTGCAATGAAAGGATCTGTATGGATTCCTTTTCTTCCCCTCCATGGACTTTTTGTGTTGATGATGATAGCTTGAAGTGGACAGAGCGGGGTACAAGTATGACTTTCTTGCACGACTCATAGCCTTCTTTCACAAATGTTCCCAGCATTGAATTCACCAGATACACTTGTCAGCGGGTCTTTTGTTGATTTTCAGCGAAATACTGTGCGCTTACTAGTGAGTCCTATGCATACCTATGAGTCATGGGCTATAGAATGTAGCTACATTCTGCCAATTCAGCTGGGTAGTAGCGTGAGATGGCTCTCACTGAGTTATGGAAATCACGCCAGGGTGCAAGTTATTGCAGTTTTTAACCTTATTTCCGAGTATGCGTGTGTGCAGGAAGGGAATTTGCCTAGCAGGTGGTGCCAAATGCCATAATGGTTTTGGTGAAGTGCGTTGTGTAGATATCTACAAACACTTAGCCAGAACCATTGCTGTAGAGCTTTCTGGTTTCTTCTTCTGCTTCATGGACACTATTCTCTGAATTCGTGCTTTAGGGGGGCATAGGTTCAAACCTATGCTGTGTAGCTGAATTCATGCTGAAAGCCTGTTCAGCAGAGCTCCCCTCGTTCGGCAGCATCAGCCACATCACCCTCAATCTTACCTAGTCTTGTCAATGAGATGCGAGTAAGTGCCGAGGTCACAATTTGTGCTGCATGCGTGTACAGTCAGTTGGAGTTTGTCAGCTGAGTGCCTGGTTGATTGACAACAGGTACATGATGCTCAGTCAGGATGCTGTTTTGCGTGGAGCAGAATCTTAGCCAAACATTTGCGCCGTACAATTGGAGCATGCCCAGTCTTTTGCCCACTTTGCCCCCAGGGAAGGGCCCAGACTGACGATCATATGAGCGTCATTGTGATGTCAGGCTCAGAGTCTGAGACTGCTGCAAACCAGACAGCCTCTAGACACATACGCGACCTTTGATCACTTTCATAAGTGGATGGTGTGTGTACATTTGTTTCACCCCTGTGTCTCATGTAGCCGTTCTGGCCTTGTGTTCCTGTTTTCTTGCGTTCCTGATTGTGCATCAGGGCATCGAAATGCTGGAGCAAGCAAGAGTAAATTCGTCAAAAAGATCGCCCTTGATGTACAGGTCTCTAGTTTCTTTGATTCAAAAGTCGGTGGGATGAAAATGAGAGGGGGCCACAGGGAAAAGACTTTGATTTCTACTAACTTCAGCTAAGCTGCCCTTGCTTGGCAGCTTCAGCTATGTATCCCTTACTTCTCACTCGCAATGCTGAGCATCTGTGCTTTCTCAAAGGTGTGCTTGGTGTAAAAAGGTCCGTGCCTAACTGGGCTGTGTTGCGAGAGTGTGGCCAGGAGCCTCTGTAGTTTTATTGGTTCCGGGCTGCTGCCAAGTTTTTCAACTCTCTGCGGGAATAGTAGCTTGCTCAAAAATATTGTGCATGCGGATATTGCTCTAGGTGCTACAGAAAGTGTTGGACTGCGGAGTTCATAGAGGCGTGTGTGGGTCTGCGTGCAGCAGATACATATGCCAATTGTATTAAGGCTGCAACTCCCCTTCCCCTACAAGACCTTGTGGTGGATTTGCGTGAGCGCTTGCGTGCGGTATGCAGGGAGTTGGATGGTGCAGATCCTAGGACACACACTCAAAAACTGGCTACGTATCATGCATGGATGGCCTTACCTCTCAAACCAAGCAATGTACGGGGTCCCTCCCATGTGTTGCTTAGGTACCTGGAGCTGGAACTAAGTAGGCATGTGCTTCGGAACATTGCTCGTTTTTGTTTGAGAGCTCATACCCTAAGAGTTGAAACCGGTTCTTGGCAAAGCCACAATAGGATCTGCGACAAATGTGACTTGCATGATGTCCAGGACAAAAAGCATGTCCTTTTTTTGTGTCTTTGCTTGGAAATGTGCTATTTAAGAAGGAGATTCGAAGAACAATTTGCTGATTTTGCTGGTAGGACTCACATTGGAGACACAGGCGCTTTTTATTTTGACAACATTGGAGCTGAGGATGTGAAATTGTTTCTCTTGAAGCAGACATACAAATCATTCCTTTTTCTCTCTGAGACTATGGATATTTTTTGTCGGGCTGGCAATGTCTAGCAAGCCCAGCAGTCAACCCATCTGGCTGAAGGTCTAATGAAGGTCTAAAACCATTGTAACTTAACTCACTCGCAAATAACTGCCATAAAGCTAAGCCTTTAACAATATTGTTGTGTCATTCTTGCATCACTCCCAATTGCATTTCAAGAATCCTATCAGAAAATCAATTTGGAAGTAATGCTGTGGCATTTGAAGGGTTGCTGAATACCATACATTTACCCCCGTGTACTACAGCAAATTAGCACACAAATTAGCAAACATACTGCATATACACCGTTTCCAGCGACCCCAGGCATTCGCAAAACAATGCTTTACATTGCCTCATGTTGGCAGCCAAAAAGTACATGTATCCAACCGTCTGGCCTGCTGCATAGCAAGCCAGTCGACTGCTGCAGTCATGTGCGTTTCTCTGGATTTAGATATAAACTGGTGTGCTCCTGTGCATGCAGAGTACCTGTCCAACACTTCACGGCATTGCCGGGTGGTCAGGGACCATAGTTGACACCAGACACATGCGAGGATCTGCCAAAGCCATAATGCCCTTTTAAGTGATGAACAGGCATGCTCATGATCAGCTTTGGGGAGCTTCAAGTGGTTGCCACATCACGCCAGGAGGTCAGTAGGTGTAAATTAAGTTACAATGGGTTTACACCTTTCGCCAGATGGGTTGAATGCTGGGCATGCTGGACACTGCCAGCCCGACAGAAAATATCCATAGTCTCAGAGAGAAAGGAATGATTTGTATGTCTGCTTCAAGAGAAACAATTTCACATCCTCAGCTCCAATGCTGTCAAAACAAAAAGCGCCTGTGTCTCCAATGTAAGTCCTACCAGTACAATCAGCAAATTGTTCTTCGAATCTCCTTTTCAAATAGCACATTTCTAAGCAGGGGCGTAAAAAAAGGACATGCTTTTTGTCCTGGACATCATGCAAGTCACATTTGTCGCAGAGCCTATTGTGGATTTGCCAACAACCAGTTAAACTCTCAGGGTATGGGCACGTAAACGAAAACGAGCAATGTTCCGAAGCACATGCCTACTTAGTTCCAGCTCCAGGTACCTAGGCAACAAATGGGAGGGACCCCGTACATTGCTTGGTTTGAGAGGTAAGGCCATCCATGCATGATATGTAGCCAGTTTTTGAGCGTGTGTCCTAGGATCTGCACCATCCAACTCCCTGCATACCGCACGCAAGCGCTCACGCAAATCCACCACAAGGTCTTGTAGGGGAAGGGGAGTTGCAGCCTTAATGCAATTGGCATATGTATCTGCTGCACGCAGACCCACACACGCCTCTATGAACTCCGCAGTCCAACACTTTCTGTAGGAAGCAGTAGGTGTAAAAACAAGGGCAAGCAAATCAAGTGCAATACCAAGCCAATTGTTGCCCGATGCTGGTTACAGAATTCAACCAGGCTTCACAAAAAGCAAAGCAGAGGTACTGCCTGCATTTGATGTCTGATGTTTCCAAAAATAGGAGCCTTTGCCACTTGAGAAAGATAATAACGACTCATCAAAAAGCATCCACCCAAGCGCTCACTTCTGCTTGCTTTGTCATCAGAGCAAACAGCAGACCAGCGTACCAACAATGCAGCGCCCTGGCAGCTGACTTGACAACAGAGTCAAGGTAAATTTGGGCTCCCACACCGATGAATTAAAAGCCTGGCAGTAAGTCTTGTCAAAGCTCAGATGAAATAAGAATATTCATGAGGGGTTAGAAAATTAGAATCTCCAACTAACTGCAGAGCTCCAATCTTGCAAGATGCCCACTCATTCATGCCTATTCAACATCACAGATTTGTATTTCAATGTGCACTGAACTCCAAACTTTGGTTCATTTCACTTGCACACAATCCACAGGGCGCACTTCTCAGATTGTCTTGCCGCCATGAGCTTGGATTCTTGCGTTGCTTATAGGACTTTTGGGATATTGCAGTTGTGACTTGCAATACTTGGTCTGATCCTGTCAAAGGAATTTGGCTTTGTACAAGAGGAACCGACTTAAAACGAGGGGATCCGGCTTGAAACGAGGGGATCTGGCTTGGTACAAGAGGAGCTAGCTTAGTATGGGAGGAAGCTTCAGGTAGTTGAGACTTGCAACTGGGATTTGCATCCATGGTCCTGAATCCGTCAGGCTTCACATGCCATGGCATCATTTACAGGCATGGCAAAAATGTATGACAACCGCACACATAAGCGTTGCTTAACATATCTCACCGATCCACTTCACAATCCCCTGCACACAGGCGTCCGACTCGGGCCCATGGAGCATCTCGTGGTAGCCCCCTACAAGCAGACAGAAAGACTGTCTTCTGACCAGGAAATCCAGGCGGTCTGCTTACCTACAGCAAGCTTGCTTGACTTAGGTTAGGTGAGGCTTGCATCTAGCAGTCGTACAATCTGTTGAAGGTTCCCAACTAGAGCAGGCAAAAGCCTGGCAAAGCATTTGCAAAGACTCTGTGAAAGGATCGCAGATACTTATTAAGCAACAGATCCCACTACAAATCTTTGCTTAATGAAGTATATTGAAAGGTCAACAAATTTATCAGCCAAACCGCCGGAGATCTTACTGAAAGACAATGCTCACCGGCCACTTCGTTCATTTCTGTTTTCTTTGAGCTGACGCTTGTCAGCATCGTCTTCACAGCTTCCAAACTTGTGCAGTAGTCCTGCGCAAACACACAATGGCCACACGCATAACATCATTAGAGATGCAATTGATTCATTTGAAGTTGTAGTTCCACAGATCAGCGACAAGACATGGGAGCCAGTGGCTCTCTCTGTTTCTCTCTCTCTCTCTCTCTCTCTCTCTCTCTCTCTCTCTCTCTCTCTTCTCT
>LFCJ01001668.1_pt1 | contig 15676 bp, 15 predicted proteins | sample 643141 | NCBI WGS metagenome assembly LFCJ01 (sample SAMN03766243, study PRJNA286221) | soda lake metagenome | biome: soda lake; feature: Kulunda steppe; material: water; isolation source: sample B1-Br-g2 brine of Lake Bitter-1 | place: Russia: Kulunda steppe | collected 2010-07 | reverse complement strand
CCCATTTGAAGGCCATGTGAATTTCAGTTGATTCAAGGTCCATTCAGAGGGGAGGCCTCTTGAATCAAATGACTCATCTGAATCCCATCTGATTCAGGTGACATTCAAAGCAAGTTTGACTTGATTCGAATGCCCATTTGAATCCCATCTGATTCAATTGCTATTCAATTGGATTCAACCTTGAATTAAAAGAAGCACAACTTTCCGACGAGTTTGATGAATATCACCAATACCTCTCCAGATCTGAGGTCGATGCAGAGATCTGGACCAAGCTGTGATGACATCATCAGCAAATTGTGTTTGGTAAATTTCTAAAATTTGCAGTTTAGTAAACAGCTAATCACCTTCTCACAAGAGGCAAGCATGATACACCAGCTTTGCAGGCCCGTGCACTTGTATGCGTTCTTGCAGCGCAGTGCTCTGTCCAGACTCTTGCATGGGCAAGCCCCAACAGGTAGGCCTGACTTCCATCTTTCATGGGCGAGCCTGGTGCCAGAACAATGTGAACCCCAGCAATGCAGCTTGCTAGCTAGATGTAAACGCTGATACGGCAACACCTTTGCCCGCTGGCGCATCATCATGTACGAGCAGGAGAGGTTGGGCCGGAAGGATACAACACCTCACGCACCATAAAAATGGGCGGAGAAGAGGCAGGCGCCGAGGGCTATGGAGGAGACAGCGGGCACGTGAGGTCTGATCAGCATGAGACAGCAGCAGAGGCTGAACCAAGGGGGGACCAGCAGCCGCAATTCGCGGTAGGTACTTTCTCCCCTTATGGTGGTTAAGGTTACAATGGGTCTAGACCTTCAGCCAGATGGGTTGACTGCTGGGCTTGCTGGACACTGCAAGCTAGACAAAAAATTATCCATAGTCTCAGAAAGAAATAGAAATGATTTGTATGTCTGCTTCAAGAGAAACAATTTCACATCCTCAGCTCCAATGTTGTCAAAGTAAAAAGTGCCTGTGTCTCCAGTGTAAGTCCTACCAGTAAACTCAGCAAATTGTTCTGCGAATCTCCTCAAATAGCACATTGTAAGCAAGGGCATGAAAAAAGACATAATTTTCATCCTGGACATCACAAGTCACATGCTCCCTTCATGTAGCATGTTTGAAGTGATATTCAGGCTTCACACCCTTCGCGCTGGGATGTGCGCTTGCATGCCCCACGTTGAAGTCAACTATTGTGATGACACTTGACCAGAACAACTAGCAAGAGCAATTGAATAGCTGGGTCACCCTCAGCCAAACCTCAAGTGCCAAACCTCAAGGTGCCAATGGACGAAGATTTCAAGCAGGATACTCCATGGCTGGCAAGCAGCTGCTAGTTCAGGACAGAGCACACATTATGCGGCATGTACATGCGTGCCTCACGATGTATGAGTCTCACATGGCACGCATGTCTCCCATTCCAGGTACCACCCCAGGCGCCAAAGGAGGTGGATGAGCGAGCGGCACAGGCCCCAGCCAAGACGGAGACCCTGAACAGCACAACACTGAATCCCACAGAGCAGACAGAAGCATGAGCAGGGCTCCAGAGTTCCAATTTTTTATTATTTACTGGGTCATCAACATAATTTATTGTAGAAATGTTTGCGATGAGATTTGTAGAGCCCGCTGCAGCGCACGCCCCCTGCTGCGCTCGAGTGCTGGCCAGGGTGGCCGGGTTTTCAAGCGAGGCCTTGCGTGCTTTTGCCACAAATTCTGACACTTCAAAGGGATCCAATGACATGGCAAGAGGTGGGTGGGCGCCTTAGTGCTTTGAGCCACTAGGGTTCTGGGATTGCTGGAATCCGGCAATAGGCACGCACAGCAAACTCGCGGCAGCCCAGAGCAGCCCATGATATAGCCTCTGTCTGTGCTATCTGTGAGGCTGCCGTCCCCGTTGGTTGGCTGGTCAGCGAGCAGCGAAGTCTCGCTGATTCAGCTCGAGACCATATCCGCCCCATACGTATGTGAATGATCATGTCATTCCTGCCTCTTATGTCATGCTTTCTAACCTCAATTCGGTAGATTATGGCGTAAAGAGGTAGGGATGAGTGACTGCAAGTGAAAGTATGCAACAGCTGGCCGGCCTTGTATTCGACCTTCCCTCTCTGGCTGCAGGATTGAGGTCAAGCAGCAGGGCAGGAGGATTGAGGCCTTACAAAGAGCGTGTTGTCAGGAGCAAGGTGTGTGCACGCTGCAAAAAACCCTAACACTCCCGCGGACACTTTGTGAGCTTTGTTTGCGTAATCATTTCCTTGCTGCCCCCCTCTATTTCATATGTTCAACAAATGAGATGAATTGCTACACTGTGCTCGGGCACTGATGCGGAATTCTGACTAATAATTGTGTTCTTAAGGAGCGCAATGTACATGTGGATGGCACGTACGTGCAAGCAAGGGAATACTGTCCAATCCAGGAAGTGTCCAATCCTCCGTAAATCCTCGCCATTGTCATAGCAAATGAATGAAGCCCATACCAGAAAGGAAATGTGGATTTCATGCAGGGCGCAAACACTGTTGCCCCGTCTGACGTCGTGGCTTCCAACATCAGCGCCGCTTTCCTCCCTCCTCCTGACAAGGCAGCACCAGCATGAAGCTGTCTTCAGAGGGAAATTTGTTGACAAGGAGGCAGCAGCAAGAGGCATGAGCTGTATGAGCGGCTCCAGTGCAAATCATTCATTCTTAGGAAGGGCTACGAGTTGTTAATGTAATATTACAAAGTGGTCATGGGGATCAATGTGGCTGTGATGGTGCCCGTGCTTGTGTTGCTTACAGCAACAAGCTCTCTTTGATTCATTGGCTCGTTACAGCTGAGGAAGCTGGATTCTTGCAGGTGAGCTCATTTTGCTGTTGTCATAAGGCAGCCCAGCACATTGTAAATATTTTTTGTCGTCGTCTTGCCTTTTTATAATGGCTGTTTTATGCGCAAATTTGTATTTGTGCACACCTGTTCAACCGGTGATGGTTGAAAAAAGGCAAGCATGACTGGTTGCAGACTGGCTGCTTTAATTTTCTGTTTGCTTCTGTAACTACTTGCTGCTGAGAGCGTGGCATCAGCGCGCTTGCTGTAACAGTAAGCCTACTGTTGGATCCTGTACCATTGCCTTTACTATGGCTTGGGCACGCCTGATATCCCACTTGCAAATTTTGAAGGCGAAAGAGAGTTGCGGGTTGTTCTTGCTTTCCTTCCAGGCTGAACCAGTCTGTTTTTGCTGCTTAGTGGTACTACCTTTGGTAAATGAAGACGCGTACATGTTGCTTTCTGTTTGTCACATATGGCTCAGTATAGAGCATGAAGGGCGAGCAAGTTGTTTGTATCTTGCAACCTTGTAAACTTGCAACCTTGTAAGCGGTCCTATCCATCAGCAGCCTGGAAGATGCCACAGCACATCAGCTTGAAAGGACAAATTAGTTTCATGGACGTGGTGCTCAGATCAAGGCTTGTCCTTCAGTAAGATTGGTTTCCGCTGGGATTGCTGGTTACAACTTGCAGCAACAGTCGGTGGACTGGACTGGACTGGACCGGACTGGGCGCTGCCACGCCTAGCATATTAGCCACCTCACTATCACTATTTTTAAAGGGCCAAACCGTTGATCTGAGAAACTCAACTCCGGGCCTCCCTCAAACTTTTAATAAAAAATGGAGAAGGTACTTCCGGCCCCCACTCAATGTTTACCGAAAGTGCCTATACTTCCCTGCTGTTGCCCCCCAATTGGGCCCTTGCAAGGGCTAGAGGGGGCTGCTCCCTGGTGTACATCTTTAAAGGTCTCTAAGAGCAAACAAGGTATGACTGTGAGTTCGTCTTTGACGTGTTCAAAACAGCTATATATGAACTGAAAACAGGATCAAATACTCCACCAACTGACTCAACCAACCTCCGGGTCATAATACAGCATAAATCTGGCACTGCACTTATCTGGCGTGACATCCACTTCAGCTTCGTTCTGACAACATTGAAAAAGACATGAGAACACAAAGTCCCTCATAAGCTGAGATTTGCAATACGTGTGACTTGCACCGTGTACAAGATAGATAGAGCATGTGCTTTCAAAATAGTTGGTGCATTTCCAACATATGCAATGATTGCTTTGCCAGGCTGAAAGTTTCGTCACTCCACCAGAAGGGGGGTCGCTAGCTGTGCCTGAGGTGCTTGGTACTCTCTTGATCTCTGGCACTTGCACAATTACTTATTGGCCTGGGTTTTTGGTTGCGTTGCAAAACCTGCACTTGGCCGGCCCTTGTTTGGCAGGTACAGCTATGCAAACCTTGCCTTACCTATGGGTTTCGGAAACCCGGTTTCCTGCTCGGAAGTCTAAAGAAAGAAGAAAGGAAGAAATGACTACACAGCAGGGATACCCCTAAACGTGCTGTCGTGAACATAACTCATAATAGGGGGATTTTTAAGTAGGTGCAATTTCGATTAGCGTTCCTTACAAAGCACAAGGCAATGCCCCACCATCAAACAGGGAAGTGGAACATTTGTGATGGTGATGGAGGCCTCCTGACCATCACAACCTTCTAGGAGTCTGAAATGAGCCTTTTGCTTGTTTGTTGCTTCAGCCTTCTAATTTATGATTCTTGCTGGATATTGAAATTACGACAGAGTGTGTGTTGAAGTCTAGCAGGGTGTTTCTCAAGTTTTTCAAGTGGGGTTTAACAGGCTTACAACCTAGCTAGAATGAAAGGGAGAAAGACTACGCCCTCAGGAATCCTAGCATTTACACTTAATCCTATGTAAAACAGTCGTGCAAATGTGCAAGTAATATCATGGTATGAAGATGCCTTGAAAGCAAGCATGCATGTAGGGACAGGGAAGGTGCTCTTACAAGGAATGTCCTGCAACATCGCATGACTGTTGAGAGAACTTCCTTTCTGGTAGTCCATACTGCATTGTACACGTTTCTTTCTGGCAGTGCATACTGCATTGCATTTGCAGAGATGGAAAAGCCTCCCGTGCACACAACATAATACATGCTGTACTGTACTACCTTGTGCACTACATGTGCACACCCAAATCAAGGCTTTGACACACCTCTTTGTTCAATGACAGAGAATTCAGGCTGCATCCCCACGTCTGTCTGTCTGGCAGGTGAAGACTGAGTTACCGGCTGGACAGCATAGTGTGGACCTTAAGCTTCAAATAAATATAAAAGAGTATAATTCATCAGTCAACTTGATTTGTGCTGGTTCCTGTCACACCTTGTGTCTGTTCGCCCACACATGCGGTTCCTTCGTCTTCCTGACACGAACCAACTTTAAGGCTTAGAATCTAATATCTCATATTCATGTACATTTCATCGGCAAATCTCGTCCGAATCGGCCAGCCGAACCATCCGTCTTCCCCCTCTGTGAGCATGTCCTCCAACAGGAGGGAGGGTAGACAGCCTCACGGACGCTCCCCCATTGCGCCAAACTGGAGCTTTTTTGGGACTTATCTGTTAATGCATGTGGTCTCTTTACTTCCTGTCATTCCAAGCGGGGAGTGTGCAGTGCTGTCCAGCAGCAGCCTGGAATCCTGCGTACGGGGCTCTTCGTCACAACAGGAAGAAGATTTGGAATGTGACAAAAAGCTTGTGCTCACAGTTAGCGTGGGCGGGGCGCAGACCCTGGCGACCGAGGAGCTGCAGCTTGACCTAAGATGCATTGGCAGGTCAGTCCCGTTTTGCTTGCCCAGCGACTCCCATGCAATTCTCTTTTGACACAAAATGACCACAAAAAATGAAACTATTGACAGCACGATATGGGCCGGACGTATCTTTCCTACACCCAAAAGCACATCACAGCCAGGTTGACTGTCCAGCGAAACTTGGGGTATGAACACCTGAAACCCTTATATTCATAATCTTGCACTGCTTTGCAGCCCGAACGGTCAATGCCCCTGCCCCTGCAACTATGAGATTGACCAGGACTGCTCCTGCCGGGATGTGGAGACTCCGGTGAAGATCTGGCTGACCAAAAGCCCTGTGTTTGCCAGCTACCCTTTGGAGTACATCAAGTCTTATAACTACAAGCCAGTGGAGGTGATTGTGCGGCCAGATGACAACAAGTGCAGAGTGAGTGGAGAAGGCGAATAGAGGCATAGGTCTTTGAAACGGCCTTGTGAATGCGCTTGCACTTTTCTTTCAGATGGGCTATGGCTTTTGCTTGAGTGGTTCGGTCACAAGGAGGTATATGTTCTGGCATTTTATCTTGATCACCTGCTTTGACCAAATCTTGCATTGCCCCCAAAACCTGGATCAAGCTGCTCCTGGCGGCGCCTCGCTGGGTTGTGCTGACTGCGCAGGCTGACGACTTTGATTCAGATCCCACTTGCGGGTGGTACTACGTGGATGGAGAGCAGCAGCGCGACAGCCAAGGCTTCACATGCAAGTGCTCTAGCCAGCAGGTCTGGGATCACACCTTCACCGGCTCCAACAAGCGCACGTGGGTGGTTGGCGGCCAGTTCAATGCTGGCGCTGCTCAGCCTCGAGCTCTTGCCCAGCCCGAGAGAGACAGGCGTGCAGCTCATTCCGTGCATGTGTGTGGCTGTGCAAGTGCAGGAGAGCCAACCTGAATTGCGACTTCTTTACTGATCCGATTGACATTCTGCTTGGCAACCGGCCGTGCTCGGCTCACTGCCTCACCTTTGATCCTCTGTGGTACAGCGTGAGTGTAAGGCCGGGGTCGAGGGGACAAGGCGGGAGCAGGGGATGCAGACTTGCAAGCTCGGGCATGTTCATGTGCATGCAACATAAACAAGGTTTTGTCCAAATGTGGGGTGACATGATCCACGCTGTAGCCAGGGCAGGCCTGGACATTGCACTGATGCTCCTTACTGGTGCTGCGCCATGACTGGGAAGCGGGGTAGAATTGCATGGGTCGGTTAAGACTCAAAAAAATCTGCAGCGTCCCACAGCGGCTGCATTATGTATTTAGCAATTGGATCCGCATGGGGGAAAAGTGTTGGCAGACATCGCCATTATGGCTTGTGGGACAGTACATGGGGTAATTGGTAGTTGGTGCCCTCCCTGCCTGCTGGCGTGCTTGCAGCCACGCAGCCACACAAAGAGCATCCGTGTTGTGCCCTCCATTCATGACTGCTTGTCATCTTTGTGCCAAGGATGCACTTGTGCTCAGCAATTGCTTCATGGATGCAACGGGTCAGACCTTGGTAAGCGTATCTGTATTAAGATGAAGCGTGGACGTACTGCACGAAAGATTGGTCGCACGCTGTGTTGGTTACTACTCATGCGTACATGCTTGTATGTGCAGGGGTACAGGGTAGGCAGCTCCCAGCTTCAATTTGAGATTACAGCCCATATATCAGTGGAACAGCCTCCGTCAAATAGCACTTCAAGCAGCAGCATACCAGAGCCTGAAAGGAACAGGCCTAGATTTCCAAATGAAAAGCTTAGGCTGAGCCCCTCTGTGCCCTTGGCTGTCAGTGATTCAAGGTTGGCCAGCATGCGCTTGCTGGGAGACCTGGCCACCTACCAGCAAACAACGGTGCTCAGGTTCGTGGAAGCACATGTTTTGTACTCTACCTTGCCAGATCCAGTTGGCACTTGCTAGGCAATCTGGCCATCTTCAATTCCACAATGGGGCCCCCGTGTGTGAAGGGGTTGGTATGCACAGACATTCACAGCATGCAATGCACAAGCAATGTCATTACTGGCACACCTGCCCGGAGGTATGCAAGCATTAGTCATCACAACAAAGATTTTTTGCGGCAGCTTTGTTGACCTTGCGCATAGACATTCACAGCGTTCTTCAGCTGTGTAGTGTGCAGAACTGGCGCTTTGCTGTGCACAGACATCCGCAGCATTCTTAAGCTGTGTGCAGAACTCTGGCGTGTCAGCTGTGCACAGACCTGGTGCTCTGCACAGACTTGGTGCTGTGCTGCACAGTGCACAGGCCTAGCGCTGTGTGTAGACTAGTGCACATACCTCCACAGCTTTTTGATGTGGCACCATGCAGACCTCTGGTGCTTTGATGTGGCACCATGCAGACCTCTGGTGCTTTGATGTGGCACCATGCAGACCTCCACAGCTTTGATGTGGCACCATGCAGACCTCTGGTGCTTTGCGTACACCTGGTGCTGCGTGTGGACTGGTGCACAGACCTGGTCAGCATCGATGGGGAACCCAAAATGGGTCATGACAGTCTGCTCACAGCTCTTCATTGCTTCTGATTTCACAAACGAGGCTTGTGATGGTCTGCTTGCAGCTCCAAAATGCTTCTGATTCCACAGCCGGACGGCGCCAATCTGGAGGCAATCAGGAGGAGTGACAGGGGCTCCTGGCTCCTGCTGGACAGGTGAAGCCCTCTTTCTTCTTGATCGCCCTTGCTCTGCCCTGTTAACTGCCTCTTCAAGCTTGCCCACACCCCTGCTCATGAGCACCTTGACGTGCGCTAACTTTAATTACGCCAACGAGTGGCTCTCCGTCCACGGTTCTGCTCATGCGAGCATGCTGGCACATACATTTCGCCTCCTTGATTAGCGAGGCTTCAGGTACAAAGCAGCAGTTGCAGGCCAAGCATGCTGGGCTACCAGCAAGCAAGTGCGCGCTGTCCCTGTGGCCGCCCCAGGAGCCACATCTCCGATGGTTCCACCTGCAACAAAGTGGGCACATCCTTTGAGGCGTTTCGCTACCAACCAGATGGTTGCTTCAGGGCGCCACAGGCAAGTGCATATGCTTTGCCCTCAATGGATTGCTGAGGGTGTGGGAAAATGTATGGGCTTGGAGTACACAGGCCGCAGTGCTATGCTCAGATGGCGCGATTGCCGCAGGGCCCATAAGTGCACAGCACCTGGCCAGCTGCTCTGATGCAGGGCCCAAAGTCCAGCGTGACATACAAGCATGTGGACCAATCCCCTGAAGAGCCTAGCTGGGCGGGCTTTTGGCGTGCGCCGGTGTTGGCCCATCTTCAGAAGGCCAGCATGCTCATGACGTGGCCCCCTCCAACAGCTTGCATGGCAGGTCCTCTACCGGTGCTGCTTGGATACTAGGACCAGGTCTGGCTCCCCTGCAGGCCATATGCCACAAATATGCAAGCAAGACCAAGCGAAGCACTTGCGCCCTGCAATACCAAGCGAAGCACTTGCGCTCCGCAAACATGCTCTTCAGGTGTGCCTGCAGAACCAGATCAAGGATCTGATAGCAGAGGACAAGGAGCGGGCAGAGCAAGGAAGGGTGCCACAGCACTTGGTGACGCGTTACACGTTTGGGTCTGAATCTCTGGTGCGTGCTGCCCCTGCTAATCATCCTGCACACATGGCTGAGAGATGTTAGGGTAAGCGTCACACACCCAGGCCAGAACCTCTGCCACGTGCCGCCTCTATTTGGTCCTAGGTGGCCAATTCACCTCAGTTGATGTAGGGGGTGTTTCCGTTGCCTGCACAATTTTCCTGAACCTTTGCTTTTTCTTGTGATCAATAATTAGATGGCCAGGCTCCGGCTCATGCCCTCTTCAAGCCACGCATACCTTTTGTGGACAATCTACCTTTGTGTAGCTCAGACTGTAGTTGTTTGCTGGCAAACCCTAGCATGAAATCTATTGCATGACACAAGCGAACGTGTATAGTGTTGATCATGTGCATGATTTGTTCTTTGCCCCGTCTTCCTGCATTTCTGCATGATGTGCAAACAGAGCTAGGAGCTCATTTCACACTGGCCAAAGGTACTACTAGCAATGTCACACAAGCTCCAGGCCTCCACCGCTCGTGCTTCTGGAGATCAAAGCCAGCTTCTACATGCCAGAGACCTGATGGCGTGCACTTAAAGACTTATCCATAAGCGTTCAATAATTAATATCTGGAGCAGCCAGTCCCTTGCCAGAGCACTCCTGGGCTGCATTCAAAAGCTTGCTGTTTAAACTTCTGTTCATGCGGCTTCGGCATGTGCGCGTACAGCTGGAGAGTTTTGAGGGTGGGCCCCTGTCCTTCGCCATCCCACTGTCCAGCGAAAGTACATCATTGGTCATTATCAGTGCAAGGTAAGGCTGACCTTAAGAGCGCCCGGGCGTCCTTGGTCACTACTAGAGCAAGGTAAGGTCGACAACAGAGTGCCCGGGCGTCCTTGCTGAGTAGTGCGCATGTATGCGGCACCGTGTGCTGCGCATGATGACAGTGGGGGCACCTGAGCCCTAGAACCGGCAAACTTGGTGCATGCTCCTTGTGTGGTGGCCCTCAAATCACCTGATTCAAAAGTAATACCTCAGCAGCTGCGTACGCTCATATAGAAGCATTCATCAGGAGAAGTATCAGGCCTCTATGACTTTACACTCAAAGAGAAGCATACATCACCCCTGGAAGTATGCGCGCTCATAGAAGAGGATGAGCATAAACAGAATTGTGCAAAGCCCGAGGATTAAAGTGTGCTTGATTTGTCAAAGCCTGATCCTCGGGTTTCATTTTGCCCATTCACGGTCCAGGCACGCTCATGCAGGTGCGTTCGCCTGTGTGGCATGACTGCAAAATGCATGGCGTTAAGAGACCTAGGAATGGCTCAGATCCCCATGCCCGGCCATTTCTCTGCGCAATGTTGTTGCAGTTCGTTCCAAACTGATCCAATAGACCATCATCCATAATCACCCTCCTCTTAACCAGGGGGGGTTGCATAATGCATGTACCATGGACCATGACTGTCAAGGCATTAAGCAAAGGCCGGGTGTGCGAAAGACACGCCCATTTCTCAACACTTACAAAATGGCTTGTAAAATGCGCATTTCATGCCAACTTGTTGCATGAGTTTATGATTGTGCTCATGCTAACATGGCCCTCCTTTGAGCCCCCGAATTCCTGAAGATGATTGGCATCACAACAAGGAGCATGCCAGTGTCTCTGCTCAGCTCCCCCCCTCTAATACCATGGGCGCTTCACTCCCACTGCTGCCAATGCACCCGCAGCGCTGGAAGCATGTGCATCACATGCATTATGTTTGCAGCGCTGAAGCATGTGCATCACGTGCATTTTGTTTGCAGCGCTGACGGTGTGCGCTTGGTGACAAATCGCTCACCCGGGGAGATCAGCAGCGTGCAACTCTGCACCTTTCAGAATGAGAGGTGTGGGGGCTTTGAGGCCGGGGCGTCTCGAGGCTACCTCTGGGCCAACCTCACCAACACAGGCAGCATCACCGCGGCCTACACACTCACGGTGCGTGCCCTGCTGCCTGCCCCGAGACATGCCGCCTGCCCTGTGATGAGTCACCTGCCCTGGGATGTGCCGCCTGCCCTGAGAAGTGCCTCTATTGCCTTAAAGGGGCTGCAGTCATCCAAAGCAAAAAGGCTGTGGCGGTAATGTGGCTGCAAGTCTGTGTGTGATGGGTGGGGCGCCCTAAATTGCTTCTCAGAAAGCAATGGATGCATGGGATCCTCAAAAAGCAATGGGTGCATGGGATTCCTTGCCTGCTTTTGCATTCTACAAGGAGAGCCTGAGCGTGACCTGGATCTACTTAGTGCAAAATTTTTGTTAAGGGGGGAAAATTTTGCACTAAGTAGAGGATGCCAATGGCTTTGTGCTTTGTGCAGTTTTAACTGCCGCAGGCTTTGATCCTGGATAACCTCCCTCCTCTCTTTCTGGCAAACAATTTTGAGGGGCCATGAGATACTCGATTGTATTTGCAGGTTGCCAATTGCTCGGTCAACATCCGTCCAGTACAAGCAAGAGAGATTGCGCTGGAGCCAAAGAAGCCTCAAATTGTAAGCTTCTTCTCAGCAGTGAAGACTTGGGTTTGCTACTAGACATGTTTCTCCAGAAGTGTCTTTGCAAAAGCACCTTGGTAGTACCTTTTGGGCTACCAGCCTATATAACAGCCCCCACAGGACACCACCTGCAAGCTCAATCACCCCCTTCCTCATGCCTGCTGCTCTTTTGATTGCTGCTCGGAATGCAAGTTCCAAGGCTCACATTCCTCAAATGCTCATGCAGAAATGCGTTGCAGGTCGCACACAAGGCAAAAGTCAGAGCAGCTCGGCTGTTTCTTATCAATTCAGCGCACAGGCATGCATGCAAGTTCACACATACACATACACACGCACACACACTGTCACCATCACATACTCACACATGCGGTCTAGGTGCGCCCCCCCCCCGAGATATTTGTGGAAGACAACCGCGCCGAGTCAAATCGTTACTGCTGGATTGACTTGTATGACTCTCAAGTAGGTTAGAAGCCTTCCACACGCACTTCATGTTGTAGCTGGCATCCAGTGGCCAGCTGCAGCAGTTTGGAATTCCAATAGCCTATTGGTACTCATGACTGAGCATTCTGTATAAAATTCTGCAGCATTGGACAGACTTCACCCATGTATTGCAGTGTCTTGTTCGCAACGCGCATCTGCACATGGAGGCTGACCGAGTGCAATCACAACTTCCCATGCCCAGCCGCAGCCTGGAGTGATGATTTTAAGCTGCTTGTTGTGAGAAATTACACAGCACAGCTCCTTACTGCGCACTGGCCAAGGGCTGCTTCTGCACTTGAGTCAAAGGGTCGGATGTGCTTTGGCCAGACCCTTTGGATGCGAGCATTTTGAGGTTTTGTGCGGGAGTCGTAAAGGACGGTTTGATCACACCAGAACAGACTCTGTCCTTAAGATGCTTGCGCTGAAGTGCTGAGAAAGCTGCGGAGGTCCTCTAAAAGTCTAGAATTAAGGTCCATGTCAGCCAGGTGACTGGTAGCATGCAGTCAGGGGTAGGCTCAGTAGTGAAGCTGACTAACAACCTCTGGGGCCCCACCAGAGGATCTTCCAGCCTAGCTTACCTCTTGCACACACAGGGCCAGATCACAGACAGCAAGAAGATGGGGTTTTTCACAAATGCAACCGAGTTTGATGAGCAGCCGGAAGGCGGCTTTGAGGGGTCTGGGGATGGCCTTGGGGACGGCACCAACCGGAAACGAGACTGTGACAAGGCAAGGCGCTGAGAGAACGGAGGGTGGAGGGTGCACGCCTTGGGCGGTGCCGGTCTGTGATGGGCAGCCCAGGCCTGAGCAAGAGCACCCTTTGCTGTGCTGTGCCCGTGCAATAGAACCCGCATGTGTGCCAGTTAACGCCCACAGCCCCGTGTGAGGATCGGAACGCATCTTGTCTGCTGGGACATTGGATCTGTTTACGTATCTGCACCTTGAGAGACGCCTGTCTGTGATGGGTGAGCAAGGAATTGGCAAGAGCATATGCTCTGCTGTGCTCTTCCTGTGCCCTGCATGTTCCCTGCATGTTCCCTGCATGTTCCCTGCATGTTCCCTGCATGTTCCCTGCATGTGCCCTGCATGTGCCCTGCATGTTCCCTGCATGTTCCTGCGCTCTGCAGGTTCCTGTGCTCTGCACGCTCTTCTGTGCTCTTCCTGTACTCTGCACACTCTTCTGTGCTCTTCCTGTGCGCTGCATGCTCTGCTGTGCTCAGCCTGTGCCCTGCGCCTGACAGGCAACAAAAGAGGCCTTTTGTGTGGTACCATTGCATCTTTGACGCCAGATCGAACGCTGGTACTGTGTCTGTGGGGACTTTGGCTCCAGCAAGCACAGGCCTGAAGGCTTTCGTAATCAGCCCCTAGCAGGCCTGGCAGCAGTAAGCAGCCTGGCGCGCACCAAGTCTCACCAGCAGCATACGCACTGCATGTCATCAAAAATAAAAGCGCAAGGCACAGCCCTGTGCATGCCATGCGAACTACCAGAAACTCAAGCAATATGCGCGCGTGCAACACATACACACACGTGTCTGCCATGCAGGTCTGCAGCGGCGCATTTGATGCTGGCTGCTTTGTGGTCAATGGCTGCTGGGGGCATTTTGGGAGCTTCCTGGGCATCCTTGCTGGCATCGGTGCCGGCATTGCTTTGCTGGTGGTGAGTAATCTGCATCGGGCATCCTTTCCGGCATCGGCGCCGGCATTGCTTTGCTGGTGGTGTGTGATCTGCATGGGGCATCCTAGCCGGCATCGGCGCCGGCATTGCTTTGCTGGCGGTGAGTGATCTGCATGGGGCCTCTGTACATGTGGAGCCACGGACCAGCTCTGGTGAGCAAGCTCTGGCCGGCAAGGACGCCTCTGTATAAGGGTCTCCTCATGAGCTGGACTGGGGGCAAGCCTGAGCCTAGTGGCTGGTTGGGTAGATGGTGACCTGATAACCAAAAGAAAAGCCCACTTTTGTTACAAAAGTTGTACAGGTCAGGCAGCGCAGAAGCATGGGCAACAGTGGGGTAGCTGCAGGTGTAGGGCCGTGCAGCTCAAGGGGCATTGGGCATCCTAGGGTATCCATGCATTAAAGCTCGTGCAGCTTCCCGGCTTTCTCCTTCCTAAATCCGAGGCTTTTGTGTAAATGCGTGCTGCTCCCTGTTGCTTGTTGTTTCTTGTTGTTGCTGCAGCTTTCTGTTGCTTAAGAAAGGCAAATAAGAGAGGCAAACGACTGCGCCAGCCGAGATGGCCCCTGTGGCATGCATTGTGAGAGAGAATTCGACTGGTGCAAACCACACTTGAGGGGTGGTATGAGAGGTGCAGCTGTGCCGAGCTGGCGGCGGCGCACGATAGTGGCAGGCGTTTGTTTGCGCCAATCACCCGGGGCATGGTGGGCATCTAATGGTGTTAGAAAAAAGGAGAGTTGTAAGGGTCTGGGGTAGCTTCTTCATCACCAGGCCTGATGCACTATGCCAGTTTCAGGGCACTCTTTCAGCTGCTGAGGCTGCTTGAGTGACACCCTCTTGCCTACTTGCTGTCGCGTGCGGCAGCTCAAGTGCCCCGATCAGCCCAAATTGTGTGCCTCGCTGCCTCGGTTGTGGAGTCCTGCATGCACTGGTCCTTCTAAGGCCCAGCTAGCCTGTCTGAAGCAAGTGCGCTGGTGCACCATCAAAAACCTTGGCACCAACGCCTGGACATACTGTGAGAACCTAGGCATATGGTGTCAAGTACGCATGCCTGGCTGCTGCAGGTGCTGCTCAAGACTGGCTTGCTGTCAAAGTTTGTGGGGGCGCTGGCCAGGTGCTTGTGCCCTGGTGGTGGGGGAAAGAGCAAAGGCGGCAAGGACCGGAAGCAGAAGCAGCACGTGTACGACGCTCCGAGCCCGTACCACACCCCATACGGCTACTATGGTGCGGCTCCACTGCAGCACTCCAAGGTAGGTGCTTGCCGGGGCGCTTGGAAAAGTAGCCCTCTTTTCTTTTCACCCTAGCCACCTGCACTTGCTGCACGGAGTGCCCGCTTTGGGCGCCCACGTTGGGATGACGTGGGTTCTATGGGTGGGGCCCCTCTGCCGCTGTTTGATTTGCATTGATGATCTGCATTGGTGATGTGGTCTATGGGTGGGGCCCCTCTGCCGCTGTTTGATTTGCATTGATGATCTGCATTGGTGATGTGGTCTGTAGGTGGGCCCCTCTGCCGCTGTTTGATTCGCATACGGCCATGCGCAGTGTGGTGGGTCACCCACTCCTCTTTTTGAATAGAAATGCAATCTATACAAAACCTCACACCACACATGCCGTCACGCGGGGCCAAGGGGTGCTGCCACACCTAGCACACGTGCTCAGCACCACTCTCACTAAAAGCTAGGCACTTTTCATTGGCCTCCCATGTTCCTGCCCCAGGCTGTGTACACGGCTCATGCCCCAGCATGTGTGTACGTTTGCATGGGCTGGCTCACACCACACCCATCACTCCACCCCTGCATGCAGAACACTGGAGGGTGTGTGTGTGTGTGCGTGTGTGTGTGTGTGTGTGTGTGTGTGTGT
>LFCJ01001667.1_pt1 | contig 15677 bp, 21 predicted proteins | sample 643141 | NCBI WGS metagenome assembly LFCJ01 (sample SAMN03766243, study PRJNA286221) | soda lake metagenome | biome: soda lake; feature: Kulunda steppe; material: water; isolation source: sample B1-Br-g2 brine of Lake Bitter-1 | place: Russia: Kulunda steppe | collected 2010-07 | reverse complement strand
CCATGGTGGAGGTGCCATGGTGGAGGTGCCATGGTGGAGGTGCCATGGTGGAGGTGCCATGGTGGAGGTGCCATGGTGGGAAGGTGCCATGGTGGAGGTGCCATGGTGGAGGTGCCATGGTGCAGGTGCCATGGTGGAGGTGCCATGGTGGGAACGCTGCACATGAGCAGGGTGCGCTGCAAGCCCAGCAATGCAGGGCACCATGGCGCAAGTGCAGCATGCGCATGCTCAAGAGCAGCGTGCATTCCACGGCATTGCTCTTTGAAGGGTGGTGCAGGCGGCTGCAGCATCAGGGCTTGAATCTTGGCAGAAGGCAGTTTGCCAGCCTGTGGGCCGCCTTGCCCAATCTTGCCCTACCTCCTGCCACTCATTCTTGCTGCCCTGGCTCCTGCTCTTTTGGTGCTGATGGTGATGGTGATGGGGATGGAGAAAGGTGGGGGGGAAATCATGTGCTGGAGAAACGATATTGTGGATGATGATGATGATGTGCTGGAGAAAAGGTCCTGTCGCAGCACTCAAGAGACTGAGCAACCTCAGACTTGTTCAGGCCACTTGCTGCCCCGAGGGGATACGCCTAGATCTCACTGGCGCTGCAGCTCCTGCAGGCCCAGTGCGCATGGCACGCAGCCCCCGCCAGCTGCGACCGCTTGTGCCCCTCATTGCCATAATCATCGTCGGCGGCGGCGGCAGTGACTGTGGCGCTCTCATCATGCGCAGGTGCTGCATTCCCTGGGGCGCTGGGGCCGCACGCTTGTGGATGCCCTTGCGCCGGAGACGCTTGTGGAGGTGCGTGGGTGAATTGTGCCTGCAAGCAGCTGCGCAGCGCGACTGTGGCGCTCGGCGGGGAATCGCGATTGAATGTGCGACGTGCAGTGCAACAAGGGTGCTGGAGACGGTGTGTGGGCAGAGACGGTGTGTGGGCAGAGACAGTGTTTGGGCAGTGATTGTATTTGGGCTGACATTGTATTTGGGCAGTGACAGTGTGTGGGCAGAGATAGTGTGTGGGTAGAGATGGTGTGTGGGCTGAGAGGTGTTTGGGCAGAGATGGTGTGTGGGCAGAGATGGTGTTTGGGCAGAGATTGTGTGTGGGCAGAGATAGTGTTTGGGCAGAGATAGTGTGTGGGCTGAGATTGTGTTTGGGCAGAGAAGTGTGTGGGCTGAGATGGTGTTTGGGCAGAGACGATGTGTGGGCTGAGATGGTGTTTGGGCAGAGATTGTGTGTGGGCAGGGCGTGCAACGGTATGTGGTGTGGCGGGCCCCCAGGCTGCTGCGTGGTGCAGCATGTGTCGTGTGGCGTGACACGGCTGTGTGGTGTGGAGACCAGTTGCTGTAGGGCTCGGGCCATAGCGCTGTGTCCTCCAGACCTTCCGTGGCACTGAAACAATGATACAGCGCACCAGTAGCTCTGATGCTTGCCGAGCCTGCTGAGCTCCTCTCTCAACACGGACAGCCTGCCGGACCCATCCTGTCATGCTGTGCCCAGCTGCTCGCTCGCGGGTGGGTGGCAAGCAGCTCAGCAATTGCATTGGGTGAGCCACGCACCCTAGTGCTCACCCTCCACCCCTGTTCCCACCTCTTGCTCACAGGTTTGCTGCCAGTGCTTGGCCGGCGTCTGCAGCACCTTGGTTCGGGATGTGATGGCCAAGAGGTACGTGATTTGTGATATGTGATGGCCAGGAGGTCTGCAGCACCTTGGCTCGGGATGTATTGATTAAGAGGTAGGGTACAGGGGCAGCCGCTTTGGGTGCCACGTCAAGCCCGTGCGCTGTGTGTGGGCAGACCAGCCCTTGCGCTGCAAGTTGGAAAGTTGGCCCGTGTGCTGTGAGTAGGGAGGTGTGACTTGCCTCTGGAGCTCCAACCAGCCCACGGGGCTTTTCGCCTGTGGTCTCCTCTTTCGATCCCCTGGTCCATGCTACACTACCCATTTGAAGTGGAGGCCACACTGTGCTTGCGCAGCCCACTCCTGGCAGTGTGCCCTGTGCTTGCCACCGTGCTTGTGCAGCCTACCCCCGGCAGTGCACACAGCCTTGTGGGGTCTGAGCCACATGCCAATGCGCAGTAGGCAAACCGTTCGCGGATGGGCATGCAGCACGGTGGACGGCGCACTCGCAGCGCAGCACAACCCACACGCAGCCCCAGTGCTGCAGCACATGCTGCATCAGGCATGACCTCACTGCGCGCACACGCGCGCGCAAGCGCCCCGCCAGTCATGTCATTCACGTGCCTGTGTCCCACCCAAGCGGTGAATGCAACACGTGCTCTGCTCGCAGCGACATCGGCATCGACGACTGCCGTGAGCTGCGTGACGTCCTTGGCCCGGTGGTGGCGGACGCGCTGCCGGCGCTGATCCCCAGCCCCAAGGGCCCCCCCAAGCCACACCCTGCAGACGGCCCAAGCGCTGGGCAGCCTTCTGAGGATGGGCAGCAGTGGTGCACTGTGTCAGGCGTGCCTGTTGAGCTGGTGAGGCCTGCTGCAGCGCATGAATGTGCGCATTTTTGTGACCGTGACCCGAGTTTAAGCCCTATGACCCTAGCCCTTGACCCTGTTTCCCTGCAATCCTGCAAGGCGTAGGCCAAGGCCGCGCCACCTGGCGCAGGTTTGCATGTACGCGTGCGCATGCCCATGTCAAGTGCGTTGTGCAGGGGGCTACCAGGCCACCGTCTCCAAATCTCAGCACAGCTGCTGAAAGGTCTTTGAAAAACGACTTTATTGGCACGCACAAGAACGGCAGCAACTGGTGCACCCTGCTGCGCATGGTGCACCCTTGCTTGCTAGCCTGGGAGGTAAATCTCACCACATTCCCCCAAGACCTCCCAGGCTGCCATTAATCCCTTCAGGCGCGCCTGTCAGGCCCTCCCCAGTTTTGGGTGTGCCGCTCCGGCATGTGACGCCTGTGCCTGTGAATTCTCTCGCTGGCCCGTTCGCACGCAGCTGCGTGGCGCGGTGGACGCGAGCTGCCCCCCTCTGCGCAAGCTGCGCATGCTGATGGAGGTGCTGGACGCGCCCATGAAGCAGATTGTGACCCTGTGGGAGCGGCGAGAGATGCAGGTAAAGCGGCATGGGGAGGGTTTGGAAACAGAAGGGGAGCTGCTGCCTTTGCTGCAGGCGGCCACATGCATGGGCAGCCGCTGTGCCCCTTTGCCTGCTTCTCCAGCCCAGGGAGGCTTTTGCCGCGGACCGTCGGTTTGGGCATATGGGAAGGGAGCATCTGTCAGGAGCCACCCTTGCACCCAAGCTCACGCCGCGAGAGCTGCGAGTTTGGACAGCGCAGGAGGCCTCACTGCAGGGAAGTCCCTGCAGCTGGATGCATGAGTGTCAGCAGCATAGAGCAGCGGTGGTGCCGTCCCCTGTGCACCTCTGCGCCGCGCGCCCAGCTAAGCTCCTGAGCACGGAGGCCTTTGCAAGGCCCTTGCAAGGCCGAGCCCAGAAAGTGAGGCAAGGAGGCGCAGGCTGCAGGCAGGGTATTAAGGCCAACTGGGAGCCGTCTGCGCCTCCGACCATTGCTGCTGCGCAGGCGGTGGGTTTTGATGCCCCGGAGGTGGAGCACCTGCTTATGGCGCTCTTTGAGGAGTCGCAGCACATGAGGAGCGCCATCGCCCGCATCCGCGCCGCAATGCACACATGACGCGGGCAGGGCCGGCCAATTCCCAGGGACGTGTGATCCTGGAAGCGGAGTTTGACGCCTGCTCCTTGAACCCTGATTGTGCACAATCCAGACCAAGGCTTACCAGTGACGCGTGTGGTGCTTAGAGGACTCCTCTACGAATCGGACTCGTAATGACTGCATGGGCAACTTTGCAAACTGCAATGGTTTCTCCATCATGAAGTGATTTATCTCTTCTGAAGAGATTTTACAACTGGACGGGCTTGTTTGGACACGTCTGTGATTGCTATAATCCCTAATCTGTGTTGCATCAGTGTGAAGGAAGTTCAATGCAGCCAACATAAGTAAGCATCATCAAGCTTTTGCATCTGATAGCTTAGCTTTACAACTGATTTCTTCAGCTTCCCGCTAGTTCTAGCGCAGAAAAAAACTATGGAGGCAGTTTAACATTTCCCTACCGTACACGGTGTTGCTCATCTTGCACATCATTAGCATTACACAAGTCACAAGTAGGGGAGGTATTGTGAGTCCAGGTCACAATTTCAATTTATGGGGTGTGGGCACGAAGTCTGAAGCGAGCCACGCTGCAAATAATGTCACGTGGAAGATCAAGGAGCATGTATCTAGGATGGGTGTATGGCGAATGTGTGACAAGCCTGAGGGCCCTCTTGGTAGGGAGGGCGCACCATTGATGGTCAGTGGAGCGTTTGCTGTTGCACTCTCTGATACATCCGAGTCCTTGTAATCCTTACTGCTAGTTCTCCATAACAAAGCCGCTGGCTGAATGAACCACATGGCATGGCGAAATTACTTACTAAGTAGTAGTGTTGTGTGTAATAAAACTGAGGGTGGCACATTGTTCCTAGAGTGGCTCAGCGCTAATGAAAATTGAACAATGCTGCATTGAATGAAGCTGATGCGGTGTCAAGTAGACTTTCTGAATCCGGAAAGACCAGCCGCACTGTGCTTGGCAAACCAGTCGACCTAACTTCAGGCGAGGTTCTAAGGACCTGGGCTCGTCCTTAATTTCTTATGCAAACATGGATATCCCTGTTGGTATAGTCTTCTCTTTTTCTATTCGACGAGGCTCCTGGAAAATTTTTACATTCAACTACCTATATAGTGTATGAATCTAGGTGTGCTTTTGATAGGTGTGTTTTTGCCTAATGGCACAGGTCAAATTAGGTTTAATCACCAGCCAGGCAATAGCCCGATTAATTTATGCCGTTAGCCAAGTAGACCATGCTGTCTAAAATAAATGGCAAAGCTTGCCATGAAAATTGTCACGCTGCAAAACAAACACATACTGCTTACACAGTCATAGTTGTGCACACACAAACACACTCGGACATGCACGCACTCAAACACAAATACACACACAAACACACACAATCACAATCACACTCAAACACAAATACACACACACACAATCACACTCAAACACACACACACAAACACGCACGTCTTTACATGTCTAACCGCCAATCTGGTGGAGTTGGGCGGGCCAATAAGTAGGGTTGCTGTGCAGGAAGGTAAAGAAAAGCTCAGCAACGTAATGACCAGCGGGCGTCTTCAAAGTACATGATGACATGTTAAAAAAATGTTGGAAGTTAGTGGCATCAAGGAAGATGAACCATATCAGTAGCATACGAAAGGTCCCTCGAAGGCAAGGCTAAGCTTACATCCTGCTATTTTGATGGTAGTACTTGTCAAATGGTCTTAAGTGATTGCATAAAGGCCTTTGTAGTTGTGTTGCCTTCTAAGCAACTAAGCCATAATCACAGGAGAGCTGGTAACAAGACCAGCCACCAAAAATCAAAGAGCACATCATTCTTATCACATATTTCATTCAAGTGAGATTCTTTCTGAAACAGAGTTCAAAGCTGTTTGCAGCAAGCCACGACATGGCACTGGGACGTGCTTCTGCAAGCAGGCTGCCACCCAAAGAAGAAGCCCAAATTAAGCTACAGAGTACTTAGGCAGGGACTTAGTCCATCAAAATGCTTCGTATGCACGAATGAATGCCTTGGCCTCCGCCCATTTTTGCTTGAGTACCAGGGGAAGAGCAGCCAGCAGGGTGTTTGTTGACTCCAGGGCAAACCAGACTCTAGTGAGGAGCACATCGCCCCTGGCAATGCCCAGCTGGAAGTACTCAACCATTGACTTAGTAAGTGCAGCTAGGGATCCTGTCAGGACGGTGGAGTTGAACTGCATGCAGCACAGCACGTGGATTGGACTACGTTGGTGAGCAGGGTTATGCAGGTCACGTGGGGTAGGCGCTTGCAGCGCAGCCTGGCATGGCATGCCATGCGCAACACCCATTTATTTAAGATCGACTGAAGGCCGTTGCTGGTTGGCTGACTGTGGGCAGGCATCAAGTCGCCCTGATTGGCAGGGCTCGGTTGAGGCTCCCTGGGAGCTGCACGCTCTCCAGGTGGTAAGCCAAATTTAGTGGGCATGCTATCAGTCAACTATCCGTCCGACCTTGCTGCTGTCGGTCCTTCCAGAGAAGTTGCACATGGCTGCACCTCACTCCTCCTATTCGTGCTCCTTGGGGCAGCGATTCCGAGGGCACCCACCTGTAGAATGCCGTCGTGCTTGTACAGGCTGATGGCAGCAATGGAGGGCACTTCCTTCAAGCCATGCGCCAGCCAGGACCAGCCCAGCGCACCCTGAGCACCAGACACAAACAAAAAAGACAGAGGCCATGAGCACACATGGAGCACCTTCAGACCTGGACCTGGCGAACTTTGACATCTCCAATGTGACCACCCTGAGCCCTCCCTTTCGGTGCTCAGCCAACTCGAGTTGCTTGGGAGCGTGCTACATGTGACAAGCCCATGAAGATGATTCTTAGACCTGTCGCACTTGATGATGTGCAAGTTGTGGACAGGGCGCATGCGCCACATGCACACAGAAGCACCCACTCACACAGAGGTGACACACTTGACCTTGGCTTCGCAAACCCACAGGCAGGGATGCATACCAGGAATGCATACCATGGTATTGTTTCTGAAACATGCACATGCACGCTTGAGCCTTGGCTCGCCTCTGGAATGTTTGTGTCTTCCTGCACGTGCTTGTTGTTCCTAGAGCAATACATGCTCCCATGAGCTGCGAGGTGTTGATGCAGCTAAGCTAATGGCACGGTTACGTCTTCAGATCGCCTTGCTCAAGTGCAAGCGTGCAGTAGACACACAGTTGTGCACGCGCACCATGCAAGCAAGCAGGCATCCAAGCCAAATCAGTAAGAAGGCCATGCAAGCCTGCACAGGCAGCGGCCCACCCACCCCGGGGAATTCCTTCAGTTTGACCCGCTGCAAAGGGTTGGCGGAGCCGTTGCCACGTGCTGCTTCGTCGGCGAGTTGCATCACGTTTTTCGCCACAACAATTGCCATTAAGTCTGCCGTGTATGCTGTGCGCTCGCAATCCACGCCTGCTGGCACAAGGGTGAGTAGAAATATGGCTGGGTGCCTGTGCCAAAAATGGCCTTGACAGGGGCTGGCCTTAGGTTGGCACAGGGCTTTGCAGGGGCTAGCCTTTGGTACAGAGACATGGCATTTTGGCAGGCACCAAGATGGGCAAGACAGGCACAGGCCCCAGCATGCTGCAAATTCCTGAATCACTGGAGCACAATTATTTGAAGGGAAGTGCACGACACATGCTCTGGCTGAGTTGAAATGCTTGCTGCGCTACAATGTGCAGTCAGCTTGCACAGCATAGTGCACAGCTTGTTTGCTTTATTGTTGTTCCGTTTGAGTTCACGTCATTACAGCACAAACCTGCCACGTCTCCACATGCAAAGACGCCCGGGCAGTTGACCACCTGTTTGTGGACGATCGGAACAGTCAGGCTGCTGGAACATGGTGTGGCAAAAGCTCCGCCTCTGGGTGAGGATGCGCAGAGCTAGCAAATGTGAATAAGAGCTATTCAAGCTCATGGCTTGCAGCCTGTCATGCTAAACGTGCACACAGTACAACATGCACGGTGTGAGGTGTGTGTCGGAATTGGGTACGTGAATTCATGCCTGCATCCATGAGCGGTTGTGAAACCCACAAACCATGCCTTTAGTCAAGCAACACGCAGCAGCTTCATGCTGCTCAGCAAGGTCCACGAAAACACACGCATGCACACTGCCACATCCCTCCACACTGCTAGGCGCACCCGCTGCCTGACCAGCCCGCGGTGGCGTGCAGGCCACCAGCCCTCACACCTCGAGCGTGGACTTGACAGGGATACCGCGCTGGAGAGCACCATCCTGCTCAGCTCGCTGTCCCACAAGGCACGCGTACAGCTTGGTGTTCAGCTGCGCGCCGCTGCAGTCCAGGACCTGGTCAGCGGTGAGCACCCTGCCCGCGTCAGTCACAACGGTGCCGCCGCACATGCGCTGCCTGCTGCCCTGCACGCACAGCACGCACAAGCACCAAGGCATGCCGTGTCAGTTCCGCGCTTTGCCTGCGTGAGTCGCAAGGGTGCTGCCACACGTGTGCAGCCGACTGCCTTTAGGAACACAATCGCACCGGGGCGTGGCATCCTTCCCTGTCTGCAGGATCTGCGCCAAGTGCACCAGCACAAACCGGCTTACATAATTCATAAGATTGATCGCCACGTGCGCTCCACTAGTTGAGCTGCGTGTGACTTCACGCGCACCTGGCCCAGCAGGCCGGCAAGAGCCCCTATTTCCATACATTGGCCAAAGGGCAATACCCGCAGGCGCACCCAGCTATTGATGATTTCAAGACTTGCATGCACCCATGCAAAGCCTCACCTCCGGCCACAGAACCACGCGCTCCCCCAGCACTAGTTCCACTCCAGCAAGGCGTAGCCACCTTGAGGCCTTGCGCCCCGCGCGCTCCGGCATCCGCGGTAGCAGCCTGCCCCAGCATACATGCTTGTACATGAGCCATGCACCGCAACACCACAGGCTTGAGTATCATTGCACGCGCAGCACACAGCAACGCCTTGCTCAGCTGCACCCCTGAGGGTTGTGAGCTGCGTGGCGCTCCTTGCCCAGCTCTGCACCACTGAGCACTGCACACCGCAGCTAGCCATGAGGTGTAGGTGGCGCACCAGAGGGTGTGCACAAGTCAAGTTGGTAAGGTACACTGATCACGCGGGGAGCTAAGTTGCTGAGGTACACTGATCACACGGGAGCTAAGTTGCTGAGGTACACTTATCACGGGCGCTAAGTTGCTGCCGAAACAGGATAGATGCGCTGCAAGTGACAGCTCCAGCTGAGGCTGCAGCTGGCGAGCAAAAATCAAGCCTGTGACGGACAGGCCGTGAGGAATTGCTGATCACAAGGGCAGGCGTTCGCTTCATGGACTGTGCTGCCAAGTTGCACACCTGGAGCCTGTGGTGATTAAGGTGATGGCCTTTGAACACCCATACTTGCCAGCCAACTCAGCTGCCAGCTCGACTCCAACTGCACATTTGCAAGCACACTGTGTGCAGGTGTGTGATTTGTGTGCAGTCAAGAGGATTAGGGAGCCTCTGCACAGTTGCAAGCACACCGTGTGCAAGCGTGTGATTCGTGTGCAAGCGCACCGTGTGCAAAGTGTCAGATTCGTGTGCAGTCAGGATTGGAGGGAGCCGCTGCAGAGTTCTTGAACGTAAGAGGGGTGTGCAAATGACAAGACCGAGCAGCAGCTTGATTTGAGTTGCCAAGCCGTGTCATCCTGGCTAAGTGGCACAAGCAATACTCTCCCAGGTCGCACTGTTGATGTGCCTTGGGCACTGCCCCAGTAAACTACTGGATCATGCAGAAGGACAGTCCACACAGATTTCGCTGCCTGGCAATGCACTGCATAAGTGGCTTGAGAACAGCAGAAACAGGATACTGCATCACGCAGCAAACCCGCAAAGGCCCCAGGCCTGGCTGTTAAGCAAGAACCTAGCTGGTGCATGAGCCTTTCATAACATTAAGGCTCTGGGTACACCTGCGCCTCCTGGCACACACACGCACACACACCTGGGGCTTTCCTGATCATGCTTGCCATGCCTATCCCGCGTCATATGCTCACCTGGCCCTCCTCCTATCACAACTACAGACCGGGCCTGCTGCAACTCCCTTGCCGCCCCTGCCAGAGCTCCCATGCGCGACGCCAGCTGCGCCTGCGGAAGTTTAGAGCAAACTCCATGTTTTATCTGTGTAAATTCGTCAGAAGGTCTGATCCTCTCACGAGGCAGCAGCTGGAGCAAGCTTTTGTGCTTTGAACCAGAACGCAGAATTTGGGTGAGCTGCTTGTGCAATTGAGGAAAACCTGAGTTGATGGCTGATTTTAATTGTGTTGCTCTTCTGAATGACCATGCATATACGGACAGGAAACCAGGAGGCTTACATCCAATACAGGTGCAAGAGCACCTCATTGAATTGGTCTGCTAGGAACTTGGCATCAGAACGAATCAATTGCAAAGTTTTCCATGAATAAGGGTCCTATCCTGCCCGCAGGGTCCGGAATTGGCTGCTTAGGCGAGCAGTGATTTGTTGCTAAGTGGCAGCCGCAATAGCCATGTCAAGCCGAAATGCTACCATGTGACATTGGCAATGTCACATCGCCTGCAATAGCTTGATGAGACTGGCAATGGCACCTGCCCTGTTGCTCACCTCTTCTTTGCTGGTGCTTGAGGCTTTGATGGGCCATGCATACCCCTGAAATACATGGAGGCAGGGAAACATGAGTAGATGATCCTGGGGGTGCCCACATTGTTGCTGCTCCAGCCTGACGGCTATCACAGTATGATGTTGGCAAGTACCTTTTCGCCCATCACTCCCACCACCGCTTGCGTCGCCCCTGTTTATGCAGCATAGACCTCGACTAGAGGAAATAGTGCCCAGCTCAGCTTGTGTGTGTGTGTGTGTGTGTACGCGCGTGCATGTGTGATTCATTGATGACTGTTGCAACCACTTCAATCTTGAAAGCACGACCTGCTTTTCCCAGCAACAAGCTACTGTACACAACACAGCCCAAATGCCCAATCTTGCATGCCCCCTTGGTGTCACTCACAGAGCCAGTCGCCAGAATCAGGTACTCAAAAGGTAAGGTAGTTCCGTCTGCAAGCATAATCTGGCCCTGCTGACCCTGGCTTCGCCCTGCAACAACAGCCAAATCCGATGCTGAGTGTCCTGTGTGATATTTGCCAGGGAGCACTTGCGAGTTACCATTGGTGATGCATGGCCTGGACGTCATCAAGTCAAGGGTGTGCGCATTCAAACATGTGGGTCAGGGAGCAACCCTTGTTTGAATCTACCAGGCTATTTACCACAGGTGCACGCACGTGAAACGTCCACAGCTCGACTGGTCACATGTTTTGCTGGTCCCCAGACTGCATGCTTTGGCTCAACGAGGGTGCGCAGGATGGATGGCGTGAACTCTGCAAAGAAAGGTGCGTGAAAGCCAGGATGCTTAAGTGCAGGCATGGCAAGTTTGGCAAGCTGGGTATGGGTATAGAAAACGGATAGAAAACAATGAAACCAAATCTGGTCGCTAGGGCACCTGTGTACTCCTTTTCATCCACCAATGACACCTCAAATCTTGGGTCACCTGGCAAGCAGGTGAGCATCCAGCAGAGGTGAGGAAGCCACTGACGCAGTTTTGAGCTTGTTTTCAAGGTACGCCACAAGAGATGAAACTCTCTAACTAAGACTTGCCTGCGAGCAGCGTGGCTACCCTTCGTCCTGCAGGGGGAAAGAGGGTTCATGCACTGATCTGCTTCAAACACAAGCACACTTGTCCATCTCCTTATTGGTGTAAACACTCATTTGGGTAATTTACACGAGCATTGCACGCACCTGCAAATGAAGCGCCACAAACAACCACCTTCAGTGTCCTGTCTGGCTCAAACATCCAGCCTCAACACAATCTAAGGCTCAAGCATCCAGCTTGGGTCCACATAATAGAACTTCAACAATTACACACGCTGTGCAGCGTGAATGCTTTGTATGTTCTATATTGTTCAGATTCGCACGACCACCTTAATGCCTCAATAGATTTGAATTTTGCATTGGATGCAAGGGTTGTTCAAATCGCAGCTCCAAAACATCCGACACTTGGCGGGGGGACGGAATTGGACCAGTCAAATGTTCGGGCAGAGCCAAAGCAGCAGAAGCTTCAGTACGAGTAGGAGTATCAAAGGCTCATACACTTACGAGTGAGTAAACTCCTTTCTTCATCGAACCTGATGAGAAGGCAGGCCTCTCCCCGTTGTGCCTTTGCCTTTGGGGGGAGAACTCTTGAAGATGTGCATGCCAACTGTTTATCCATTCAGCCCAGCGTGCACGGCTGACTCATGGGTCAACGGCACCATGTGTCATGTCAATATACAGCTGGCCATGTCGGCTTCCCTTCTAGGACAGGCTTAGTTTAGACAATTTACATGATTCATGAAGATGTGTTGAGGAGGGAGGTGATTGTTTGGGATATGGTGCACACAACCACGATGCATGCATTCGGTTTCGCACGCACCGCCATCAGATTGCCAGGCTTGTGCAGGACCCTTGCACAAGTCCAAAACGACTCTCATCACACTCCATGAAATGTCTTGTATCCAACATCAGATGTGCATGTGCGTACTAAGGGAATCCGGTTCCTCCCCTTGCACTTGCATCCAGGTATCCCCGCCCTGGGTTAACTGTGGACGCCATCATCATCAAGCGGCCAGTGGCGAATGGCAACAGCAACCAGATGCAGGCAGAGCTGTTGTTGATTAACAGGAAGAATGAGCCATTCAAGGTGACGCACACCTCTCGCATGCCTTTTGTTCGTGTGTGTGTGTGTGTGTGTTGTACGTAGTATGCACGCGCGTGTTTGTGTGCGATTTGTACATGTCTATGTGCATGTGTCTGTATGTGTGCATGCATGAATCCTAGTGTACAGGATGTGCCATGCCTGCTTGCAAAGGCTGCTTGCAGTGGCTGGCATGCCTGCTGCTGACTGCCCAGGGGGAAGGGCAAGGCTAGCTTGGCTTTATCTGGCGATGCGTGCGCACAGGAAAGCACTCTCTTGACATGGCAGCTTGTCTGGCCGTGCTCCTTGTGCTACAGGACAAGTGGGCCATCCCGGGCGGGTTTGTGAATGAGAATGAGTCTCTTGACATGGCCGCCTCCCGTGAGCTTGTGGAGGAAACCTCAGTGCCGCCCTCAAAGGCGTTCATGACCCAAATCGGCATGTTCGGTGATCCTGGGCGGGATCCCAGAGGTGGGTGAAAGAGGAAAGAATGTCTGCATCTTGGGCAAAACCTTCGCCAAATGGTGCCAAAATGCTGGGCGTATCATTGGAAAGCTGCTGCTTTTCATCCTGGTAAAAAGTAGCAAAAGCCCCCTAAAGTGAGGTTGAAGCTTTGGCATCCAATCTTAGAAATTTCGAAGGCATTTTGAATCACAAAGAGCACCAAATCATGTGATATTTTCTTTGCCCCAGTTAATAACACAATTTGACACATGCAAAAACAATGGGACAAAAAGGTCTGTGGTTGGGGAGTTATTTGTCTTGGCAGTTCATTTCAAGAGCGCCTTGAATATAGCAAAATAAGCACTTTTGGGTTAAAGACGGGCCTCCTGGACCCGGACAATGTTCTCACAATGTTGCTTAGGCTTACACTAGGGTCCACAATAACATGTCTACACAATTATGTCTATTGTGGCCACCTGTTGGGGCTCCCTGCTTGCTTGCATGCAAGGTGTACAACTTCCGCAAGCCTCCAGTTTTCCTGTCTTTTGGGTCAAGGCATTTTTTGGCCGGAAATTTCTGAGATGTACCAGAACGAAGGATAGTCAAGTCTTAAGAAAAATAAGGTGCAGCCGTTTGCTCTCTAATAGATATTCCGTAAAGAACCCCAAACCAACAGTTGAGGTGTGGCAAGCACATGTCCGAAAAAGTATGCTTACCAAGCATCCAAGAAAGTGACGCCAGTCTAAGGCATGTCACGTACATAAGCCAAGTGGAGACAATGGACACAATCTGTTTTGTTTTTTTGTTTAAAGAAAGACAACAAAACACTCCGAGGGGGGACATGGAGTCCCAAAAAGGGTATGCTTTTAAATGCTTAAATGGAATGAGCCCCACGACTGGCAGTTTTCAAGCTCAGCACTGAAAACTGATTTCAAAGGTTTCCAAAAAACTCAAGCTTGAAATCTGCCAGTCATGGGGCATATGCCAGATTGGCCGCAGCGTGCATCCTACTTTTGACCCCTGAATCTCCACACCAGATCACCCAGGACACTAAATTACATGGTTTTGGTGCAATAGTGGTTTTGTAATAGATAAGTAGCATTGCAAAAATAATGGAGTGAAAAGGCGCTGTGGTTGGTAAGATATGCGATTCCAGCCGTTTCCCTAAGAGATAATCAGTGTTTGGGTGCCAAAATGGGTGAAAAAGTGTACCAATTCAAATTGGTTTTTCAGCATCCAGGATCATCTTGTATCATAATGGAAGTATGCTGGTGGTATTGTGGAGGCAAAATGGGCAAAATGGTCGGGTCGTGATGCCTCAATAGTTATGCTGTGTACGCCACAAACACAGGCAGCACGCCCACCCAAGCCACCAGGGTCATCTACTTTGGCCCAAACTCCCATTGACGGGTTTTATGCCTAGTTATATGATGATGGGATCTGCATCAAAAAAGGAATATTTTCGGACTTTTGCCCCGTGTTCCCCCTCTGGAGAACACTCGCTGGGCTCAGCAACAAGGACGTTGAGGCTCGACAGTTTTGTCAGATTATTTAACTAGCTAAGGAATGCTAGAGGCTCAGCAGTAATATCAGCGCATCCCATGATTGCTGCTGAGCCTCAGATGCACCAGCATGCAGGGGCAAACCAGGTCTGGCTCAGTGCTCACAGAGCGGCTCATTGCAAGCGGTTGCTCGCTCTGGCTGGTAGCACCCATACTGCTCCATGTCGTACAGGTAGGCCCCGCTGAGGCGTGCAGCTGGACCTATGGGGAGCATGGAAAGCGGGAGCTAGCTACAGTTGCACAGCTACTCGTGCCGGCTGTGCCGTTACCAAGGGTGTAGGTCGGCCATTGATCGCACCATCCAGCTTCTGCGTGTCACCCAGGCTTAAGGAATGCAGTGTCTGGATTAAGAATGTAAACACCTTGTAAACAGCGCATTTTTCCAGGGCGGGTTATCTGAGGCCCAAAATGGGTATGGTCTTGGCATGCTCCCAGGGCATGGGCCCCGTGACGCACAGTTTTCAAGCTTAGTGTTAGATGGTAGTCCTGGTTGCAAGCTATTCATAACACTCGAGCTTGAAAACTGCGCGTCACGGGGCCCATGCGCAATGGGCCGCAGCGTGAACCCTACTTTTCACAGCCAGATGTCCACAGCAGATCAGCCACTGCACCAAGTTTCGTGATTTTTGGTGTTTTGGTGCTCTTGTAATAAACAAACATCGTTGCAAAAGAATTGGAGTGAAAACACCCTGCGTTGGTGAGATGTGCATATCAGGTCATTCACATAAGAACAAATCCAGCAGATGTGTGCTGGGTCAAAAAGTGCCCCCTCCAAACCTGGGTTTCAACATCCAATATCAATGAGCAACATAAAAGAAGTATACTGGTGTGGTTCTGGGGGTAAAAGGAGCTCTGATGAGCCCGTGGTGAGGGCGCACGTGCGCTATCTATGCCAAAATAGGCCAAAAGCAAAGCCTGAGCATCCACCCAGGCCACAAGGGTCGCCCTCTTCACCCCAAATTTTGCCAGCAACCTAGTCATACTATATTATTACAGCTAGAATCAAAAAAGGATCATGCCCAGCCATTTGTTCAGATAGTCCCCTCTGGCGTTTTTCGATGTTTTTCGCTGGGAACAAAATGGTTGTAATTCGCGCCGTGGACGTTTTGCCTTATTAAATAGTTAAATTCAATAATACAGTGGAGGGGAGGCTGGTAGCCACAGCCCTGCTCAGGGGCGCTCTCCTATTCAGTGTCGCTGCGTTTTTGCATTAATTAGAAAGAAATTCAATTTTTTTATCATTTTATTTAGTTCTAGCACTTCCACTCTAATCCTCATCGCTTAAGTCCCCCCCATTGCTGGACCCCTCCTCCTCCTCCTCCTCCTCCTCCTCCTCCTCCT